>WNFS01000677.1_pt1 | contig 27044 bp, 20 predicted proteins | sample 5400141 | NCBI WGS metagenome assembly WNFS01 (sample SAMN13153358, study PRJNA577476) | soil metagenome | isolation source: 60 cm saprolite under Madrone tree | place: USA:California | collected 2016-06-14
TTCGGTCCGGGCCACCTCAGACCAATACTCGAAAATGGCTTTTCGTCCACGCATGGGTTCGAGAAAAGGTGTGACCTGGTAAGTGCCGTCTTCGGTGAAGAGCGCCGTGGCGCCTTCTGGATCCCGGTTCTCCCAGGCGCGACCGTAAGCATCCAGCCAGGATTTAAACGCGACCACCTCGTTGCCCATTCCAAGTCTCCGGGTAGCTTAACGAGTCTATCCTAACGACCCTCCTTTGTTGCCAGCCGGACATGTCCGGTTTGGCAACTATACGTCCATTGATGCCTTTACAAATGGTCCGAGTGACCTCTGCGTTGCCAGCTTCGCAGCTTGACTGCGACTTCGACGTCTTCGCTGCGAAAGTTCCCCGCTAATGCTCGGCCGGGGCCGGCTCAATGGGAGTTGCCTTCACACGTATGGAACAAAACGATCAGCTGACCTTACAAAGTTTGGATCAATGAATTGAGAGAACCATGAGGGTGCCCGTCGCGATGTTAATGAACAAGGCGCAAGCCGGGCAAAGCGCTGGCATCGAAGATTCTAGGACTGCATGGCTGCCAGTATCTTTCTCATGTCGCTGCCCCAAGCTTACTTGCCCAAACGGAACTCAATCCGGACACGAGCGGGAGAATCAACCGGCAGCCCGTCGCGTTTCGCAGGCCTAAAGTGTATCTGTTTTGCCGCTTGGATAGCTGCTTCATCGAGACCGTGGCCTAGGCCGCTCACCACGCGAGTCACTTGTACTTGGCTCGAGGCGAGGAAGACCACCTCCAGCACGACGTCCCCTTCCATTCTAAGAGTGCGCCCTTCGTTGGAATAGACGGGGTTCGGCATGGATAGGATGTCGACAGCGGCGGTCACGCCACCAGTGACAGGCGCGCTCTTCCTGGTGCCCTCGGAGGCGACCGTGCCGCGTACGCCCTGAGCACCGCCACTTCCATTGCCATACCCGGGGCCGCCGGGCAGCTGAGGCGAGCCGGCTTGGTTGATGTTCCCAGCCCGGTTTGGATTTCCGGGACCCGAGATTCCGTTCGGGTCGCCAAAGCCGCCGGTCTGCACTTTGTTCGCAGGAGCGACCACCGTCGCTGGCGCAGGACTTCCACCCAAACTGAGATTGCCGATCTTCACATCTTCCCTTGGGGGCTTTGGCTCGTTCGTCTTCAGAACAATCTCGGTTTGAGTAAGAACCGGCTTGAGTTCCACAGGCTTCTCTTCCACTATGTGAACTTTTCGCAGTTCAGGTTTGGGCATCAAAAATACGTGCGGCTGCCGGGGGCTCAACTGAGGCAACACTGGGGGTGGTTCGGGCACTTCCGGCTTGAGCTCTGGCGGCCGTGGCGGAGTCTTTGGCCTGATCTTTGGACGCGGTGGGGGCGGGGGAGTTGCGGGGGGAGCGTGAATTTCCGTTACCGGCTGCACCAATTCCACAACATCAAATTTCAGCGCGGTCCGCATCGTCTGCGGGAAAACCACGGGACTCAAGAGGAGCAAACCCAGGGTGCCCAATTGTCCGACGGCGCTCAGACCCATCCGGCCCCACTGCGATTTCTGGTCTGGCAGAAGTTCAAAACGCGCCGCGACTCTCTTACTGCTGATCGCGTCTTTGCCGGTCAGGGGGGTGGAGCTCTTACGGTTCAGCTCGACACTCTGGCGTAACAGAATTGATTTTGATGCGACAATCCCAGTTGTAGGCGCGGGGCTTTTGAGGTTGGGGTTCAGCTCGATGCTCTGCCGTAAGGGAATGGCCTTTGATTCGACAGTGCCGGTAGAAGGAGTGTGGGGCTTAAGGTTGGGGTTTGGCGGCACGCCCAGGCTCTGTTGAAGTGATTTTGCTTCGACAATCCCCGTTGGGGGCCCGGGGCTTTTGAGGTTGGGGTTCAGCTCGATGCTCTGCCGTAATAAGGGAATAGCCTTTGATTCGACAGTCCTGGTAGAAGGAGTGTGGGGCTTAAGGTTGGGGTTTGGCGGCACTTCTGGGCGCTTTTGAACTGAATGTGTTTCGAGCATCGAAGTATCGAGCTCGCCGGGGCGCGCGTAACGCCCACGGAACTCGTTTGGTGCATAATCCGCCATGAGGGCAGGCTAGCATGCAGAGGGCAAACCGTCGCTTGTACCGAAGACCAGTTTAAGGACAGGGGTTTAGGGGTACTTACTGTTCTTGTTTTCCCATGCCTGCAGCGCTTATCGTGGTTTCACATGATTTCATAGCAATGCCGGGTAATCCAACCATGAAAACACGAGCTTCATTAAAGCAACCGGCATCTTCCCTAAGTGGTTCATGCCTGGTCAACGCGTTTAGCAGTCTGCTGGAGCTCAGACGGTGGCGACACGATCAGGAGTTTTCGCGGCGCGGTAGATGGCTTCGATGAGGGCAATGCTGCGGCGGCCCTCGAGGCCGTCGCAGGCAGGGGCGTGGCTTCGAGGACGGCTTGGTGGCCGCGGAAATCGCTGACGACGGCGGTGGAGGCGCTTTGGTTTTCGTCGCGGGCGGCGGATTCGGCGGCGGCTGGGGTGCTGCGGAAATTTGCGGCGATGATGCGGTCGTGTTCGAGGATAACGGTGCCTTCGGAGCCGGAGATTTCAACGCGGCGGGCGTAGCCAGGATAGGCGGCGGTGGTGGCGTGGAAAATGCCCAAGGCGCCGCCGGCGAATTCGAGGATGGCGACGGCGGTGTCTTCGGCTTCGATCTTGTGAAGCTGCGTGGCGGTGCGGGCTTGAACGCGAACGACATCACCGAGCAGCCAAAGGAGCAAATCGACGGTGTGAACACCTTGATTGATCAGGGCGCCGCCGCCGTCGAGCGCGAGGGTGCCGCGCCAGTGCGAATTGGCGTAGTACTCGGGAGGGCGATACCACTTCACGCGGGCATCGACGAATAAGAGCTTGCCGAGCAGGCCTTGATCGAGCCAGGTTTTGAGTTGCCGAATGTGCGGTTTCATGCGGTCCTGAAAAATCACCCCGAGCCGGACGCTGGATTGTTTTGCGGCTTCGATGAGCGCATCGGCGCGTGCGGTGCTGATTTCGATCGGTTTTTCCGTTAGGACGTGCAGGCCGTGACGGGCGGCGGCGATGCCTTGGGTGGCGTGGAGGCCGGAGGGACTGCCGATAATGACGACATCCATGGGGCGATGTTTTAGGAAGGCATCGAAATCTAGATAGGGAGTGCCGCTGTGTTCGCGGCAGAGGCGGGCGATTTTTTCGGCGTTGGTTCCGTGGATGGCGGCGATTTGGACGCCGGGGATGGCGCGGGCGGCGAGGGCGTGTGTCTCCGTGATGTTGCCGCCGCCGATGAGGCCGATGTGGAAGGTCATGGAAAGTGATCAGCGATCAGTTTTCAGTGCTCAGTAAGAGAAGAAGGATAGTTGGAATTATGGTTTTTTCCAAATGACCCGATGAAAGACGCGTCGAATCAACGATAGGCGGCGACGAAGTCCTTGTAGGCGGCCTCGGTGGCTTCGGGCGTGGCGATTGCCGAAGTGATCAAGACGCGGTAGCGGAAGGTGACGCTGGCATTGGGGGCTAGAGAGAAATTCAACTCTTGCTTGCCCTCGCTGAAAATTTTCTGGCCGAGCGGGTTGGCGGCGAAAAGACCGTAGCCGCGGGCGTGCCAGTAGGTGGGAAAGCCGGGGTTGGCAGGGTGGTCGAGAATGGTGATGGTGACGGGCTCGTCGCCGACGAGACCGCTCAAATTGCACCAGCGGCCGCGCGTGCCCCAGGCGGCGTCGCCTTTTTTGCCTTCACTGGTGAGGTAGGTGCCGTTGACGCCGGTGTTGTCCAGCTTGGCGACGGCAGTGGCATGGCCGCTCGCGTCGGTGTAGACCTCGGGTTTGTCGGAAGGGATTTCGAGAGCGCGGACGACGCGAAGGCCCAAGAGGCCGTCTTTCTCATCCTTGAAATCGACTTTCGTATCGAGCGCGCGCAGGGTGGTGATGCGGTCCACGCTGCGGAAGCCGGGCCCGCCGCGGAAGACGAAATGGGTTTGCTCGTGAAGCAAAACTTTTTTGTCGAAGTTGACCCAATCGGTTTCGACGTCAAGCTCGCCCAGATCCGAACCGTTTTTGGCCGAGACCACGGCGCGATGGAGAATCGTGCCCATCTTTGGCGCGTTTTCCGGTTTGATGGCGTCGGAATTATTCCAGAAATCGATGCCATTGACGCTCTCGTAGTCGAACCAAAGGCCGGCGTGATGCGGGTGATCGACGCGTTCGCCGGGGCGCTGCTCGAGAGGAAAGCCGCGAGTGACAATGGTGCCTTTGGTGGTGCGCAGTGGATAGAGAACGGGTTTTTTCAGGGTCGCCGGCCAGATGTAGGAGGTGAATGGCTGGCCATCGATGGAGATGTCGACGCGGCGAGCTTGCTCGTTTGCGATGACGGTGATTCTCTCGGGTGGATTTGGACCTGCGGCGATGAAAGACGTCAGAAACATAGCCGCAGAGAAGAGAATGAGAGACGCGGCGGCGATGAGAATGCGCATGGTAGCTGCGGCCTCCAAAGATGGTCAAATGTTTTCCGGCACAATATAAGGTGCGCGATAACTACCACGTAGGAGACGGTTGGCTTCCTCATCGCCAATGACCTGCTCCTGCGCGGAATCGAATTGCAGCGTACGCCCCAGACGGTACGAGGCATTGGCTAGATGAACCAGTGTGGTCGAGATGTGGGCTTCCTCAATCGGAGAATGAATATCCTGGGCGCGACGGCTGCGAATGCAGTCGATGAAGTTTGCGTAATGGTCACCAGAACCCTTGCCGTGTGGCCCGGGTTCGGTCTCATCTGTCAGCCAGGTCTTGTATGTATCGTATCCATCGATGCCGAGATAGCCTTTTGATCCATAAAAAACGTTGCCGACGGTGTTCGTCTTTGCGTCTTTTGGCCCCAAGGACGGTTTGTCAGTGGGCTTTTTGGTTGGTTCGGCGGTCAGTCCCGCGGCGGGCACACCACTGGTCCCGTAAGCGCCGCTGCCTATCTCCACTTCGTGATTGGTGATCCAGTGCCGGACTGCGACTTCCATCATCTTGCGCTTGCCATCCGCACCATCGAAACAGAAAGTGGCATTCAAGACATTAGGCGTCTCCTGGTCGTCCTCGAACATGAAGTGCCCACCCATGGCGGACGCCGATACTGGGAAACCAACACCCAAACCCCATCGCGCAATATCGATTTCGTGGATTGCCTGGTTGCCGATTTCACCGTTCCCGGTGTCCCAAATCCAATGCCAATTGTAGTGAAAGCGATTGCGCGTAAACGGTTTCAGAGGAGCGGGGCCGGTCCACAGGTCATAATTAACGCCGGCCGGAACGGCTTCCACTCCAGCGTGCCCAATCGATGGCCGCCACTTGTAGCAAAGCGCGCGGGCCATGTACACGTCACCGATCGTGCCGTTACGCAGTTGCTGAATGGCTTCCACCATACCTGGGTTCGATCGCGACTGGCTGCCGTGCTGGCAAATTCGGTTGTACTTCTTTACGGCACGCACCAGTTGTCGCCCTTCAAACCAGTTATGCGAGCACGGCTTTTCTACATACACATCTTTTCCGGCCTGGCACGCCCAGATGGCCATTAGCGCGTGCCAATGATTGGGCGCGGCGATTGAAATGGCATCAATATCTTTGTCCTCAAGCAGCTTACGAACATCGACGTAGGATTTGGGTCTTGGCAATCCCAGCTTCTCGATGTCTCCGAGGCGATGGTTCGACACGGTCTCATCCACATCGCACAGAGCGGCAATCTCTGTGCCTGGAACACGCGAAAAGCCGTGGATGTGATCGTTGCCGCGACCTCGCACTCCGCAAATTGCCACCCGGACACGATCATTTGCGCCCGTGATTCTTGCATAGCCGGATGACGTGACGCCCAAAGCAGTGCCGGCTACTCCGGCGCTGGTGAGTTTCAGAAAATCCCGCCGTGAAGCTTTTGGTGAAGACATAGAACCTCCATCAAATCCGAAGAGAATGCGCCAAGCCTAAGAGACAGTTCTTGCACTTGTAACTGGCCTTGGCGAATCCCCACGTGCCGTTGCCAGGATTCCCCAGCAGGCCAATAGTAAGCCAAGACATGAAATTCAGGTGTTGAGACTTACTAAAGGAATCGTTTATCAGTCTTGATTTGACTGGGGCGGTCCGGGACCATAAAAACCTTGAGGGGATCAATCCTGGACCAAGGTGGTGCGGAGAAAACTGGCGATGGATTCAGTCAACTTTCGAGGACACTCGGCGCGCGCCGCCGCGAGTGCCAAACTCCTCTTCAGGCAATGACCTTCGACGCGAAACTTCTGAAAGAAGTGCGAACGCCCCCTCAGGGCATGCTCGGGAAGTATTGAGTAGCCGAAACCAGATTCCACGAGGCGCTTGATCGCTTCCGTGTCATCAGCCTCCATCAGCACATGGGGCGTCACGCCGATCTCGTTGAAAAACCGGTCGATGACCATGCGCACATTGCTTCGCTTCGGGTAAAGCAGAAATGGGACGTGGGCGAGTTCCGAAGCTCGCAGCGAGCTGACATGTCCGCTACCCACCTTGTTTGCCGAGGGGCGCACGATGAGCAGTTCTTCGTCAAAAAGCGGAATGAGACTAAGGCTGGCCTCCGAAACGGGGAGCGAGATGAGCGCCAGGTCAAAGCGGCGATCGAGCAGGCCAGCAACCATTTCCTCCGTGACGCCAACCGTCACGTGTATTTCCGCTTTGGGGTACCGCTTTCGTAGCTGCCTCAGTGGACCACCCAGCTGGTAGATCAGGGTAGTAACGCCCGTCGCGAAATGGAAAGGGCGAACATCTTTCGCCAGATCGTTTTCAAATTCCTGCTGGATATGGCCCATCATCTTCACGACTTCCTTGGCACGTTCAGCGAGGCGCAACGCCGCCGGAGTGGGAATCAACCGTTTTCCACGCCGCACGAAAAGTTCCGTGTGAAGTTCGTCAGCAAGATTATGGAGCTGGAGACTGACGGCGCCGGGCGACAGGTGAATTTTTTCCGCCGCGCGGGTCATGCTGGGTGAGTCCATGACCGCGAGAAACAGTTCGAGCTGGTGGATATCCATTTAGCTGCTCCGATAAGCGCTCATTGCACAGACGTGCGGTTGCCGCCGGAGTCTGCGACCTTCGCTTTTCACATCGGTGAGAGTCGCAACGCATTCTACACTGCGGGCAAGTGGTTGCGGCAAATTCCGGCGCGCCGCAACAGCCACGAGCTGGTCCAAGGACCAAAAAGCGATTTCTAAATTGAAAGTGGCGCAGGCAACTGATATATGTCTGAGGCGCATGTCCAAGGTCACGTTTTAGTTGTTTATGGCGGCTGACTGGCGCGTTGAAGACAATTGTTTCAGCGATGCCGAAAGCGGTGCTACAGGTGATGAAAATTTAAAATGCGAATCATTGATGCCAAAGTGATTGTTTGCAGCCCGGGTCGGAACTTTGTGACGCTGAAGGTCACGACGGAAGACGGGATCCACGGACTCGGGGACGCAACGCTAAACGGCCGCGAACTCGCGGTTGCCAGCTATCTCTCCGACCATGTTATTCCGCTGTTGATTGGACGCGATGCGCGGCGGATCGAAGACATCTGGCAATACCTTTATAAGGGAGCGTACTGGCGGCGTGGCCCGGTCACCATGTGCTCGATAGCCGCCGTCGATACCGCCCTTTGGGACATCAAGGGCAAGGCCTTGAACGTGCCCGTCTATCAGTTGTTGGGAGGGGCATCGCGAGACGGCGTTCTTGTCTACGGCCACGCCAACGGGCCAGACATCGAGGAAACCGTTCAGGCCGTCGCTGAGTACATCAAACTCGGATACAAGGCGATTCGCGCGCAAAGCGGCATTCCCGGATTGCAAAGCACATACGGGGTTGGGCGCGGCAAGTTGTATTACGAGCCTGCGGAAAAAAATGCACCACTCGAAGACGCCTGGAGCTCAGAGCTCTACTTGAATTTTGTGCCGCGACTATTCGAACGACTGCGGAAGGAATTTGGCGAGGATCTTCCCTTGCTGCACGATGTTCATCACCGGCTAACGCCGATCGAAGCAGCACGCTTGGGAAAAAGCCTCGAACCTTTTCACCTGTTCTGGCTTGAAGATCCAGTTCCGGCGGAGTTGCAAGAAAGCTTTCGCTTGATTCGCCAGCACACTACTACTCCTTTGGCGGTGGGTGAAGTTTTCAACTCGATTTACGATTGCCAGCAACTCATCCAGGAACAACTCATTGACTACATTCGGACCGCGGTTGTGCATGCCGGGGGAATTTCACATTTGAGGAAAATCGCCAGCCTGGCAGAGCTTTATCAAGTCCGAACCGGGTGCCACGGCGCCACCGACATGAGTCCCGTATGCATGGCCGCGGCGCTGCATTTTGATCTGAGCGTCCATAATTTTGGTATCCAGGAATTCATGCGCCACACGGAGGAGACGGACCGTGTCTTTTCGCATTCCTACAGTTTTTCTCACGGTATGATGCATCCTGGTGATGTTCCGGGCCTGGGCGTGGATTTGGATGAAACTTTGGCATCCAAGTACGCCTATCAACGGGCATACCTACCCGTGAATCGTAAACTCGACGGAACGATGCACAGTTGGTAGAAAGCAGCTTTTCCTCTAAACCATAAACCATGGACTCTGTGCGCCCAAATGCAACATCCGACCTCTCGGCGTCGCCGACGCAAACTACTGCTACGGCAGCGAGTGAACCGCCTTTGCCAAAGGCTCCCTCTGGCCATGGCTATTTTCGCTGGGTGATCTGCACACTCCTTCTATTCGGCACCACCAAGAATTATATGGACCGAAATGTTCTCGGAGTGCTCAACAAGACGCTCCAACACGATCTAGGTTGGAGCGAAATTGACTACAGCAATCTTGTGGTGTCATTCCAGGCGGCTTATGCACTGGGGATGGTAGTGGTCGGCCGGCTCATCGACAAGCTGGGCACTCGATTGGGTTACGCGTTGGCGATGGTTTTTTGGAGCCTCGCGTCGATGGGGACCGCGCTGGGGAGTTCCCTCACGAGCTTTGCTTTCTCGCGAGTCGCACTGGGGTTCGGGGAAGCTGCCATCTTTCCCGCCAGCATTAAGGCGGTGGCAGAATGGTTCCCGAAGAAAGAACGCGCACTGGCCACCGGAATTTTTAATGCCGGCACGAGCATTGGCGCCATGCTCACGCCGGTCGTAGTGCCCTGGATCAACGCACGGTGGGGATGGCGCGGAGCGTTCATTGGAATCGGTGCGCTGGGTTTCGTCTGGCTCGTGTTCTGGCTTTTGATTTATGGCAAACCAGAAGAGCACCCGCATGTCTCCAAGGCGGAACTCGATTACATTCGCAGCGATCCGCAAGTGCCGGCGCGGAAAATAAAATGGGCTGCTTTGCTTCCGCTTCGGCAAACCTGGGCGTTCATCGCGGGGAAATTCCTGACCGATCCAGTCTGGTGGTTTTATCTTTTCTGGGTGCCCGGATTTTTACAAAGCAAGCACGGCCTCTCGCTGACAGGGATTGGCGCTCCGATCGTCGTGATTTATTTAATGTCCGATGTCGGCAGCGTCGCAGCGGGTTGGATGTCATCGTGGATGATCAAGCACGGCAATACCATCAATGTTGCTCGCAAGACCGCCATGCTCCTTTGTGCCGCCTGCGTTACACCCATCGTGTTTGCATACCGCGTAGAAAGCACCTGGTCCGCCGTACTGCTGATCGGTCTGGCAGCCGCGTGTCATCAAGGATTTTCCGCCAATCTCTATACGTTGACCTCAGATATGTTTCCGGCTGGGGCCGTCGGCTCGGTGGTGGGAATCGGAGGCATGGCGGGCGCGATCGGGGGTTTGTTCATCGCCACCATCGTGGGCCACGTGCTTCAGTGGACTGGGAGCTACAAGGTTCCATTCCTTATTGCCGGCTCCGCCTATTTGGTGGCTCTCGCCATAATCCATGTTCTGACTCCCAGGCTGGAGCCAGCCAGGATCAATTGAGAAGCCCAAACGTGAATCTGGAAACTTTCCACGCAAACCGTGTCAATGCATTGACCGCCGGTTCCCGATTGAATAGGCGGTCGAGGTGAGCGCATGAGTTTGACGATCAAGCCGAAGAAAGAATGCCACTGGGACCTCGTCAGTCTGGGCGAGGTTATGATGCGGCTCGACCCGGGCGACCGCCGCATTGCGACGGCGCGATCCTTTGAAGTGTGCGAGGGCGGAGGGGAATACAACGTTGCGCGCGGGCTGAAGCGTTGCTTCGGCTTGGACACCGCGGTCGTCACAGCGTTCGCCGATGATCCTGTGGGGAGGCTCCTTCAGGATCTCATTTACCAGGGTGGCGTGGACCAGTCGCTGGTGCGCTGGGTGGAGCACGATGGCGTGGGCCGCGCGGCGCGCAACGGCCTCAATTTTACGGAGCGCGGCTTCGGCGTGCGTGCAGCGCTGGGAAGTTACGATCGCGGGCACACCGCGGTCTCGCAATTGAAGCCGGGCGACATCGATTGGGATCAGGTTTTTGGAAAGCCGGGCGCGCGCTGGTTTCATACCGGCGGCATCTTCTGCGCCCTTTCACCGACGACCCCGGAAGTTACCTTGGAAGCTATGCAGGCAGCGAGGCGGCACGGCACGATCGTTTCCTACGACCTGAACTACCGCGCGTCCTTGTGGAAGTCTCACGGCGGCAAAAAACAGGCGCAGGACGTAAATCGCCGCATCGCGCCGCAGGTCGACGTGATGCTCGGGAATGAAGAAGATTTCTCGGCGGCGCTTGGCTACGACGTGCCTGGAATGGATGAGCATCACGCCACGTTCGAAGTTGAAGGTTACAAGCAAATGATTGCGAAGGTCGTGAAAGATTATCCTTTCAAGGTTGTGGCCACCACGCTCAGGAAAGCTAAGACTGCGACTCTGAATGATTGGGGCGCAATCTGCTATTGCGACGGCAAGTTCTACCAGGCAAGAAACCGCGAAAACCTTGAAATTTTCGACCGGGTCGGAGGAGGCGATTCCTTTGCTTCCGGGCTGATTTACGGGTTCCTGGCGGGGCAAGATCCGCAATGGTCGGTGGAATGTGGCGCCGCGCATGGGGCGCTCGCCATGACCACGCCGGGAGACACTTCCATGGCCACCTTGCAGGAAGTCATGCAAGTGATGAAGGGAGTCGGAGCGCGCATTGCGCGCTGACGCGGAAGTGCCGGAGAAAAGGTGAACGCCAATGGATAAGCAAAAGGTTCGCGATCGGATCCTTGAGATTGGAATCGTCCCGGTCGTTCGCGCGTCGTCGCCGGGAGAAGCACGGATCGCGGCGGATGCCGTTTGTCAAGGCGGCATTCCCATCGTAGAGATTACCATGACTGTGCCTGGCGCCCTGGACGTCATCCGCGAACTGGCAAAAAATAGCGCTTCCGATGTCCTCGTCGGAGCCGGGACCGTGCTCAACGCGGAGGCGGCGCGCCGGTGCCTGGACGCCGGAGCGCAATTTCTGGTTAGCCCAGGGTTGAACCTTAAAACTGTCGAACTTGCTGTACGGGAAGGGAAGCTGATCATGGCCGGGGCGTTGACGCCCACGGAAGTCATTACCGCCTGGGAGGCGGGCGCGGACTTCGTCAAGATTTTCCCGTGTGGCCAGGTCGGAGGCGCGAAGTATATCAAGGCTCTAAAGGGCCCGCTCCCGCAAATTCCGCTTGTTCCGACCGGTGGCGTCAATCTAAACACCGCGGCTGAATTCATCGAAGCGGGCGCCGCGGCGCTGGGTATCGGCGGAGAATTGGTGCAGGCCGACGCTCTGAAGTCAAACAAGCCGGAAATCATTGTTGAGAATGTGCGGAAATTCCTTGCGATCGTAAAACAAGCGCGAGCGCAAATGGCGTCATCGGGTATCGCTGCCAAAAGCAGTCATTGATGCAAGTTTCCAGATTTGATTGCGCAGGACGCGGGTCGCGTTATTGATTGACGCCACTGGCCAGAATGCCGCCGTCAACCACCAATAAGTGACCGGTCACGAAACTGGCGGCATCGGAGGCGAGAAAAACCGCGGCGCCTGCCAGCTCTTCGATCTTGCCGAACCTTCGCATCGGCGTGCGCATCAGGAACTCCCGGCCACGCTCGGTTCCATCGAGCAGAGCTGCGTTCAAGTTCGTGCGCAAGACGCCCGGAACGAGGGCGTTGACACAAACGCCCGAGGCCGCCCATTCGATCGCGAGCGTTTTGGTGAGGGAAGCAACGGCCGACTTGCTGGCTCCATAGGCGGCAACCTCAAACAGCCCCACGAACGAAGAAAGAGATCCAATATTGATAATCCGGCCATAGCGCTTCTCAATCATGTGCCGGCCGAAGACCCGGCAGGCGCGCAGAGTTCCGTACAGGTTTGTTTCCATGATGGCGTTCCATTCGGCCTCCGGAAAATCGAGCGTGGGCATTCGCTTCGTCCGTCCGGCACAGTTCACGAGGATTTCGACGGTGCCGAATTCGGAGCATACCGATTGAAGGAGCCGCTCGATGCTGCCGTTATCCGTCACATCACAAGTCTGCGCAAGCGACCGCCGCCCGAGCGCCACAACTTCCGCGGCCGCGGCTCGTACTTGTTCGTCGCGGCGGCCGGTTGGCACGACATTCGCCCCAGCCTGGGCCAGTCCTCGAGCGAGCGCCAGTCCGATGCCGCTGGTTCCGCCGATCACCACCGCCGTTTTGTTTGTTAGATCAAGAAGCGGATGACCCATGAAGCGCTCCTCAGATTCGCGATTGCGTAGTGTAGCAAGCGAAATGCCGGATCCAATTGTAATGTGTGACGCGAACTCCGAGCGTTGAGTATTGCTAAAGCGAATGTTTACCAGTCTTGATTTGACACCACGCGCCAATCCAAATAACGGCCATCAGCGAAGAAACATTGATGAAGCGGGAACTGTACCTTGGGTATTTCGTCCGATCCAGTTTCGAATTCAAATTGCCTGGTTTCTGGTCTTGCCCGCCGGTTAGTGAGAATTTCTACTCGCCGTAGGGAACCCAGATGTTTTTCACCTGCACGGTGTGATCGAGGAACCACCGGCCTTCGCCTTGTTTCACGTCGAACCAGTCGATGGCGCGGCCTTCGTTGGTGAACACCTGCTTCAGATTGCCAATCGAGAGAGTTTTCGCCGCCGCGGCGCCGGCTTCATCCGTAAAACACCAGATGGCGTCGATGTCGTCGTGTTCGGCGAGCGTCTTCATCAGTTCCGCGGCGCGGCCAGGGACTATGTTTACGACCCCATCTGGCAGATCGCTGGTTTCAAACACTTGATAGAGATCGCCGGTAATCAACGGATATTTTTCCGACGGAATCGCGATGACCGTGTTACCCGTGGAAATGGCCGGCATCACCAGAGAAATAAATCCCAGCAACGGCACATCAGCAGGGCACACTACGCCTACCGTTCCGATCGGCTCTTTCATTGCCAGGGCGACGTTGCGGAACGGCGGGTTGTGCACCGCACCGTCGTACTTATCGGCCCAGGCGGCGTAGGAAAAGATGCGCTCGATCCCCAGGGTGGCTTCGGCTTCAGCCTGCTTCTTCCCGACCACGGCGGACAACCGGCTGGCGATTTCTTCGCGGCGTTGTGAAAGATTCTCCGCGATGTAGTAGAGCACCTGCGCCCGATTGTGCGCCGTCGCTTTGCCCCAGCCTTCTGCTTTGTGCGCCGCTTCGACGGCGTTGCGAATGTCCTTGCGGTTGCCCAGCGGGGCTTCCCCAAGCAAACGCCCGTCCGCGCCGCGCACTTCGACGCTGTAACCCGAATCAGGCCGCGCCTGTTTGCCGCCGATGTAGAGTTTCACGGTGCGATCGATCGCGGGAGCCGTAGCATCGGCTGGTTCCTCGGGAGGTTGATCTATCGCGAGAGGTGTTGTATGTACCGGTGGCGCATTCTTAAACCATGCAGCCTCGAGATATTCGAGAAGCCCCTCGCGCCCACCCTCGCGTCCATAACCGCTCTCGCGATAGCCTCCGAAACCGCAGGCGGCATCGAACAGATTCGTGCAGTTGACCCACACCACGCCGGCTTTGAGCTGCGCCGCAACGTGCAATGAAACATTGATGCTCTCGCTCCACACACAGGCGGCCAGGCCGTAAACCGTATTGTTGGCTAGCTCCACAGCTTCCCGCGGCGTTCGAAACGTCATTGCCGCCAGCACCGGGCCAAAAATCTCCTGCTGCGCCACCACCGAAGCCGGATGAACGTTGCTCAGCAACGTTGGCGGAAAATACAGACCCCGCGACGGTACGGGAATGGAAGGCTGCCAGCACGTTGCTCCTTCGGCGACGCCTTGATCGACCAGCCGCTGGATGCGCTCGAGCTGCACGCGCGCGACGATGGCGCCAATGTCGATGGCTTTATCGAGCGGCGGACCCATTCGAAGCGTGTTCATGCGGTCCTGAATCTTGCCGATCAACTTGTCCGCGATGCTCTCCTGCATCAGCAGGCGCGAACCGGCGCAGCAAACCTGCCCCTGGTTGAACCAGATGCCGTCGACCAGGCCTTCCACGGCGCTATCCAGATCCGCGTCTTCAAAAATGACGAAAGGAGACTTGCCGCCAAGTTCGAGGGAAAGCTTCTTGTGGCTCTGCGCCGTGGCCTTGCGAATCGCGCGCCCAACTTCCGTCGAACCGGTGAACGCAATCTTGTCGACGTCGGGATGTTTCACCAGTGCTTCGCCGGTCGATCCATCGCCGGTAACGATGTTCACGACGCCCGCGGGGAGCCCGGCTTCCTGGCAGATCTGTGCAAACGCGAGCGCCGTCAGGGGCGTAAATTCCGCGGGCTTCAGCACGACGGTATTCCCGGTTGCGAGCGCTGGGGCAATCTTCCACGCCAGCATGAGCAATGGGAAATTCCACGGGATGATTTGGCCTACGACGCCGCAAGCGGTGTATCCCGGAAACTCCTGCTCGAGCAACTGGGCCCAGCCCGCATGATGATAAAAATGCCTTGCTACCAGCGGGATATCGATGTCACGGCTTTCACGAATCGGCTTGCCGTTATCCAGCGTTTCGAGAACCGCGAGCCAGCGCGCATGTTTCTGTACCTGCCGCGCCAGTGCATAGAGATAGCGCGCACGCGCATGCGGCGTGATGGACTGCCACGCCGGCAATGCAGCCCGTGCGGCTTTCACCGCGCTATCGACATCCGCTGCCGATCCCTGCGCCACCGTCGCGAGTTTTTCACCCGTGGAAGGATCCGTGGTTTCGAAATAACTCCCAGCCGCGGGAGCCTGCCACGCGCCGTGAATGAAATGTCCGAAGCGCCGGCCATGACGGTCCAGCCATGCAAGAGCTTCGCGGGGATCCTCCGGCGCAGGGCCGTACTCCATGGTCATGAATTTTTCGACGATGCTCATTCGCTTCTGCCCGCTTCTCTAGTCATCGAACCAGGATTCTCCTGGCTACGCAATCGGATGGCGATAATCCGCCGAATAGCGTCCCGTGGCATGGTGCTCCAATTGCCGCTCGATATCCGCAAGCATGCCGCTTGCGCCAAACCGGAATAACTCCGACTTCAGCCAGGAATCGCCGAGTTCTTCCTTCATCAGAGCAAGCCAGTCGAGCGATTGCTTCGCCGTGCGAATGCCGCCCGCTGGCTTGAAGCCCACCGCCATTCCGGTTTCCTGCGCGTACTCGCGAATGGCCCGCGTCATGACCAGGCTCACGGGAAGCGTCGCGTTGACGGCTTCTTTGCCTGTCGATGTCTTGATGAAGTCCGCTCCGGCCATCATTGCCACCATGCTGGCACGCGCCACGTTGCGCAGTGTCAGCAAATCACCGCTGCCAAGGATCACCTTCAGATGCGCAGGCCCGCAAGCATTTTTGAACGAGGCAATCTCATCGTAGAGTGCTTGCCATTTACCGCCGAAGACGTGCGCGCGTGTGATGACTACGTCGATTTCGTCGGCGCCCGCTTCCACCGAGCGCCGAATTTCCGCCACGCGTTCCTCGAAGGGAGAAAGACCGGCTGGGAATCCCGTGGAGACCGCGGCAACATGAATGCCGCTGCCCTCGATGGCGCGCCGGGCGGTTTCGACAAAGGTGTGATAAACGCACACGGCAGCGACCTTGATATTGAGACTCTCGATGCCAAGCTTCTGCTGGAGTTCGTGCTGAATAGGTTGCCGCGCCTTCGCGCACAAGCGGCGAACACGCTCGTCTGTGTCGTCGCCGGAGAGTGTCGTCAGATCCATGCACGTGATGGCTCGCAGGAGCCAAGCCGCCTGCCATTCCTTCTTTACCGTTCGCCGGGTGCCGATAGTTTGCGCGCGGCGCTCGACAGCACTGGTGTTCACGCGCACCGCGTTCACCCAATCCAAATTCAGCGGGACGCCGCGGTTGGGCTGGAGGTCGCGCCCTGCGTAATTGGCGATGGCGGTATCGGAAGGCGAAATCGGGACTCGCGGTGCCTGGCGCTCCAGGCTGGAGGAGTTGTCGATCCGCAGGTTGTCGCGCAAAGTCATGGAATTTTTCAATGCCTACAGCGGAGCAATCGGGAAACCTCTATCTTAGCACTTTGACAAAGCCGGTTTATAGGCGCGCGCCGCGATTCCGCCACTCCTTCTCGAATTCCGCACGGCTGCAGAAGGACTTTTGAGTCCCTACCTTGGTTGTGGAAAGAGCAGCGTACAGATTTGCGCGCGGCAAAGCCTCCTCCTCCGGCAATCCATCGCTCAGAAAAACCGCGAAGCTGCCGATGAAGGCATCGCCCGCACCGGTGGTGTCTACGGCCTGGACCTTGAAAGCGGGAATCAGCTCCATCCGTTCCGGTCCCGCCGCCAAAGAGCCGCGCTCGCCGAGAGTAATGACCACCCGCCGCATTCCCTGGCGCAGCAGAAACTCCGCACACTTTTTTGCATCATCGATCGAATGCACCGGCATTCCCGTGATCGTTTCGGCTTCGCTTTCATTGGGAATGAAATAGTCCGCGGCGCCAACTCCCTTGAAGTCAATTGTCTGTGCCGGAGCGGGATTCACGATGCAGCGGATGGCATTGGCTTTAGCGAACTTCACGGTGTGATAGACGGTGCGCAACGGAATCTCAAACTGCATGATGATGGTGTCTGCCTTGCGGAGCAGTGGCGCGGCGGCATCCACATCTTCCGGCGAAAGCGTGTCGTTTGCGCCCTTCACGACGATGATGCGATTTTCGCCGTTCGGATCCACAAAGATCGGAGCAACCCCGCTGGAGACTCCATCGGCGATGCGCACGTACGTCGCGTCGATCCCCTGCGATTCAAAGTTTTTGATCGTGGCGGGGCCGAATAGATCGCTCCCTACTTTTGCCACCATACCCACGTCCGCTCCGCAGAGGCGCGCCGCAACCGCCTGGTTGGCGCCTTTGCCGCCGAAGCCGAGATCGAACTTCTTACCGAAGATCGTTTCCCCCGGCCCCGGGAATACATCGTTGAACGTGGTAAGGTCCACGTTGGCGCTACCTACAACCGCAATAAAGGATTGCTTGGACACCATTTCGCCTCTGGTGATTCTGCGCGCGGATTATATAAGAACCCAGCCCGGGAACCGCATAAACTCTCGATAGTGAAACTGTCTGTCTCGTCTTGGCCCTTAGGAAGATACCGCTGCAAGATTCTCCGGGATGCTCTTGACAGGCTCCCTTGCGGTGAGTACAAGCAGCGACAGTCACAGTATGCAGAAACAGCGTCAGGCCCGGCATTTTTGAACCCGCAGAAAAACGACGAATCGGTTGACCTCCAAAGGAGCCGCAAATTTATGTATGTTCCTCACACTTTCGGCATGGCTCTTCTAATGATATTCACCAGCGCGATCTGCTGGGGTTCCTGGGCGAACACCTATAAAGGCGTGAAGAACTACCGTTTCGAATTGTTTTATTGGGACTACGCCCTCGGTATTTTCCTGATCGCCGTCGCGCTGGCGTTTACGATGGGCAATACTTCGAGTGATGCTTCGAGTTTTCTGAACAACATCCGCACGGCGGATCGTTCGAATTTCATTTATACGCTTGCCGGCGGCGCGGTTTTCAACCTTGCGAATCTCCTCCTTGTCGCTGCAATCGACATGGCCGGTCTGGCGATTGCTTTTCCGGTTTCGATAGGGATTGCGATGGTTGTCGGCGTGGTTTCAAGCTATGTGCTGCAACCGAAGGGGAATGCGGCCTTGCTCGCAACTGGCGTCGCTTGCGCCGTTATCGCGGTGATCCTCGATGGCAAGGCTTACGGAAGCCTTACGAGAGCCAGCCGGTCCGTTTCCCGGAAGAGCATCATGATCTGCGTCATTTCCGGAATCCTGATGGGCCTCTGGGCCCCGTTCGTCACTCACGCGATGACCCAGGGAAACACCCTGGGTCCCTACAGCATTGGCGTTTTCTTTACGCTCGGGGCGCTGCTCTCCTGCCTTCTCTGGAATGTCTATTTCATGAAGAATCCTCTCGTGGGAGAACCCGTGAATTTCGGCGAATTTTTTCACGGTCCTGCCTCCGGCCACATGCTTGGCCTGATGGGTGGCGTCATCTGGGGTACCGGCACGGTCTTCAATCTTGTCGCGGCGAATTTCACCGGAGTGGCAATTTCCTATGCGATCGGCCAGTCCGCCCCTATGGTTGCGGCCTTGTGGGGTGTTTTCGCTTGGAAAGAATTCGAGGGCTCCAATCGTCAGGCCAAGACGTTTCTCGGCCTCATGTTCTTGTTCTATATTCTCGCGATTATTCTAATAGCCAAGGCCAATACGGCGGGCTGATTGAGGAATGCCGATTGCTGTCCGAATGGAAATCGGAAGGTTCTAGTTGCTTCTACGCTGCGAAAACGTTGCGCACCATGAACCATAAATTTGCAGGGCGCTCCGCCAGCCGGCGCACGAACCACGGATACCAATAGCTACCGTAAGCGACGAGTACGATGGAAGTGCAGCCCTCGCTGGCGAGACGCTCCTGCTCCGCGCGCTGTATGCCGTAAAGCATTTGTACTTCAAAATCCTTCTTACCGAAGCCTTCCGCGGATGCAAAATCGGCCAGCCCCCGCATCAGCGCCACGTCATGCGTGCCGAAAGCGGCACGCACGATGTGATTCTCCTTCTTGGCCCGCAGCATCTGCTTCCCAAGCTCGAAATAGTTTTCGTCGACATCCTGCTTGCGGGCAAACGCGATTTCGGGCGGCTCGTTGTATGCCCCTTTGACCAATCGAATCGAGGGCCGCAGCGGCAGAAGTTTCGCCAGGTCATCCTCTGTTCGATGAAGATAAGCCTGCAGGCATATACCAACATTGGGATGCGTCTTCAGCGCGCGGCGATAGAGATCCAGTGTCGCGTCCACATAGTTGCTCGCCTCCATGTCCACCCAGACGATAGAGTCCTTTTGTGCACGCTCAATAATGGCCTTTAAATGTTCGAAGCAAAGTTCCGGCGAGAGATCCAAACCGAGTTGCGTCAGTTTGACCGAAATTTCCGCTTGAAGACCGCGTTCTCTGATGCGCTCCAGAACCTCGAGATAGTGTTCCGTAACCTGCTGCGCCTCGGAGCGGTCCTTGATGTTTTCGCCCAGGTGTGTGAAGACCGTTCCGATCTTCTTTCCAAGCAGAATCTGCGCCGCGCCAAGCGCATCATCGAGCGTCTCGCCGGGCATGAATCGGGATACCGTGCGCCTTACAAACGGGTAATGCGTCGCCCGATGGCGCAACCACCGATTTTGAGACGCTGCAAGCAGCATCGATCGCATCAGACTCATGAGTGCCTTGCCTCTTTACCCGGTAACGCAAGCGCTTGCGGCTACCGCCCGCTCACCATTCTAAACCGCATTGTAATGCGAGTTAATTCTCTATTTTCCGTTGAATGCTGAGCGATCCCGCTAGCGCGGCCGCGAAAAAGAAGATGCGGGCAAGTCGAGGGCTTCCTTCGCAACTGCTACGCTGGAACGGCCGACCGCAGCAGCCTTGTGGCCGAGGCGCGCTTCACTCTCCGCTCGAGCTTGCGCGATGGTGGCGAGTTCAGCGCCAGGAGAAGAGTTCACCATCGCTTCTGCGCGAAGAAGAGAGGCGAAAACGAGACGTTCCGGTTGGCGTTGCCGCCGCAGGAACTGTCCGTAATTAAACCAGTCGCCTCCAGCGCTGACTGGGTCGGAGAGCGAGGCATCAATGGCCAGCGCCCGCTGATACGCCGCCGCCGCTGCCACGATGCTCTCTCGTTTTTCGTGCAAGTCGGCCAAGTGAACGAGGGCGAGGCTTTCCAGCGCCTTGTCATTCGCTTGTTCCGCGAATTGGATTGAGGCATTGTAGCCCCGCAACGCCTCGTCCTGATGATTGGCGGCAACGTCTGCGTCCGCAACTTTGATCAGAGCGGCGATTACGCTAGCGGTCTCGCTGCGGTGTTCGCCTCGATGAGAAGCCACGATCCGCAAATAGGCTCGATAGTGCCGCGCCGCGGCCTGCGCTTCGCCGCGCCTGTCGAGCGCCTGCGCAAGATAAAGTTGGGCATTTGTTTGACCGGAATCGATATCGATGGCGCGCTGCCAGCTATCAATGGCCGCCTCGCCGTGCCCCTGGCGTTGCGCCAAGAGCCCGAGGTTCACCAGCGCATCAATGTTCCGTGGCCAACGGCCAAGGATCTTTTGGTATTGGGCGTAGGCGTCCGCTTCTCGTCCCGCTTCAATCAAGCCTCGGGCGTACGCTTCTTGCAGCGGAAAATTTTCCGGGCTGATCGAAGCTGCTCGCTGGAGCGCCGCAACCGAGGCATCGCGCTTTCCCGCCAGCGTCTCCGCACGCGCCAGCCGCATCTGTACGGAACTGTCATCGGGATTCAGCTTTGCCGCGCGCTCGAGAGCCGGAAGACTGTCCGCCGCACTCGACCAGTAGAAATGCAGTTGATCCATTGCCGCCCACGCGAGAAGCAGAGCGACAGTGGCGATTCGAATCCCTCTTGCCGCAGGCGAGGAACTGGTCAGCCAGTGCGCCGCGGATTGAAACGCGCCTCGCTCTTGCGCTTCCGAGCCCCGGGTTCTTTCTTTCGTATTGAGCAAAAATGCCGCAACGCGCGAATCGCGCAGTTTCCAGAGTGCCCCGTCGAGAATAAAGTGATGGATGTTCACAAGCGCGGTAAATGTCAGGAAGCTGGTGGCGAAATCTGCGTGAAAGATGCGGCTCGCGATCCACGGCCCGGGAATAAATAGCGCGATTCCCCCCGCAATCAGGGTCAACAGGTACCGTGAAAACCTCCACTTGACATCGCCTCGCTGGTGCGCTTCGCGCTCCTGGTAATAGCTCGTGATCCATAGATACTGCGCCGAATGAAGCACGGCCAGGATGCCGCTGCTGTAGCGTGTTTGCGGCACTTCATGCCCGCTAAAGAGTTCGATCATCGCGGGGAGCAGGAACCACAGGAACTGTGTGACGGCCAGCGTCAGCGGCGCGAGGATCGCCCGCAGGCTGCTGCGCCGCGCCATGGAAACCAGTGCCCAGCCACTCACTCCCACGAAAAACACTGCAAGCACGGCCCGCGCGGGAAGAGTGACTCTTGCCGGCAGGCTGAGCGAAAGAATCAGCGCGTCGCTGGAGGGTCCCGTATGAAAGCTCAGCATCAACAGGAGAAACGACGCAATGAACGACAAATAGATTGTGTTTCTTTCTGCGGAACTCGGCGCGAGTCCCGAACGGCGCGCGAACATCATCAGCAACCCGAAATTTTGGCCGGTGTAGTGCCAGGGGCTCCAGCAGATGTACAGCGTGAAAATCCAGGGGAGCAACGGATACCAGACGTGCGCGATGACTCCGGCCAGCGCCAGCAACAGCGCGATATGCAAAGTGAAAATGCGGTATTTCTCAAACTCCGTGCGCGTGTGGTACGCGCGGTAGACCGTGGCCATGAAATGCGGGTAATTGCAGAGCAGCGCCAAAAAATAAAACGCCACGGCCCATGCCCGGGCGTACGTGGTTGTCGCATAGAAAGCCAGCAAGAGAAGAGGGGCTGACCAAGCTCCGCAGCCGACCAAGAGATCAATCCAGGGGCGATAAATCCAGGGACTCTGTCCCGAGAACGATGCCGGTGCGGACCGCAGCGGCGTGGTTACGAGTGTTGATCCCATCTTATTGAAGCGTAGCGCAGGGAAACTGTTCTTGTGTGAAAGCCGCGCGAGTCAAATGTGGAATCGGTTACTCGCGTTTTCGTTCGAAGATCAGGAAACGGCGAGCGCGCGGAGAAGCACACCAGCCAGCGAGCCACCGATGAGCGGTCCGATCACGGGAATCGGCGCATAACCCCAATCGGAGCCGCCTTTCCCTGCGATTGGAAGAATCGCGTGCGCGATGCGCGGTCCGAGGTCTCGTGCCGGGTTGATCGCATATCCTGTTGAGCCCCCCAGAGACAGGCCGATGCCCCAGACAAGGCTCCCGGCGAGATACGGCCCGAGTCCCGCAGCGGGTCCCGCCGCGGAAACGCTCTTTGAAAAAATCGCGCCAATGACGAAAACAAGCACGAAAGTTGCAATGATTTCGCTCAGCAAATTTGCAACGGTATTGCGGATCGCCGGCGCCGTACAAAAGCACCCCAGCTTCGCAGCAGCGTCCGGCGTCTCCTTCCAGTGCGGAAAGTAGTGCAACCACACGAGCGCGGCCCCCACGATTGCCCCGAGCATTTGTGCTGCAAGGTAGGGAGCGAATTTGGCGAAATTACCCTCACGCACCGCTAAGCCAATCGTCACCGCGGGATTCAAATGTGCATCGTTGCTACCGCAGGCAATGGCCGTGAAGACGCCCGCCATCACTGCGAACGCCCACCCGGCGGTGATCACCATCCAGCCGCTGCCCTCGGCTTTCGAACGTTTGAGCAGCACCGCGGCGACAACTCCATCGCCTAGTAGGACAAGAATCATCGTGCCGAGAAATTCACCGGCCAGCGGTGATGTCATGGCTGAGAGCCTCCCTCAGGGTTCCATCCAGTCAAACGATCGCGTGACCGCTTTCTTCCACTGCCTGTACAGTTGCTCGCGCTCCGGTTCGGCGAGGTGCGGCTTCCAGGTGCGGTCGACCGCCCAGTTGGCGCGCAACTCTTCCAGGCCGGAAAAGAATTTTGCTGCCAGACCGGCGGCATAGGCTGCGCCGAGCGCCGTCGTCTCTTGAATCACCGGGCGCACCACCTCGCGGTTCAATATATCCGCCTGAAACTGCATCAACAACTCGTTTGCCACCATGCCGCCGTCCACGCGGAGGCTCGCGAGGCCGATATGCGAATCTTTCTCCATCGCTTCGACCACTTCTCGCGTCTGAAATGCCGTGGCTTCCAGAACCGCGCGCGCGATGTGTCCTTTACTCGCGTAGCGCGTCAGGCCGGCGATGACCCCGCGCGCATTTCCCTTCCAATACGGAGCATATAGCCCGGAAAATGCGGGAACGAAATAAACGCCGCCATTGTCGTTGACCGTTCGCGCCAGTGGCTCCACATCCGAGCTTTTCTCAATCATCCCAAGATTGTCGCGGAGCCACTGCACCAGCGCTCCGGTAATGGCGACGCTCCCTTCTAAGGCGTAATGTGCCGCCCCGCTGCCAAACTTGTAGGCAACCGTGGTGAGCAAGCCGAAATTCGAAGGCACCGGCCGCTCGCCCGTGTTCATCAGCAGAAAGCAGCCTGTGCCATAGGTGTTTTTGACTTCACCCGGGTGAAAGCACGCCTGTCCCACCAGCGCCGCCTGTTGATCGCCAAGGATTCCGGTGACGGGAACGCCGGCGATCACGGCGAGAGTTGATTCGCCGTAGAATTCGCTGCTCGAGCGCACTTCGGGCAGCACCGTGCGCGGAATTTCAAACGCGTCGAGCAACTTTTCGTCCCAATCCAGTGTTATTAGATTCAGGAGCTGCGTGCGGCTCGCGTTGGTGACGTCCGTTACATGAACGCCTCCTTGAGGTCCGCCGGTCAGGTTCCAAAGGAGAAAGGTGTCGATATTTCCAAACAGCAACTCGCCCGCTGCGGCTTTCTCTCGGGCACCCGGAATATTTTCAAGCAGCCAGCGCAGTTTCAGACTGCTGAAGTACGTGCTCAGCGGCAATCCGGTCTGCTGCCGGAAGCGATCTTGGCCGCCCTCCCTTGCGAAGCGCGCGACATCTTCCGCAACTCGCGTGTCCTGCCAAACAATCGCATTCGCAACCGGCTTGCCGGTCTTGCGCTCCCAAAGGACGGTCGTCTCCCGCTGATTGGTGATGCCGATTGCGGACAGATCCGAAGCGCGTAACCCGCGCTGCTCGAGCGCGTCTGCAATTACTTCTTCCGTGCGGCGTAGGATTTCCAGCGGATCGTGCTCCACCCAACCCGGTTTTGAAAAAATCTGTTCGTGCTCTTTTTGCGCCACGGCGGCGACACGCGCGGACTGGTCAAACACCATGAATCGCGTGCTCGTAGTGCCCTGATCGATCGCCCCAATGTAGTTTTTCACCGCGAAGGTCCTTTTTGTTGACGCTGCAGCATACTACGCCACTGCCACTCCTTGCTTCATGCAAAAGGCCGCCCATCCCCACGTGGGGAAACGCTCCGCTCGCTCTTGAGAGGAAGACCGGCCGCGCGTGTACTACTTTTCGGACCGGCCGTGCATCTAATGGTATGGAGATAGGTAAAAGGAGTTATTTCGATGATGAAGAAAGCAAATCCAAGCCGTCTTGCCCTGATGATTGGGGTACTCACCTTGGTATCCGGGTTTTTTGTCGCAAATGCACTCGCCGCGGAGCCAGGGACCGTCACCATGACGATAACTGCCGTCGGCAAGAAAAACACCAGCCCGCCAATCGTTACCAAAGACAACGTCCAGCTTTTTCTGAACAAGGAGCGCACCCAGGTTGCTGATTGGAAGCACGGCGAAAGGCTATATCTTGCCGTGCTGATTGATGATTCGCTAGACAGCGACATCGCTAACCAGTGGAGCGATCTGAAGGCGTTTTTCGCCAGCCAGCCTGACACTACTTATATTTCTGTAGCCTACGCCCGCAATGGCACCGCCATGCTCGCCCAGGATTTCACCAACGACCATGAACTTGCGGCCAAGGCTTTGCGCCTCCCCATCGGCGGTGGGAGTGCGTTCTCGAGTCCCTATCTGGCGCTTCTGGATCTGATGAAGCGGTTGCCTTCTTCCGCGGACAGGCGTTCCATACTCTTGATCTCTTCCGGGATCGACTATTTTCGCGGAGATTTTGGGACCAGGAGCCCGGATCTGGATTCAACCATCAGTCGCGCGCAAAAACAGAATATCAACATTTGGACGATCTATGCTCCAGACGCGGGGCACAGGGCGCGCGGGTTCTTCCTCACCTTCAGGGCGCAGGCGAATCTTAGCCAGCTCTCGGATGAAACGGGCGCCGAATCCTTTTATCTCGGCACCGCCGCGCCCGTCACCCTCAAGCCATATTTTGATGAACTCTCCACGCACCTCAGCAACCAGTACCTCTTGACGTTCAAGGCCAGCGGAGGAGGAGCAAAGGGACGTTTCGAGCGCCTCCGGGTGGTTGCAACTGAACTGCCCTCCGTTGAATTCTTGGCCGCTCCGCAAGCTTTTCTGCCCGCGGTGAAGTGAGCAGGGAAATCGGTTTGTTTGAAAACGTAAGGGCGCGGATCATTTGGTCCGCGCACTTTCTTGGAGGTTGGACAACGGTCTCAAGCGGTTTTGCACGGCCGAATTGATTTTAAACTTTTCTGAAGGAAAGTAATCCTCAGTCGTCCGAGCCGCTGAGCACTGCCGCTCGCGTGGAATCGCGGATCACCAGCTCCGGATTCATCTTGTGCCGCGAAATATTCCAATCGCGCTTTTCCAGCCCGGCGTTGACGCCTTCCATCACGATATTCACCGCCAGGTTTCCCATCGCTTCCAGCGGCTGCCTCACCGTCGTCAAAGACGGTGCCGACAGCGAGGACAGCGGCACGTCGTCGAAACCCACTACTGAGCAATTCTCCGGCACTTTCACGCCTGCTTTGGTCAGCGCCCGGATCGCGCCCAGCGCCGTCAGGTCGTCGAAGGCCATCAACGCCGTGAACCGTTTCTTTCGCTGCAGCAATTCTTCCGTGAACCGGTAGCCGCCTTCGAATCCCGAGTTGGGGTCGAAAGAATCCGGCAGTTGCAGAACGAGCGCAGGATCGATGTCCAGTCCGGCCGAGTGCGCGAATTTCTGAATCCCTTTCCACCGCGGCGCGCTGTCGATCAGCATTTTCGGGCCGCGGATAAACGCGATCTTATGGTGCCCCAGCTGGTGGAGATGTTCGAGCGCCAGCCGCCCTCCCGCTTCGTTGTCCACCATCACCGAGCTGACCGAGTTCCCGGCCATCTCCCAGCCGATGGTCGCTGCGGTAATGTTTCTCTTGCTGAGGTCCGCGAGCAGTTGGATGTCCACGAAGAGCCAGTTGGCTACGACGATCAACGCCTCGACATGATGCTCCAGCAGCATTTCAAGGTATCGTTCGAACCGGTTTCTCTGGTTGTGGGCGTCGGCGAAGATCTGGACGTACGAGGATTGATAGAGCGCGTTCTCAATTCCTCGCAAGACCGGCGTGCAAAATGGATCGGTAATGTCGAAGAACATCACTCCGACGCTATGGCTCCTTTTGCTGCGAAGAAAACGCGCCATCGCGTTTGGCCGGTAGCCAAGTTTCTTCGCCACTTCTTCGATGCGTTTTTTCGTGGCCGGCGCGATGTACCGCGCCAGCGGCGCATTGTTCAGCACAATCGAAACCGTGGCGGGAGAGAAGCCGCTGGAGTTCGCGACATCTCTCATCGTGATGGTCGGGTCCTTTCCGCTATGCCGTTTCATGCTTGCGCCTCTAGGGGCACTATCATCCGGTGTTCGCGGCTCGAATTGCAATGATAGTGCCCTCACGAGATCGCGCTCGTCCTACTCAGGGGGCGCTTCAAACGACATGGTTTTACGGAAACCGGACGTTTTCCAGGCCCCGTAAATCAGCCCCCCGGCCACCCACACGGCGCCAAGCTTTTTTGCCGGCATACTGAGTTGGAGGAAGATGTAGCCGCAAATCCCAAAGCCGAGCAGCGGCCACAGCACCGGCCACGCCGTTTTTCGCTCCGCATGGAGGAAGTAACGCACAAATGCCGCGGCGTTTACGCCCATGAAAGCGATGAACGCTCCGAAGT
>WNFS01000548.1_pt1 | contig 27009 bp, 25 predicted proteins | sample 5400141 | NCBI WGS metagenome assembly WNFS01 (sample SAMN13153358, study PRJNA577476) | soil metagenome | isolation source: 60 cm saprolite under Madrone tree | place: USA:California | collected 2016-06-14
GATCAATCGTCTCAACCGCCAAAAAAACACAGGCCCCAGTACCCGTCAGGCGCGCCGGACCGAAGCCCGACAGCCAATCGAGCGCGCGCGCCACCTCAGGATATCGGCGCCGCACGACGCCCAAGCAGTCGTTTCGTCCACCAGACGCCAGGAAACCGTGAATTGTGATGGGCGCAGAATTCCTTGTCAAATCAGGATCCTGAAACACATCCGCCGTAGCCACATTAATATTCGGCTTTAAAATCAGGTAGTTAGCCTCAAATGGCGCCTGCGGCGGATACAACGGCGTCAGGCGCTCGCCGATTCCCTCCGCCCAAGCGGCCCGGCCGCGGACGAATACGGGCACATCGGCCCCCAACTTGAGCCCGAGCGCCGCGAGAGCGTCCACGGACCAGTGCAAATTCCACAAGTGATTGAGCGCCACCAGACAGGTCGCCGCATCGGAACTGCCGCCACCCAGACCGCCGCCCATGGGGATGCGCTTGAGCACGCCGATGTCTGCGCCCAGGGGGCAGCCGGCGGCGGTTTGCAGCGCCCGGGCCGCGCGCACGCAAAGATCGGCCTCCTCGGCCACATCGGCAATCTCGACCCGGCGGCGAATCCGGCCATCGGCGCGAACCTCGATCGTGATCTCGTCGCAGAGATCGACGAACTGAAAGCAGGTTTGCAGTTCGTGATACCCATCGGGCCGCCGGCCCACGATATGTAAAAACAAATTGAGCTTGGCAGGCGCGGGCCACGGTGCCGAACGCGTCGCTGGCCGAGGAGTCTCCCGCGGCGCGTTCATCGCGGCTCCCAGCGATCGACGGCGATGCGCACGCGCACGCCCGCACGGCTCAACACCAGGTGCGAGGGCAGTAAATCTCCATTCACGGGCATGTAGCGATCGTAATCGATATTCCAATCATCTTGAGTCAATTGCGACGCACGGTCCTGCTCGTTGCGCTCGAGGTCGAAGGCCGCGCTCGGATCAGGCACGCCGAGCAGCCAGAACCGCAGATGATCGATCGGCAGATCAAACCCTAAGCGCTCCTGGAGCTGCCCCAGCACCGCGTCGCTCGGCGGCGCGCCGTTCACTGAAAGCCCGTCGGGCGTGCGCTTGATCACGACTGAACCGACGCCGAGCGGACCCGACAAATGAACTTCTGCCGAATCGCCGCTCTGCCGCCAATTCAAGCTGGCTTGCCAGCCTTGCGTGCCGGCCGCGACGGCGGCGCGCCCATCGAGCCGCCAGGAACTCAAGCCCTGCAAATCGGCGGCCCGCTGCTCCCAACCCGCAGCAGCGCCCACGGGCGCCGGCGCGTGTCGAGTCGTCGCGCACGCGGCGAGCACGGTAGAACACAACAGGATCAATAGTACGCTGCGCACGCAGGCTCAATTCATCACGGGCAATGGCCGGCGTATTGAGGGTGCCGGCGCCATGCCGTGAAATCGCTGCCGCGTCGACTTGAGCAGGCGATTGTTGCCATCGGCGGCGCTGGCTTCGGACCAAATGCGTTCGGCATCGTCAGTTCTGCCCATCTGCCACAGCACCTCGCCGAGATGCGCCGCGATGTCGCCGCCGCGATCGTCCGCGTAGGCGGCCCTCAGATAGGTTTCGGCCTCCGCGCTGTGGCCCTGGCGGAACAGCACCCAGCCCAGACTGTCGAGAATCGCGGCATTCTTGGGCGCGGCGGCGTAGGCGCGGTCGATGAGTTCGCGCGCCCGCCCGAGGTTTCGAGAGTGATCGGCCAGCGTGTAGCCCAGCGCATTCAACGCCGCCGGATCGTCCGGCCGTGCTTTCGCAAGGTCCGTCAATTCATGCAGGGCATCGGGAATTCGCCCCTGTTCCTCGTAGATCGACGCCACCGCATAGCGCAGTTCCACGCTGTCCGGATACTCCTTGACGCCCCCCTGGAGCACGACGATCGCCCGCGCCGAATCGCCCATGTCGGCGTACATGCGGGCGCGCGCGGCCAGAATTTCGGGTGCCCGCTGCGGTTCATCCTCGATCAGCCGATCGAGCAACTCCTCGGCCACCGCCGCGGCGCCGTGCGTTTGCAGTATCGTGGTCGCCCGCAGCAGCGCCGGCAGCGCATTCTCGCCGTTCTGCACCTGCGCATACAAGCGCAAGGCATGCTCCGGATCACCGTGACGATCGGCAATCAGTCCCAGATAGTAGAACGCATCGTCGAGGTACTTATCCGACCGGAGCAGCTGCGCAAATCGTGCCGTGGCGGCGTCGAGATGCCCTTCCTGAAACTCGATGAGCCCCAGCAAGCGCAGCGCCACCGGCGCGTACTCGGGGTTGTGCGCCAGAATTTCCAATTGCTGGATGGCCGCCGAATCGTGCTGGGCGGTCATCAGCAACAGGGCGTAGTCGAGGCGATTGACCGGCATATCTTCGTGCTGCACTTTCTCCTCTGCTTGCGCGAGCGGACGTTCGGCATCGCCGGCCATGATTCGCGCTCGCGCCAGCGTCTGCAGAGACTCGCGGCGCGCGCCCTCATCGTTTGCATTTCCGCTCGCCACGGGAAGCGCCAGCGCCGCCGTGAAACTGCGCACTGCCGCCGCCGGATCGTCTGCGCGCAGCGAGGTGAACCCCTGCACTCGCAAAGCCGCCGGCGAGGACGGGAACGACGGCACCAAGCGATCCGCGAGCTGACGCGCGCCGAAGACATTGTCATTGCCGGCGAGATAGCCTTCCAGCGCCGCGAATTCCGCCTCCGTGCCGATGGGCGAGCTCGAGAGCACCATGCGGTAGTGCGCGGCGGCTTGATCGATCTTGTGCAGCGCAAGTGCAGCCCGCCCTGCGGCGCGGCGCGCGTCCAGCGACTTGGGATCGACTTCGATCCAGCGCGCGGCAACTTTTTCAGCCAAGGACGGCTGCAGGCAGTCGGCCGCGACCTGCGTTGCCCGTTCCAGCAAGGCCAAGTCGGTTTCGCCGGCCGCAGCGGCCGCATATTGGAGCGCCGCGACGCGTGGCTGATGCCGCGCGAGGGCTATCTCGGCCGTGACGGTATAAAATGTCTGCGGGGCCGTGGCGGCGTCGGACTTGGGATGCATGCCTGCACAGGCGGCGCAGGCAGCGAGCCCGAGCCCTATCGACGCCCTTGCACAGATTGAAATCGAGAACACGCCCTCACTATAGCGAAATGACTACTCCGATGCCGCGGATTCTAAGCTTGCTCTAGCGGCACCTCTTCCACCAGAATCAGATAGTTACAGCCCAAAAGCGCTTCAATGGCATTCAGCATCCTTGGCATGAATCACAGGACCGCCCCGGTCGCGCTGCGCGAAAAGGTGGCGTTCAGCGAGGAGCGACTGCTGGCCGCCTTGCACACATTGCGGCAGGAAGCCGGGGTCGCGGAGGTGGTCATTCTCTCCACGTGCAATCGAACCGAGGTGTACTGGGCGGGAACCGCGACCGGCGCGGAGCTGTCGCAGTGGCTCGAACGGCACCACGGCAATAATCTCGACCTCTCCTCCAGTCTATACGTTCACCAGGAACGGCAGGCCGTCGAACACGCCTTCAGTGTCGCCTCGGGTCTCGACTCCATGGTGCTCGGCGAGGCGCAGATTCTAGGTCAGCTGAAAGATGCGTACCGCGTGGCGCAGGAAGCCGGCAGTACCGGGCCCGCGCTCAACAAGCTGTTCCAAGCGGCCTTTTCCGCGGCCAAGCGTGTGCGCTCGGAGACTCGCATCGGCGAGAACGCGGTGTCGATCGCTTCAGCGACGGTCAGTCTGGCACGGCGGGTGTATTCGAACCTGAGCGCTCATACCGCCCTCATGGTCGGCGCCGGCGAGATGAACGCCCTCGCGGCACGCCATTTCATGAGCGCCGGGGTCAAACGCATGGTCATCGCCAACCGTACCTTAGGAAGGGCACAGACCCTGGCGGCGGAACTCAAGGCCTATGCCGTGGGGCTCGAGGATCTCGACAAGGAACTGGCTCAGGCCGACATCGTCATCACCTGCACGGCGAGCGCCGTGCCGCTCATCACCAAGAGTGCAGCCGAAGCGGCCATTCGCGCGCGGCGCCGGCGGCCGATTTTCATGGTGGATTTGGCGGTGCCGCGCGATATCGATCCGGACGTGGCCGACCTGGAAGACGTGTATTTGTTCTCCATCGACGATCTGCAGCAGCTGATCGACGAAAATCGACAGCAGCGCGCAGTGGCGGCGGGCGGTGCACGGCTGCTCATCGACGAGGAAGTCGCGCGATTTCTCACCGAATCGCGTGCCCACGACGCCGGCCCGGCCATCCGTGCGCTGCGCCAGCAGGGGGACGGGATCCGCTTGCAGACCCTGGAACAAGCGCACCGCCTGCTGGCCGCGGGTAAATCCACTGATGAGGTGATCGAGTTTCTCGCCAGCACCCTGACGAATCGGCTGTTGCACGCCCCGACACAGGCCTTGCGCCAGGCCGCCGAATTGGCCGATTCTGCCCTGGCCGAGGCCATTACTCGGCTATTGATCGAAGAACGCGACCGGCATTAGGAGCTTGCCGGACTTAGGTCCATCTGCTGCGACGATGCCCCTAAGTCCGACAAGCTCCTGGGTTCCGGGGCCGCTATAATCCGCGCCCATGAAAGACTCCATCCGGCGCAAGCTCGAAAAATTGGACGAGCGATTCGAGGAAATCAGCCGCCTGCTCTCGGACGCGGGCGTGATTGCGCGTCAAAACCAATTCCGTGAACTGTCGATGGAGTACTCGAGATTGGGCCCGCTCGTCGAACGCTATCGACGCTTCATCGCGCTCGAGCGCGACTTCGGCTTCGCCCGCGAGCTCGCGTCGGGCGCGGACGCGGAAACCAGGGCCATGGGCGAGGAAGAGCTCGCCGACCTCGCGCCTCGGATCGCGGCCGAGGAACTCGAGCTGCAGCGCCTGCTGGTGCCGAAGGATCCGCAAGACGACAGCAATATCTTCCTGGAAGTCCGCGCCGGCACCGGCGGCGACGAGGCCGCCATCTTTGCCGGTGACCTGTTCCGCATGTACACGCGTTATGCCGAATCCAAGGGTTGGGGCGTCGAGGTTTTGAGCGAAAGTCCGGGCGAGCATGGCGGCTACAAGGAAATCATCAGCCGCATCATCGGCCGCGGGGCGTATTCGCTGCTCAAATTCGAATCCGGAACGCACCGCGTGCAGCGCGTGCCCGCCACCGAGGCGCAGGGACGCATTCATACCTCGGCCTGCACGGTGGCCATCCTGCCGGAGTTGGAAGAAGTCGAGGCGATCGAGTTGAATCCGGCGGATCTGCGCATCGACACGTTTCGCTCCTCGGGCGCAGGCGGTCAGCATGTCAATAAAACTGACTCGGCCATTCGTATCACCCACCTGCCCACCGGCCTCGTGGTCGAATGCCAGGACGAGCGCTCACAGCACAAGAACCGCTCGCGGGCCATGTCCTTGTTGAAAGCCCGGCTCCTGGCCGCCGAGCGCGAGAAGCAGCAGAGTCAGCAAGCGCAATCGCGTAAATTGCAGGTGGGCTCGGGCGACCGTTCCGAACGCATCCGCACCTATAATTTCCCTCAAGGCCGGGTCACCGACCATCGCATCAATCTCACGCTGTACAAGCTCGACGATGTCATGAACGGCAATCTCGACGAATTGATCCGTGCATTGAATCAGGAGCACCAGGCCGAAGAGCTGGCGCAGCAAGTCGAATGAGCACGGTCTCGGTCTCCCAGCTCTTGCAGCGCGGCGCTCGCTCGCTCGAGAGCCACAGCGACTCGCCGCGGCTGGACGCAGAGTTGCTGCTCGGCAGAACCTTGAGGCTGTCGCGCTCGGCGTTGATCGCGCGCGGCGACGACCCGGTCTCGAGCGAACGCGAGCAAGGCTACGCGAGTCTGATCGAACAACGCCTGAAGGGCGCGCCCGTCGCCTATCTGACGGGCACCCGGGAATTCTGGTCGCTGGCACTCCGCGTCACGCCGGCCGTGCTCGTGCCACGGCCGGAAACCGAGCTCTTGGTTGAACTGGCCTTGCAACGCTTGCCCAAGCAGCAAGCCGGCCCCTCTGTCGATCGTGCGTGCTCCGTTCTCGACCTGGGCACCGGCAGCGGCGCGATCGCGCTCGCCATCGCCTCCGAAAGGCCGGGAGTGCGGGTCACGGGCGTCGATATCTCGCCGTCGGCGCTCGAAGTCGCCGTTCAGAACTCGCGCGACCTCGGGCTTGCACGCATCGATTGGCGCTTGGGATCCTGGTTCGAGCCCGTGCCCGGCGAACGATTCGACGTGATCGTCGCCAATCCTCCCTATGTCGCCGCGGCCGATCCCGCTCTTGAACGCTTAAGGGCGGAGCCCGCGATTGCGCTCTGCGGTGGACCCACCGGGCTGGAAGCCTTGTCCGCGATAGCCGGCGCCGCGGTGCCGCATCTTCACACCCACGGCTGGTTGATACTGGAGCACGGCAGCGATCAGGCCCCGGACGTCGCACGATTGCTCGAGCGCCACGGCTTCGCCGAAGTCCGCTCGCATCTCGATTTTTCCGGCAAACCCCGCGTTACGCTGGGAACCGTCCACTCATCACATCAGGAAACGACATGATCCGCTTCGAAACCACGCTGGGCGATTTCACCATCGAGCTCCATGAGAAGGACGCGCCTCTATCGGTCGCCAATTTCCTGCGCTACGTCGACGATGGCTTCTTCGACGGCACGATCTTCCATCGGATCGTTCCCGGCTTCGTCATCCAAGGCGGCGGCTTCACCGAGGACATGACGCAAAAGCGCACGCAGCCACCCGTGAAGAACGAGGCGGATAACGGTCTCAAGAATGGACGCGGCACGCTCTCCATGGCGCGCACCAACGACATCAACAGCGCGACCTCGCAGTTTTTCGTCAACTTGAAGGACAACGACTTTCTCGATCACTCGCGCGGCAACTTCGGTTACGCCGTTTTTGCGCGCGTCACCGAAGGCATGGACGTGATCGACAAGATCGCCGCGGTCGAGACCGGCCGGCGGCGCGGTTTCGACGATGTCCCGGTCGACGCGGTCATCATGAAGAGCGTACGGCGAATACCCGCTTAAGCGCGGCGTGGCGCAGAAGAGATCATTCGCAGGCCGGCTGCTACGGGCAATCGTGTGGCTGGTCGTGGCTTGTATCGCGGCCAGCATCATCGCGGCGGCATCGCTGCGCTGGATCAATCCGCCCGTCACTGCCTTCATGGCCGAAGCGCAAGTCTCGGCGTGGTCGAGCCGCGACCCCCACTACGTGTACCGCCACACCTGGGTCGATTTGGATCGGATCTCGCCCAATCTACCGCTCGCGGTCGTGGCGTCGGAAGATCAAAAGTTTCCGGAACATTGGGGCTTCGATGTCCCGGCCATCGAAAAAGCCTATGCCCTCAACCAGCATAGCCACCGGGTGCACGGCGCCAGCACCATCAGCCAGCAAGTCGCCAAGAATCTCTTCCTGTGGTCCGGACGCAGTTATATTCGCAAGGGGCTCGAGGCCTATTTCACGGTCTTGATCGAGGCCTTGTGGCCGAAGCGGCGCATACTGGAGGTGTATTTGAATATCGCGGAATTCGGCTACGGCACATACGGCGCCGAAGCCGCCGCGCAACGCTTCTTCCACAAACCCGCAAGCCGGCTCAGCCGCGATGATTCCGCCGTGCTCGCCGCCGTATTGCCGAACCCAGAGCGCTATTCAGCGGCAGCGCCGTCCAGGTACGTTCAGCTGCGACGCGAATGGATCTTAAGCCAGATGCAGGCACTGGGCGGCCCGGAAATGCTGGATGAAATCGATGCCTACCCGAGTTCGCATCGCTGAGACGTAAAATACCCTCGAGGATGGCCGGTATTTCGAATATCGCACGATTCTGAATGCGCGCGACGCTGGCTCGATACTCGTCGAGACGGCTCGTTATCGCCGCTACGCCGCTGCCGATGGCCTTGAAGGAGTCCAGCACGATTCCGGCATTGTGTTCTTCTACCCAATCGGCGTTGTAGCGCTCCTGCAGCATGGTCCACGCGTTGCGCACCACGATGACGGGCAGATGCTGTTGAATGGCTTCGCTGATGCTGCCGGGACCCGGCTTGCCGATGAAGAAGTCGGAGAGCTGCATGAAATAGCGGATTTGCGAGGAAAAACCGATGACGGCTCGGGGCGCTCCCGAACTCACCGCCCGCAGTTCATCCACCAGCGCGGAATTGTGGCCGCAGACCAGGATGAGCTGCGTATCGTCGAGACGCTTGACGATACGCCGCATCACCTTCGATCCATGCCCGCCGAACATGACGATGCCCGTCGGCCGGTCCGGATCGAGCTGCAGCTTGCGCCTCTCGGCGCGTCGATCGATATTCAAAGGCCGGTAGAAATCGGGACGAATGATCATTCCCGAGGTCGCATGGATGCTCGCGTCGTCGTAACCGGCGGCCCGGGCCTGTTCGAGCGCCTTGACCGTCCCGCAAATCAAGTGTTGCGCCTGATGGGGCTCGATCCAGAAATGCGGCGGAGAATCGGCGAAGTCCGTCAAGATGGTCACATAAGGCACGTTCGGCCGCACCGCCATCAGGGCGTGATACATGGCGCGATTGAAATTCGGCACCAGTGATACCACCATGTCCGGCTTGGTCTTCTGCCAATGACGCTGCAGCTGGGCGGTCAAGGATTTGTGGCTCAATCGAATGAGCGCCTGCAGTATCTTCAGCTCCTGGCCCAACCCTAAGGTCCAGCCGCGAGCCAGACGCGCATTGTAGTATTGCTCGGGCTTCATGCCGGTGGTCTTGCCGAACACATCCCGCGGATCGAGTACTTCGAACAGATTGACGAGCCGCACCTGCCACGGCAGCGCCAATTCGCGGATCATCGTATCGAGCGCCACGGCCGCGGAGCGATGTCCTCCCCCCGCGTTGAAATACACTAGGTCGATGGATTTCATTGTCGGCATCATTGTGCGTACGGAGAATGACAGAACGATGAATTTGGCACGGCCGGCCTTTGGCCCCCTTCACCGAGGTACATCCATGAGAGTTTCGCGCGTCTTTCGACACCCTTGGCCGCTGGCCGCGAGCCGCCTGTTGCTGGCCGCGAGCCTGTTGCCGGGTACGGGCCTCCTGACGGCCGCCGCCGAGGTCCAGGCTTCCGGCGCGGTTCGCGCGCCGAGCCCGCCGGAATCCGCCGGAGGCAATCCGACGCATCTCAGTCACGGCCGCTTCAAGGACTTTCTCGTTTACAAGCCCTCAAGCTCACCCACCAGTTTCGTGCTGCTTTTGTCCGGCGATGAGGGCTGGAATTCGACCGCGGACGCGTTGGCACGGCGGCTCGCGCAGCAAGGCGCGATGGTCGCCGGCATCGATTGGATGAAGTTCAAGGCGAACCTCGAAGCCGATGACGATCAATGCGTGTTCCCCGACGGAGATTTGGAAAATCTGAGTCACTTCGTGCAGGCCTACTTCCACACCTCCACCTATCTGTCTCCGATCTTGGTGGGCGTTTCTTCCGGTGCCGCCATGGCCTACGCCATGCTGGCGCAAGCGCCGCGCAATACCTTTGCGGCCGCGTTGACGCTGGGATTCTGCCCCAGTCTCGACATGCAAAAACCGCTGTGCAAGGGCTCGGGGCTCGAGTCCGTACGCGGCGCCCGCGGTCACGGCGTGGAATTTCTGCCGATCAAGAATCTCGGCGATCCCTGGGTGAACTTGCAAGGCGCAAGCGACCGGGTCTGCCCCGCGGGAGCGACGCGAGACTTCATCTCCCAGGTTCGCGGGGCGGCAGGCGTGACACTGCCCAAGGTGGGCCATGATTTCGCCTCGCTGCCCGACTGGCTGCCTCAATTCACCGCCGGCTACAACAAGCTGGCGACCCACAATCCCACGCGCGTAGCGCCTCCGCCCGCAGGTTTGAGCGACCTACCGGTTGTGGAAGTCCCCGCGCAGCCCGTCGCCGCACCGCCCGTCACCGCACAGCCCGTTGCCGCACAGCCTGGCGTGGCGCCGACCGATACCTTTGCGATCGTCATGTCCGGTGACGGCGGCTGGGCGGGACTCGACCAGGACGTTGCCGCCGCGCTCGGCGCCAAGGGCATACCGGTGGTCGGTCTGGATTCGCTGCGCTATTACTGGACCGCGCGAACGCCGGAGGGCCTCGCGGCGGATACCGACCGCATGATTCGCTACTATCTTCCCCACTTCGGGAAACAGCGCGTATTGCTGATCGGCTATTCGCAAGGCGCCGACGTGCTGCCCTTCGCGGTTAACCGGCTGCCCGAGGCAACGCGCGCGCGCGTCGCCCTGGTGGCAGTCATGGGCATGTCCGAGCACGCACTATTTGAATTTCACTTGAGCAGCTGGATCTCGGACAGCAGCGCGGGACCCGAGACACTGCCGGAGATCAACCGAATTACCGGCGCACCGGTGCTGTGCATCTACGGCGCTGACGAGAGCGACTCGTTATGCCCGAAATTGGACTCCAAGAAATTCAACATCGTGAAGCTCAAGGGTGGCCATCATTTCGACGGCGACTATGCCAACCTGGCGCGGCAAATCCTCGCGGCGGCGAATCGGTGAATCGCCGCCGCGAGACAGAGAGGCTCAATTAGCCTTGATGCCTTCCACCTGAATGTGGAGCAGTACGTCCTGCTTGAATCCGTACTGCTGGCCGTAGTTCACACCGAAGTCCGCACGATTGAAGTTGCCGCTCGCGTCGGCGCCGCAGACCTGCTTCTTGAGCATGGGATGATCGATGCATTTGAACGAATTGATGGTGAGCGTCACCGGCTTGGTCACGCCGTGGAGCGTCAGTTGGCCGCTGATCGTCTTGGGGGCTCCGTTCGCGAAGTCCACGAACTTGCCCTTGTATTCAGCCGTGGGATACTTGGCCACGTCCAGCACCTCGGGGCCCGATACATGCGCATTGAGCTTGTCGTGCGCGAAATCGATGCTTGCGGCGTCGACGATGACCTCAACCGTTCCGGTTTTCGCCGCGGCATCGAGTTCGACACTGCCGGTGGTCTTCTTGAACGTCCCGCGCCAGGTGGAAAGCCCGCCGAAATGATCGACCTCGAAGCTCGGATGCGTATGGTCAGGATCAATCGTGTAGGAAGTCGGCGCGCCGAGCGCGGAGACGCTGACCAGCGCCAGGATCGAGGCAAGCTGCAGTTTCATCAATGAACTCCCATGTGACAGTTTTTGGGAGCCTACAGATTTTCCATTTGCAGCGGTAGATGGATGAATTGGCTCGATCTAGGCCAATATTGGAGGTAATCCAGCGAATCTCCGGCCAGGACCATCGGCATTTATCACTTGCCCTGCAACCGGCCGCCCAGGAGCCTGTCTGACTAATGATCGTGGGCCCGCCGTCAGGCACGGACTCGCTTTCGTGCAACTACGGTGCGGAGGCCGGTGCGGACGTCTTCTTGAACGCGGTCCATGCGGCTGCGGAAAACACCAGCACGTTGGCCACTATGACCGGTGATGCGTTGATCAGTACGCCATAGGTCACCCAGAGCAGCGCCCCAAACATCTGCACGCCGCGCAGCAGTGATGGGCGGCCGAAGAAATACGATCCTACAAAAACCGCGGTTGCCGCCCATCCCAAACACTCGATCCCGACATTGCTCATACCGCCTCGGCCTCCGCCCGCGAATTGAGGGACAGTACTTCGCTGATTTTCACCCGATCCGTCCGGTCCTTTTCCCACTCGCTCAGCGTCAAGCCGTAGGACTCGAACAATTCCCGAATGTCCCCCGTCCGCCAGTGGAGCAGTTGATCGAGAATCGGCACCATGATGCTGAAAGCGTTCTCGCTCAGCACCGTGCTTCTGGCGATCCGCGCGAGCTGCTTGTTTTCAGAAACGGCAATCGTGAACCCGTCATGGTTGTTGACATGCAGCATCACATGAACGTCGGAACTACCGTCGCCGACATAGATCACGCGATCGGGCGTGACGCCCAATCGATGCTCGAGCTCCTCGATTACCGCAACCTTGCCGTAGCCGGCGGGCACGCGCTTGATCGCACGAACTTCCTCCGAATGGGCGTCAAATTCCAGCTCGGTGCCGTAGATATGTTCGGGAGGTATTATTCCGGCAAGCGCAGAGATGACGATTTCGCGCGGAGCTGCCGATATTACAAAAAAAGAGAACCGATACCCTTCCGTGCCGCGCTTCATGAAGTCGGCGAGCGCGGGAATCGCGCTCTTGAGGCGGACACGACGGCCAGCCTCGACAAGATGTTCACGCCGGACGCCGCGAAATTCCGGATCGTGACGGATCAAATAGGCCAGCTCGCCGCCCTGCTGCACGAGATTGCTCCGGGCAAGGCCTGCAACACGATCCTCAAATCCAGATATGCCCAGCAACTCGCTCAACACGAGTCCCGAATCGTTGAAACTCAGAGTTTGGTCAAAGTCTGAGGCCAGCAGGTAATGTTTGAGCGCGATTGCGGTCATTGGCAGCGATCTCCCGTCTGTCTCTCACCGTGAATTCTCCGACACTATCATCAGGCAACCGACGACGGATGTCAGACGATAATAACTCTCGTCCTCTGCAATTCTTCTCATCCACTGACGAAGAGGAAACTGTGACGCGTGCACCGCCACCGGATGGAAACACCATGTAGTGGAGCCGACCCCTCTATCGCCGTACCAGCAGCGTCGGCGCGACGTGCCGGCGCACGCCGGCTCGCTATTGCAGCTGAAACCCCGCTCCGGTACCGCGAAACCAAGGAGTAACAGCCGAGCAGGACCCTGATATCGAACCGTCAGTAATCCGTACCGGCGGCTCCATCAGGAGAAGCAACATGACTCATCGGATTCGGGAAATGGCACTGCCGGCCTTATTGGTTTCCGGCTCCCTCCTATTGGCATCCGCGCAAGTCGGGTGCGCATCCCAGGCACCTCAAGCCGACACACAGCCGGCGGCCGAGGCCGCGTCGCCGTCCTCGCAGGCAGCGGAGGCCGCATGGTCGCCCGACGAGCTGAACCAGCTGGTTGCGCCGATCGCGTTGTATCCGGACGCGCTGGTCGCGCAGATCCTTGCGGCCGCAAGCGACCCCGGTGAAATTGATGATGCAGATCACTGGATCCAACAACGTTCTGATCTGAAGGGAGAGGAACTGGCCAAAGCGGCAGATTCGCAATCCTGGGATCCCAGCGTGAAGGCCCTCACGCAGTTTCCATCGGTGCTTGCGATGATGAGCAAGAACCTCTCCTGGACTTCGGCGCTCGGAGACGCGTACGTAAGCCAGTCTCAGAACGTCCTCGATGCCGTTCAGGCGATGCGTCAGCGAGCGCAGCAGTCAGGAAACTTGACGAGCACGCCACAGGAGGCCGTGACCACGGAAGGTCAGACGATCACGATCCAACCAGCGGACCCCGACGTGGTTTACGTGCCGGAATACGATCCTTGGGATGTCTACGGGGAACCTGTCGACTACTATCCGGGTTGGGTTGGTGATCCCGAAGCATTCGCCGGACCCGGGATCGCCTTCGGTTTGGGGATCGGCGTCGGCGTTTTCGGCGGCTTCGGCTGGGGCTGGCACCACTGGGGAGCCGACTGGCACGGCCACGGAGTGGTGTACAACCACAATGGCTACGTCCCCCACGATCGACCCTATGGCGATCACGATCATTTCGATCACGGTCATTTCGATCACAATCATTTCGATCACGGACCAGCGGGCGGATTTGCGGGCCGCGCACCCCTCGGCGGTCATTCCAGCGGCTTCAATCATGGCGGCGTCCCAGGCGCATATTCGTCACGCGGCCAGGCTGGCGGCGGTTTCCATGGTGGCGGGGATTCCCACGGGGGCGGCGGCTTTCATGGGGGTGGAGGCGGCTCCCATGGCGGAGGTCACCGTTGAACGACCGGCACTCATGGCACGCGCGCCCCGGCGTCACTGCCGGGGCGCGTGTCGTGCGAGACGGAATTCCCGGCTGGCTGCCCGCGTAACCCGCGGCTAGTTCGGCGACAGCGTCACGGGAACCTCGGTCACCGTGTCGACAGGAATGCCGTTCGCGTCTGCCGCTTTCCGCACCGCGGCCTCGCTGGGCGCCTCATAGATGCAATAAGTCTTGGTTTTGTTGGCATTGGCGTAGGAAGTTACCCAGCGTACGCCATATTTGGCATTGGTCGAATTGATCTTGGCCTTGCCCGCCGCATTGAGCCCTTCGAGCGCGCCAGGCGGAAACGTGCGTTCGATGAGATAACGGTGGGGGGCCTTGATTGCCTCGGGCACGGAGGCCGATGGCGCGGGACTGTCCCCGGCGAACGCCTGACTGAGGAACAGTGTGGGAAGTAATGCGATTAGCGTCTTCATAGTTGTCTCCCGATGTATTGACCGTGATGCACCGCTATTCGGCGGTCGCAGGATCGATGATGGTCGTCACGCGTGAAATCTTGTTGGCCGGGAATCCGCCCAGTTCGGCGTGCCTTCGCACCAGCGATTCGTCGGCGGCGTGGTAAATACAGTAGATTTTGTCGGCGGTTACGTAGCTGTGGACCCACTGCACGCTGGGTCCGAGGCTGCTGAGCACCCCGCATGACTTCAGCGAGATGTTCTTGAGCTCGGCAGGGCTCAATTTACCCGCGCCGGGAATTTCCCGTTCAATGACGAATTTCGGCATGCTGTCTCCTTGGCTGATTTGTTTGTTTGGACGGCGCAGGCGTAGTCTCACGCAAAGCGGCGTTCGCGTCTTGAATCGCCGGTGAAATTATTCTGAAATTCTGCAAACCGACCGCATGGACCTGATACGCATCGGAGCCTTCGAGCTCTACCCCTCGGAACGCATGCTCTGCACGGCGGGCAAGCCGGTGGACGTAGGCGCCCGCGCCTTCGACCTGCTCCTCGTTCTCGCCGAACATCAGGGACGATTGGTGACCAAAACCGTGCTGCTCCACCGTGTGTGGCCCCGGCTTGTCGTCGATGAGAACAATCTCCCGGCTCAGATCGCCAGCTTAAGACGGGTCCTCGGCGCCGGCGCGATTCGTACCATTCCGGGGTTCGGCTACCGGCTCGAACTACCGGTCTCCAATGGGAAGGCCGGGGAACAAGCACCCGAACCTGTTGCATCCCCGCGCGAGCGCGAGCCGCCGCAGTTATTGGTGCCTCGACGTGCCTGGCCGAACCGCCTTGGATCACTGGTCGGTCGCAACGGCGACCTGGGCGAGCTTCAGAAGGCTCTCGGCCAATCCTGCCTCGTGACCCTAGTCGGCATCGCCGGAGTCGGCAAGACGCGCATCGCCCAGGAGATCCTGGCGCGCGAAGCCGATAAACCGGGCAACGGCGTAGCATGGGTATCGCTGCAGCCGCTCAATGAGGCGCAGCACATTCCTTCGGCGATTGCACTGGCGCTCGGTCTGGCACTTCCCGAGGGTCCCGACGGATTTGCGGCATTGCGCCAGGCGCTCGAGCGAACGCCGGTACTGCTGATCCTGGACGGCGCGGAGCAATTCGGCGATACGCTCGCCACACAGATAACCCAACTCGTATCGCGGACGCAGGGCGTGCGCGCTCTGGTGACCAGCCAAGTCCCTCTCGGGGTTCCCGGTGAAACCGTGTACCGCTTGGCCCCATTGCCCGTTCCAGAGCGCGGCATGGCCCAGACCGAAGCTGCGCGTTTCGCGGCAGTTGAATTGTTCGCCGAGCGCGCGGCGGCGGCGGACCGGCGATTCGAGCTATCGGCCATCAATACGTCGACAGTGGCTGAAATCTGCCGCCGGCTCGACGGAAATCCGCTCGCACTGGAACTCGCTGCGGCACGCGTACCGGCACTGGGACTCGACGCCCTGCTCGAGAGGCTCGAGGATCGGTTTCGGTTATTGAGACTACCCGCCCGCCCGTCCAATCCGCATCATGGCGCCCTGCAAGCCGCCTTCGATTGGAGCTACGGACTGCTCACCGCCTCTGAGCAGAAGGTATTCAATCGACTCGGTACGTTCGCCGGCAGTTTTTCGCTCAACTCGGCCGCGCGCTGCGTCGCGGACGAGACCATCGACGCCGTCGAGGCGATCGATCTGGTCGGGCGCCTGGTCGACCGTTCTCTCGTGACCGCCCTGCCCGTCGATCCGCCGCGCTACGCCTTGTTCGAAACCGCGCGCTACTTCGCGGTTGGCAGGCTCGCCGCCATCGGTGAGCTTGAATCGGCGCGGCAGCACATGGCGAACACCGTGCTGAATCTGCTCGACGCCGGGTACCAAGAATATTGGTCGCTCGACGAAGCGATCTGGCTGCACCGTTACGAACCCGAACTCGACAATGTGCGTGCGGCCATGGATTGGGCCGGAGCCCACGATCGCGCGCTCGGAGTCGCACTGTACGGGTCGGCTTGGCCTCTATTCGTCGAGACTGACCTCTCTGCCGAAGGGCGCAATCGGTTCGCGCAGGCGGTGACGCTGCTGTCCGACACTCAGCCCAATTTGCGCGTCGGCCGCTTCTGGGAGGCGGTGGCCACGTACGACTCTACGCGGCAATGCGACCGGGCGCGGTACGCCGCGGAGCTTGCGGCAAAGATGCATGCCGCCACCGGCGACGTTCGATCGCATTACTACGCGCTGACTCTATTGGCCTTCAACTGGCGCGGCGACGACTCGGCTGCGCGGGCGGCCTTCGACGCCGCTCGTCGCCTCGAAGATCCCGCATGGCCGGCGCGTCTGTTGACCCATGGCGCTTTGACCGAAGGCGCACTGCTGATGAGCGGCGGCCAGTTCATAGAGGCGCGTGCCGCTTACCGGCGCGCGGTGCGGCTTGCACTGACCATCAGTGAGCGGCAGGCGCTGGCGGCGACGGTGAACATTGTCGAACTCGATACTGCCTGCGGCGACACCGCGTCCGCCCTGCAGCTCGGCCGGCCGCTTGCACTCAGCCTGCGGCATTCGGGGCGCCGAGAAACGCGGTTTGAACTCTTGGGTGCGATATTCGACGCGCTGCTGATCGCCGGCGACATCGCCGAGGCGCGCGCCACCGGCGCGGAGCTCTTCGACCTCGCCCATCGGTTCGACTCCAGCCAGCTCTACTCGGTGCTCGACGCCATGGCTTACCTAGCCTGTGCGGACGGTCGATGCGAAGTCGCGGCGCGAATCATCACGGTCGCCGACGTCGCCCATGAGACGCACGGTCAGGCGCGCCGTCGGCCCACGGAGGAACAGATGCGGACCATGGTCACCAAGATCCTGGATCAAAACCTGGGCGCGGCTTGGCGCATCTCCGCGACCGACGCCCGAGAACATTTAAACGAGGTCGAAGCCTGTTCGCTTGCGCTGGGGCTTCGCGCATGAGTCCATTCGATCCGGCCATGCCGCACAGACATGCGCCTGCGCGGCATTTAGCTCGATTACTCACCCTCAATTGGCGTTTGCGAGCTGCGCGAGGCCGACCCTATCATCATGGATGCGCAACCTATGATATTGCGATAGGAGCGGGCGATTGACGCTCGCAACGGCATCGGCGACGGCCTTGTTCATGCAGGCTCGCTGCTTTTCGGCAGCCCACATCTCTCGACTCTCGAACGGGTCGCAGACCCTACGCGCCGCGTAGCGGAGCCGGGAATATAGCGTAGTAACGCCCTCAATTGTCGACAGATCGAGATAGCGGAATCGTACGACATACTTGAGCAACCCGTCCGTCGCTGACGGGGCATTTGAAAGGCTGCCGGCGGAGGCATCGGCCGAGTTGAAACTCAGAATTGCTGCGAAGCAGATCGTCATCGCGCAAGCGGCGGCGGTGGTCTTGTTCATTTCTGTCTCCTTGATCGGTGATGTTTGGCTATCGGCACGTGGGCCGACATTGTCGACGGCGCTAGCGTGATCCACCGCCGCACACCTTGGAATCGCCGGAAATGAGTAGCGATCAATCGAGCGGGTAGTGAGTCCGCGTCATTGGAAATGATTAGTCAGGAACGCACGTACGTGCGTGTTCCAAGGCCCGGTATATACTCATTGGATGCACCGCAGGTTGCTCAACTCGTGAAGTTGATTCGTCGGGCGAAGGCCCCCTGAGCCCGTCGCATGGCCACCTGGGTGGGAACATCGGGCTACAACTATCCGGAATGGAAGGGGAGCTTCTATCCGGAGAAGCTGCCTGCAACGAAGATGCTGCCGTACTACGCGGAACGCTTCCCGACCGTCGAGATCAACTACACCTTCTATCGCACGCCCAACGCGAAGATTCTCGAAGGCTGGAACCGCGCGACGCCGGAGCGGTTCAAGCTGACCCTGAAGGCGCCGAAACGGATTACTCATGATGCGCGCCTTCGAGACTGTGCAGATCGCGTGCGCTACTTCTGCGAGACGGCGGCGACGCTTGGCCCCAAGTGCGGTGCTCTTCTGTTCCAGCTACCGCCATACCTCAGAAAAGATCTCGCTCTGCTCGATGCGTTTCTGGACACGTTTCCGCAAAATACCTGCTCGGCTTTCGAGTTCCGCCACGCCTCGTGGCTGGATGATGCGGTATATGAGCGTCTGAAGGCCCGCAACCTGGCGCTCTGCGTGGCCGACAGCGAGAAGCTGAAAGTGCCCGCCATCATCACGGCGGACTATGCCTACTTCAGATTGCGGGACGAGGGATATACGCCGCAGGACATCGCGCGATGGGCGGATACGATTCGCGACAAGACATCCGGGTGCAGGGATGTGTTTGTGTATTTCAAGCACGAGGAGGCAGGGAAGGGACCCGAGTTTGCTCGCACCCTGCTGGACGCCTTGGGTGTGAATTGACAAGCGCTCGCTCGTTTCCACGAGCTGACCCGTTCACCCATATTCGGCCTATCTCTCATTCACTCGCGGCGAGGCAGCGCTGACTCGCGTTTGGACTCCTTGGCTATTTCGCGGCGCCTTCCGGTGCCGTCGCCGGCCCGGGGGCAACAAAGATCGCGCGCGCTTCGGCGGTTTTCTTGAAGATACCCAGCGATGCGCCCGCCCCGACGCCCACGGCCGAGTTGCTCGAATAAGAGGTAGAGCCGCTGCCGCCCCCGAGCGATCCCGTTTGGCGATCGGACATGCCCTCCAAGATGACTCCGTTCGCACCCAGTTTCGCGGCCTGCTCTTTCAGGCGTTGGATGACCTTGTCGACGGTGCCTTGTCCACCGGTGCCGAACATGCTGTTGGCGGACGCGTTCAAAATCGCGATTTGCTCGAAACTAGGCGGCGGCTGTAGGTAGATCTTGACGTCCGACGGTGAGATGGGCGGGCGTGCCGTGCCGACCAAGATGTGCGATGACGGTGCGCAGGCCGCGAGACCCATGGCGAGGACGGATGCAAGGGTGAGGAGGCGGATCATGGCTTTGTCGTCCACATTTTGCAGCTGGCCCCGAGGCTATTACACAGGATCGCAATCCCTATTCTACCATCGAGGCGGCGCCGCAGATTGTGAGCCTGCTCGCGGTTGCGCGGCTAGGAGCCTGTCTGACTAATGATCGCCGTCGCGAGGGTGCGACGCATGCGTCGCACGGGCGACCATGGATGGTCGCCCCGGGCTTGCGCGGAGCAGGGACTGCGCAGCGCAATGCCGCAGCAGGCGCATCATTAGTCAGACAGGCTCCTAGGCCGCATCCGCGGCGTCGCCCGCCTCCGGGTCATATCCCAGATTCGGCGCGAGCCAGCGCTCTGCTTCGGCAAGAGTCCATCCCTTGCGCTGCGCGTAGCTCGCCACTTGATCGCGGTCGATTTGACCCACCCCGAAATAATGAGCCTGAGGGTGCGAGAAATAGAACCCGCTGACGGCGGCCGTCGGAAACATCGCAAAGGATTCGGTCAACCGGATGCCCGCGTTCCGTTCCGGATCGAGCAGCTGCCAGAGAGTCCCTTTCTCGGTGTGCTCGGGACAGGCCGGATATCCCGGGGCGGGACGAATGCCCTGGTACTCCTCACCGATGAGCGCGGCGCCATCGAGTTTTTCGTGGGGGGCATAGCCCCAGAGGTCGCGCCGCACCCGCTCATGCATTCGCTCGGCCAAGGCCTCCGCCAGTCGATCGGCCAGCGCCTTGAGCATGATGCCGCTGTAGTCATCGTGCGCGGCTTCGAAACGCGTCACGTGTTCGTCGATGCCTATCCCTGCGGTCACGGCGAACGCTCCCACGTAATCGGCGCGGCCGCAGCTCATGGGCGCGACGAAGTCCGCGAGGCAGGATTGTGCTTGATTCTGCGGCTTGGACTTTTGCTGCCGTAGTTGATGCAGCCGAACCTTGACGGTGTGGCGGGTGTCGTCGGTGAACACCGCGATGTCATCATCGCCGGTGCTGTTGGCCGGGAAGAATCCCACCGCGGCTCGGGCCCGCAGCCATTTCTCCTCCACCAGTTGTTTCAGCATGCGTGTCGCATCGGCATACAGGTTCGACGCGGCTTCGCCGACCACGGGATCCCGCAGGATGTCGGGAAACTTACCCGCAAATTCCCATGCGTTGAAAAACGGCATCCAGTCGATATACGGCAGCAATTCGTCGAGCGGATAGTCGTCGAAGGCGCGTACCCCCAGGAAACTGGGCGCGGGCGGCACGTAGACGGACCAGTCGATTTTGAGCTTCTTCGCCCGTGCCTGCGGCAACGATAGCTGTGGCGCTTTGGCGCTCTTGTTGCGGTGCTGCTCGCGGCGCCGCTCATGCTCCGCCTTGATGCCCGCGATATAGGCGTCGCGGGTGCTCTTGGTCACCAGCTGCTGGCATACGCCGACCGCGCGCGACGCATCTTTCACGTAGACCACGGCGCCCTGGTAGTGCGGATCGATCTTCACTGCCGTGTGCGCGGGAGACGTCGTGGCGCCGCCGATCAACAGCGGTTGCGTGTAGCCCAGGCGCTGCATTTCTTTGGCCACATGCACCATTTCATCGAGCGACGGAGTAATCAATCCGGACAATCCGATGAGATTGGCGCCTTCGCGGGTCGCAGCCTCGAGAATTTTCTCGCAGGAGGCCATCACCCCCAAGTTCACGACTTCAAAGTTATTACACTGCAATACCACGCCGACGATGTTCTTGCCGATGTCGTGGACGTCGCCTTTGACGGTGGCGATCACCACCTTGCCGTTGGAGCGGCTCGTTCCGTCCTTCTCCTTCTCGATATAGGGAATCAGCGCGGAGACCGCTTTTTTCATGACCCGCGCCGATTTGACGACCTGCGGCAGGAACATCTTGCCGGCGCCGAACAGGTCGCCGACCACGTTCATGCCGTCCATCAACGGCCCTTCGATGACGTCGAGAGGCCGCTTGGCCCCGAGCCGCGCCTCTTCGGTGTCCTCGAGAACGAACTCGTCGAGACCCTTCACCAGCGCGTGTTGCAGGCGCTGTCCCACGGGGAGCTTCCGCCACTCGAGATCATCGCCACGCCTTGCGGCGCCCGCGCCGCCCTTGAATTGCTCGGCAATCTCCAGCAGCCGTTCCGTGGCATCGGCGCGCCGCGCGAGAATGACGTCCTCACAGCGTTCGCGGAGGTCGGCGGGTATGTCCTCGTAAATCGCGAGCTGGCCCGCGTTGACGATACCCATGGTCAAACCGGCGCGAATGGCGTGGTAGAGAAATACCGAGTGCATGGCCTCGCGCACCGGGTCGTTGCCGCGGAACGAAAACGACACATTGCTGACGCCGCCGCTGACATGCACCGCGGGCATGCGCTGCTTGATGGCGGCCGCGGCTTCGATGAAATCGAGGCTGTAGCGGTTGTGTTCCTCGATGCCCGTCGCCACGGCGAATATGTTGGGATCGAAGATGATGTCTTCGGGCGCAAATCCGATGCGTTCCGTCAGCAGCCCGTAGGCACGTTCGCAAATCGCCACCTTCCGATCGAGCGTGTCGGCCTGACCCTGCTCGTCGAAGGCCATGACGACCACGGCGGCGCCATAGCGCATCACCTTGAGCGCATGCGCCAGGAATGCTTCCTCGCCCTCCTTCAGGCTGATCGAATTGACGATGGCCTTGCCCTGCACGCATTTGAGGCCCGCTTCGATCACCGACCATTTGGACGAATCGATCATGACGGGTACGCGCGCAATATCCGGTTCACCGGCGATGAGGCTCAGGAACTTCGTCATGACCGCCGGAGAATCGAGCATGCCCTCATCCATGTTCACGTCGATGATCTGCGCGCCGTTGGCCACCTGCTGCCTCGCGATGTCGACCGCCGCCGCGTAGTCGCCTCCCTCGATGAGCTTGCGAAATTTGGCAGATCCCGTCACGTTGGTGCGCTCACCGACATTGACGAACAAGCTGTCCGCGTGGATGTGCAGCGGTTCCAGCCCGCTCAGGCGGCAGGCTCGCACGATGTTCGGCAACGCGCGCGGCGGCAGGTGCGAGACGGCGCCAACCACGGCGCGAATGTGGTCGGGCGTGGTGCCGCAACAGCCGCCCACCATATTGACGAACCCGCTGGCCGCGAATTCGCCTAGGATCCCGGCTGTCTGCTGCGGAGTTTCGTCGTATTCGCCGAATGCATTCGGCAATCCCGCGTTCGGGTAGGCGCATACATAGGTATCCGCGATTTGCGCCAGCTCCTCGATATACGGGCGCAATTGCTTGCCGCCGAGCGCGCAATTCAGACCGACGACGGCGGGCCGCGCGTGACGTATGGAATTCCAGAACGCCTCGGTGGTCTGGCCCGACAAGGTCCTGCCCGACGCGTCGCTGATCGTACCCGACACGATGATGGGTAGATCGGCTTGCAGCTCGTCGAGGACTGCACGCACCGCGTACAGGGCCGCCTTGGCATTCAAGGTGTCGAACACCGTTTCGATCAGAATGAGATCGACGCCGCCCTCGATGAGGGCGCGAGCAGCCTGGGAGTAGCCGGCAACCAGCTCATCGAAATTGATATTGCGAAACCCCGGGTCGTTGACATCGGGAGACAGCGACGCGGTGCGGCTGGTCGGACCCAGCGCTCCGGCGACGAACCGCGGCTTGCCGGTCTCGGCGGTCACCTCGTCCGCAACCCGGCGCGCCAGCCGCGCCGCCGACTGGTTGAGCTCACTGACCAATGATTGCATTCCGTAGTCCGACTGCGACACGGCGTTTGAATTGAACGTATTGGTGGAGATCACATCCGCACCCGCGAGCAGATACTCGCGATGAATGGCCCCGATGATGGCGGGTTGTGTGATCGACAACAGGTCATTGTTGCCGCGTAAATCGCTGCGCCATGCCGCGAATCGTTCGCCCCGGAATTGCGCCTCGCTCAAGGCGTGTCGCTGAATCATCGTGCCCATGGCGCCGTCGAGAATCACCAGGCGCTCTTGCAGGAGCGCCAAGAACACTTTTGCCCGAGCAACCTGCTGCCCTGTCGCCATGTCAGGCCACCTGCGCTTCGACCGATCGAGGCCGGAGACCCAAGGCATGGCAAATGGCGTAGGTCAGTTCCGCGCGATTCAGCGTATAGAAATGGAATTCCTCGACGCCGTGCTCGCGCAGGCGCTGGACCTGTTCGATCGCCACGTTCGCGGCAATCATTCGCCGCGTCTCCGCATCGTCATCCAATCCATCGAAGCGCTGGCGCAGCCATGCCGGCACGGACGCACCGCAACGATCGGCAAAGCGCAGCAGCTGTGGAAAACGCGTAATCGGCAAAATGCCCGGTACGAGCCGCGCGCGAATCCCCGCGGCGGCACATCGATCGCGATACCGCAAAAATACGTCTGTCTCGAAGAAAAACTGGGTGATTGCACGGCTGGCACCAGCGTCCACCTTGCGTTTCAAGTTCTCCAGGTCCGCATCGACGCTGCCGGACTCCGGGTGGCCTTCCGGGTACGCCGCCACCGACAGGTCGAATTTCCCGACTCCCGCGAGTCCCTCGACCAGATCGGACGCATAGGCAAAACCACCGGCGTAGGGACGATAGCGTCCGTCCGGCGACAGTTGGGCCGCAGGCGCATCGCCGCGCAAGGCGACTAAGTTCCGCACTCCCTGCTGCCAATAGTCCCGTGCGATGCGCAGCACCTCGGCGCGCGATGCGCCCACGCAAGTCAAATGAGGCGCCACCGTGAGATTGGTCTCGCGCAGGATTCGCAGCACGCAGTCATGTGTTCGGGTGCGTGTCGAGCCGTCCGCGCCGTAAGTCACCGACACGAAATTCGGCTGCAAGGGAGCGAGCCGCTGGACGGATTCCCACAGCTGCCGCCCCATGGGCTCATCGCCGGGGGGGAAAAACTCAAATGACACGGCCACTGGATTCGACACCGCACGCTCGCTCGGAGGTTCTCGACTGACAGGATGCAGGAGCCTAAGCTATGATCCAAGCTCATTATTCTCATACAAAGGATGAATCCGGCTCATGTCATCGACGGCATTGGAGCTTCGGCACCTGGAAACCCTGCTGGCGTTGGCCGAGTGCGGCAGCCTGTCAAAGGCGGCGGCACGCCTGTTTCTGACCCAATCCGCGCTGTCGCACCAGCTGAAAGCGCTCGAAAGTCACTATGGGGCGGCGGTGGTCGAAAAAAACGTGCGGCCCTTGAGGTTTACAGCCATTGGTCAGCGCTTACTCACCCTGGCGCGCGCGGTCTTGCCGCAGGTGGCCGAAGCGGGAAGGGACGTGGCCCGCCTGGCCCAGGGTCATGCCGGACCCCTGCGCGTGGCGGTGCAATGCCACAACTGCTTCGACTGGCTGATGCCGGCCATGGATGCCTATCGGTCTCTATGGCCGGAAGTCGAGCTCGACATCATCTCCGGCTTCGTCGTCGATCCGCTGCCGCTTCTCGATCGCGGCGAGGCCGAACTCGCCATCATCCATGATCCTCAGGCACCGCACCCGAACGTGGTTTTCAGCCCCCTGTTTCGCTATGAAAGCGTCGCACTGATGAGCCCACGACATCGGTTGGCGGCCAAGCCATGTCTCGAGCCGGCTGATTTCGCGGAAGAAACGCTGATCACCTATCCCGTGCCGGACGAGATGCTGGATGTGATGAAGCACTGTTTGACGCCGGCCGCGATCAACCCCAAACGGCGCACGGCCGAATTGACCGTGGCCATACTGCAGCTGGTCGCCAGCGGCCGCGGTATCGCCGCGCTGCCGTCCTGGACGGTGGGCAACTACATCGAGCGCGGTTATGTGGTGTCCCGCCCCATTGGCCAAAGCGGCCTGCGCTGCGAACTCTATGCCGCGACCACCCGCGCCGGCGCCGACGCCTCGTACATAAGAGAGTTCATCGCCTTGACCCGCACCCAGAGCCTCACCGAGTTGGCGGGAGTCTCGGCCCTATAGGCCTGCGGGTAAGACGGTGTCGGATCGGCAAAAGAACAGATGCGCGGGCAGAACGTTGAGGGGCTCGAACTGGTGGCGCACATAGCGAAAGATCCGCCGCAGATCTTGGAGAACACGGGTCGAAAACTGATAGACGAGAAAGGAACCGTGCGGTTCGAGCACACTCCACGTGCTGCGCAGGATGCGCTCGCGCACCGGCGCGGAAATGGTGCTGAAGGGAATGCCCGAGATGACGTAGCTCGCTCTCTCATGGCCGTGCTGCCGTAGGATCTCGACGACCGACTCCGCGGAAGCTTCGACCACGTGAAGGCGCTCATCCTCGGTCGTTGCGCGCAGGAAGCCCACGAATTCCGGATTGGTTTCTATGGCGATGAGGCTCGCGTCGGGGCGCATGCGCCGCAGGATTTCCGCCGTAATGCCGCCGACGCCGGGGCCGTATTCCACGATCACGCGTGCCCGCGCCCAGTCGATCGGCTCCAGCAGCTGTTTGATCAAGAACCGAGAGCTCGGAACGATCGAGCCGAGCATTCGGGGGTGGCGAAAGAAATTGCGCGCAAACAGCAAGGCAGGCCCGCTCGGCGTCCTGTTCGGGATGCGCTGTCTGTTCGATACGCTACGTTCCGTCCGGCTGGTGCTATTCATTTGAGAGAACTCTCGACATATCGTGTGTTAGTCCCCGGGCACGCGCCTCGCGTTCAATGGGCCGTGCGTGCCGCGACGTAAGACAATACCTACATGAAGATCATCATGATCGCTAATGGTGCGAAGGTGCCTTCCGCTCCTTATCATCATTCTTTCAATAAGGCGAAATCATCTCTCCAACTTAGTTTACGGGAATGTCATGACCACCAAACTACCTGCGGCAGTGACCGCCTATCTGGCCGCGGACAAAGCGCGAGACTTGGACAAGCTCTGCCAGTGCTTCACCAACGACGCACAGGTGCACGATGAAAGCCGCCAGTACCAAGGCCACGATTCCATACGGTCGTGGAAAGAGCAGGCCGACGCCAAGTACCAATATACCGTAGAACCTCTCGACGTGGCCGTCACCGAGAGGAACGTCAAACTGCACGCTCGCATAACCGGTAACTTCCCCGGCAGTCCCACCGAGCTCCATTACACCTTCGTGCTCGCAAACGGCAAAATCCAATCGCTGGCCATTCATTGAGCGTACCCACGAACGGCGCCGCTCGCTGGAATTCGCTCACCCGTCCGGCTGGGTCGATTTGCTTGCCGCGCGAATTTTGATGACCTTCGCGGTACGCAACCAGTCTTGATTGGCGGCACGACGGGTATCAGGCAGCTTTAGGTAGTACTGTAAGTGCGGATGAGTCTTAACGAAGACAAATAGTCTGCCTCTCGGCACTACGCGTTCAGTCATGTGCATCGCATCATAAACGGGGCTGCGGTAGGCTACTTTCAAGACCAAGACGCTGATGTCGGTCATTGTCGACAAATCATGTAGGAGTCGGGGTGCGGGCCTTGACGCTGCCTGATCAATTGCGTGGAAGCCGGCGCCGAACGCGCGCTTCCAACCGCCGTGCGGTTGCGTCGAATAATCGTCTTCCCCAGCGATGGGCTTTGCGCTGCAGCTTGGCGCGTCGCTGCGTCAGTCGATGAACCAATGCGTCGACCGCGGCGCCCCCTGACCGGCCGTGTTGAATTATCTTGTCATGCAACAATGCCAGATCGTGATCATCGCCAAGACAGTCGGCCAGGCGAATTGATTTCTTACAAGTCTTGCCCAGGTGCTCGTGCATCAGCGGCGCAAGGAATTTTAGCTGGCCGGCGAAGTATTTCACTTGCTTGCGCCATTCGTGCAATCGATCGCGGCTGCGCTGCTGCTCGGCCGCCGTCATTGCACGGCGACACGTCCGATAAGCGCGCTTCACGGCTTTCGCCAGATCCGTT
>WNFS01004594.1_pt1 | contig 27001 bp, 22 predicted proteins | sample 5400141 | NCBI WGS metagenome assembly WNFS01 (sample SAMN13153358, study PRJNA577476) | soil metagenome | isolation source: 60 cm saprolite under Madrone tree | place: USA:California | collected 2016-06-14
ACGCATCTACTGTCAGGGCAGTTCCCTGGCACTTTGCCCTCGGGTCTATCCGGGCAGCCCAATGCTTTTCCGAGCATTATTTTTGGCGGGGGCGGATGGCAGCCACAAAGCTGGGGGCCCGGAAACGGCCTGTCATCGACCATCAATCACAAAACGGGATTCTCGTATCTGGCTAACTTGCTCTACATAAGGGGCCGGCACACCATGAACATCGGTGTCGATATCCGAAAGACGCTCCAGGACGACTTCGAAGCGGGCGGCTCCGGGGGCCAGCCGGGAGCCGCAGGATTGATGACGTTTACCTCCGACGTAACGGCAGACCCTAGTGAAACTACACCCGGCGCAAATACGGGAAATGGGTTCGCAAGCTTCCTGCTCGGAGATGCTACCTTAGGAGCTAGGGGTGGCGCGGGCAACACCAACCTCAGGAACACCTATATCGCTCCTTACTTCCAGGATGACATGCAGCTTAAGCCGCGCCTCAAGGTGAACTGGGGTGTGCGCTGGGATTTGGCATTTCCCTTTACGAATGATTTCAAGACTAACCAACTTACGTTCTTCGATCCAAATGTCGTAAATAGCGCTGAGATCAACCCTCTAACCGGTAAGCCGCTCATGGGTGGTATGGCGGAGCTGGGAACGTGCTCCGCATGCAGTGGCTGGAGTCACCAAGAGATGAACTGGCACCATTTAAGCCCCCGCATAGGGTTTACATATCAGTTGAACAACAAGACCGTATTGCTGGGCGGCGTTTCGTGGTATTGGCTGGACACGGGATCCTTCGAATACGGCGTTAACAAGGTTGCAGTGAACTACGGGAACAACCTGAATGGCCAAGTGTCCATTGGCCAGCCAGCACCGCAGATCCCCGGCTTGGGTCAGTGGGATACACGTCCACTCCCGGGGCTACCATCGCTTGGTTTTAGTCCAAGCTTCTTTAACGGTACATCTATTTTGGGATTTGGGCAGGTGCACGAGCTGCCCAGGCACGTCAACCAGGCTTATGATGAGCAATTTGTAATTGGTATTCAGCGTGAACTGCCCTGGAACATGTTCCTTTCAGTTTCTGGCGTGCACACGCATGACGTCCACTTGCCGGCGACGCTACAGTCTGGAATTCAGTCGCTTCCGTACAGCCTTATAACATCGGTTTGCCCGCAGGGCCCGACGGTCACTAAAACCACTGATTGCGTCCTCGCCCAGCCGTGGACCTCTTCGGCGGCCCAAACGTTTATGGCCACTCAGGGTACCTTCGGTCAGGTCACGTACCCCACAGGTACCTGTGGAAACCCTGGGGGGCCCGTTACCTACTACGCCCCCTATAATAGTTTCTGCCAAGAACAGGGCACGGGAACCCCTCTTTTCGTGGCCAAGCTTCCCTATCCGCACATGCCCTTTGTGACCAACAACTTTGATACTTCGGGAGCGGATAAATATAATGCACTTCAGGCCAGCCTGCAGAAGCGCACGGGCAACGGGTTAACCTTCTTGGTCTCTTATACCCTCTCGCGGTATTTGACGAACACAGATAGCGGTTTCTCAACGTTCAACTTCAGAGGTCTGAACCCGGCCAACCCCAACGCAGAATGGTCTGTGGGCCCTAATGACCAGACCCACGTGCTCACCATGGCGGGGGTGTATGAACTGCCGATCGGTCCCGGAAAGAAATTCTTGAACGCCGGTGGCACGGCTAGGAAGAATTTGCTCGGCGGTTGGAAGCTTGCCATGGTCAACTACTACGAGAGTGGGACACCGCTCCAATTGCATGCATGCCTCGACCAGTTTAACTGCGACCCGGTAGTCGGCAACATCTTTGTGGGCAACCGGCCAAACCTTGTGTCGAACAATTTCGGTTTCAACTGGAACAATTATTACAAGGGGCAGCCACTCATCAATACCGCGGCCTTTGCTCCGCCGGGCGACTGGACTATTGGAAACGCGGCTCCCCTCTTTAATACCATCCGTGCGCCGGCTTACTACGATGAAGACATGTCACTCTCAAAGAAGTTTTTCTTTGGCGAGCGGTTCAGCGGCGAGTTGACCATCCAATTCTTCAACGTGCTCAATCGGATGCTTCTGAACAACGGTCCCGCTAATGGAGCTGGCATCCAGTGCTTTGATGGCAACGTTTGGGACCAAGCCCAGTTCGGGCGGAGCCCTACTTTTGGCAAAGCCAATTTCGCTGGACAAAATTGTCAAGGCAATACACCGAGGAGAGGGCAGGCGGAATTTAAGATATACTTCTAAATCAGGCCAGGAGCCGAGGCTCTAGACTTCGGATCTCTTTCTTGGCGCTGCTTGCCGCAGCGTGGACATTCCAAAGCCGGGGCCTTCGGGTCCCGGCTTTGCCATCTGGAGGCGCGATGAAGCCGCGGACGAATTTCCTACTAGGTTCGAAAAGTTTCTCGAAACAAGTCGCAGTTCTCCTTGCATTGCTTCTTGAAGTAACTCTCGTTTGGGCCGCAGACAAGCCCTGGAAGACCAAGCCGTTCCAGCAATGGGACCAAAAGGAGCTTCAAACTATCCTAACGGATTCACCCTGGGTGCGGGTAGCTACGATCCAGCGCACATGGCTTCCGGTTTCAGAGAAGGACGTTGCACCCGACCCTCAGATCAACGGAGGTGTGAGGCAAATGCCCGCCGGGGGCGGCCAAGCTGCAATACGAGCTGGCGAGGGCTCGTGGAGGGAGCTGAACGTTTTTATTTATTGGCAATCCTCGCGCGTGATGCGCGCCGCCTCGGCGCGCCAGGCGGTTCTGCACGGCGAAAACGTGGACGTCGAAAAATATGCCAGCGAGCCCCAGAGCGAATATCAGATTATTCTGCGCATGGAGGACATGACCCCGTTCGTACAGCATAACGAAGAGTTTTTCAAGACCAGCGCATTTCTTCAGATGAAGAAGGGTAAGAGCAAGATCTCCCCTAGTCATGTCCTTTATGAACGCAACCAGAATGGATTGATTCAGAATGCCGTCTTTTTCTTTCCCAAAACTGGTCCTTCCGGCCCCGCAGTTTCCCCGGCCCTGATTTGTGATGGCGTGTGCCGGCCACGCGCTGTTTTTCCTTTGAGGGCTGAGCAGCCACCGTCCTATAATTTGCAGAGAGGGAATTTTCCGTGTCCTCTGCGCTCTTGGTGGTAAATCGCAGCAGCCTTCCTACGCGAACTCTTTCATTCTCGGCCTCTCGTGCTGGGCAGGGCAGCGCCTCCGGGATTTGTGCATCTCTTTCCCTCCCCTGCCTCATATGTTTCCTTGGCCTCCTGCATAGTCCAGCAGCAAGGGCGCAAAGTTCTCCGGGCAGCACGCAGCAAAGCCCATCTTCCACGAAGCTGGCTAGCGCGGCTCAGACGAACGTCGGTCCAGCCGTTGCCGAAAATGCAGTCAAGCCTGGCGAATCTCTCACCCCCGATCCCGCGCTCGCTCCAGCGAGATTGTTTTTGCAACGAGGAATGCTGAGCGAGGGCGAGGCAGCCATAAGAGACTATTTGCAGGCGCACGCGGGCTCCGCGGATGCGCATTTCTTGCTTGGTTTCATCTTGTTCAGGCAGGTGCAGGCAAAATGGCTGGAAGCAGGGAAAAAGGACAGCGAAGCCTTGCGCTACAATAGCGGAGATTTGAGCGGCTCGCTAGTTGCGTATCGCGATGCGAAGGTTAAAGAATCGCTCGCAGAATTTACCGCCGGAGCAAGGCATCACGTCCCGAACGCGTTTGATCTGAAGATCGTGGGCCTCGACTATGTCCTGCTCAAGGATTACATCGACGCCGACCATTGGCTCACGCGGTCGCTCCAATGGGATCCTCGCGACGCGCAGGCCTGGTACTACTTGGGGCGCACGAAATACAGCGAGAGCCAGTTTCCGCAGGCGATTGAAGACTTTGCGCAGTGCTTAAAACTGGAACCGCGGAACATCCAGGCGGAAAACAACGTGGGATTATCTTACGAGGCCCTCGGCCAGCGGGACCAGGCCATCCAAGCCTTCAAAAACGCCATTGCCTGGGAAGAGCAAAGCCCGACCAAAGACCCTGAGCCGTTCATTGAGCTCGCTCACCTGTACCTGGGCCAAAATCAACCGGAAAAAGCAGTGCCCTATCTCTCGCAGTCTATCGCCATTTTCCCGAGGGTATCCAAAGCGCATGAGACACTAGGAAAAGCCTACTCCCTGCTACATCGGCTCCCCGAGGCCCAGACGGAACTGGAAAAGGCCGTTGCGCTGGAGCCGGAAACGGCTTCATTGCACTGCATGCTGGGCCAGATCTATAGGCAAGAGCGAATGGTTTCGGAAGCCAAGTCCGAATTCGACCGCTGCGCCGCGCTGCAGGAAACGCAAGCTGCCAACCCTTCAGGAACGAAATAGTCAACAAAACGGTGCGCCACAGCTCTTCCGAAGACGTCTAATGGGCGGGCGCAACCGTACTGACGGCCAATGTTGCGCCGAGTCTTGGATAAACATCAGGGCGAAGTCAATCCTCCTGCACGCCCACTGCATACCCCCATCGGAAGCTATTGATGCAACAAATATTTAGTTGGAATCGTTCCCCGACAAGACAAGGCCATGGCGAGACCCGCCACGGGGGTCCGGCAAGCTGGCCATTACGACACCGCGCTAGATCAGGGCTGAATGCCCTTGCCCTCGAGGATGGTTATGATGCGGTCGACGCCGAGGATGGAGATTTCTTCGACGGCGCCGCAGGGCCAGAGGATTTCGAGCTTATCAACCTTGGAGAGAGTCCCCAGCCCGAGATGGACGCGCTGGTCGGAGCTGGAACCGTAGCTGCCGCCGCTGAAAACATCGGCACGCTGGCGGATTCCTCCGATGGTCAGGAACACTTTGGCGCCGATGGCATCGCGGGGGCCCTTGGGACCGCCGATCAGTTTCAAGGTGAGCCAGTGGTTGGCGTTCTTGACCACGTTCCGAAGCAGGGTAGGAGGCGAGTCCATATTATTGAGGACAACATCGATGTGGCCGTCGTTGAAGAGATCGCCGAAAGCGGCGCCGCGCGCCGGAATGACGGCGGCGAGGCCGCTGCCTGTGGCGGGCGGAACTTCCTGGAATTTCGCGCCGTCAAGATTGCGAAAAAGCTGCGGGCGCTCGGCCCAGGTGGTGCCCCATTCTGTGCGGTCGGCGATGGGGTAGACGTGGCCATTGGCGATGAAGATGTCGAGAAGGCCATCGTTGTCAAAGTCCAGAAAGCCGGCGCCCCAGGCAAGAAACGGAACTGTGAAGTTACCGAGGCCGGCGCGAAAGGAGACGTCCGTGAAATTGGCACTGCCGTCGTTGCGATAAAGCGTTTTGTAGTCGTCGGAAAAGGTAGTGATGAAAAGGTCGAGCTTACCGTCGCGATTGTAATCGCCGAGGGCGATGCCCATGGAGGCTTGGGCGCGGCCTTCTCCGTTGACCGCGAAACCACTGTCATAGCTCACATCTTCAAACGTGCCGTCGCGACGGTTGCGATAGAAGTAGTTGGGTGTGGAATCGTTGGCGACAACGAGGTCCAGCCAGCCGTCGTCGTCGAGGTCGGCGAAAACGGAAGCGAAGCCGTAGCGGCCTTCGCGGTCGGCGACGCCGGCTTTGAGACTCACGTCGGTAAAGGTGCCGTCGCCATTGTTGTGGAAGAGATGGTCGCTTTCGCCGATCAGTCCCATGGGACCGCAAAAAACCGAGACGCCACGGTATTGGCAAGCGCCTTCGGGGACGCCGTTTTTCCCGGCGAAGATAGGACGGTCGACGTTGTAATTGACGTAGCCGGGAACGAAGAGATCAAGCAGGCCGTCGTGGTCGTAGTCTCCCCAGGTGGGGCCGGTGGACCAGCCGCCGAGAGTGACCCCGGCCCTTTCGGCGACGTCGGTGAATGTGCCGTCGTGGTTGTTGTGGTAGAGACGGTTCTTGCCGTAGTTGGCTACGTAGATGTCCGGCCAGCCATCGTTGTCGTAGTCGGCTACGGCGCCGCCGAAGCCCCAGCGCTCGTTGGCGACGCCGGCCTTGTCAGTGACGTCAGTAAACGTGCCGTCATGGTTGTTATGGAAGAGCATGGCGCGGGGCGGCCGTTCCTTGCCCTTGATGGAGGGGACCGTGGAACCGTTGAGGAGATAAATGTCGAGCCAGCCGTCGTTGTCGTAATCGAGGAGGGCGACGCCGGAGCCCGGGGCGTCGATGATGGTGGATTTTTCGGACCCGCCGGAACGATGATGGAATTTATCGAGACCAGCCTCCTTGGTGATATCGATGAACACAACCGGCGCGCCGTCGACAAATCCCCCTGCGGTGATCGGGCGAGACTTGGAATCTTTTATGGGCGCGTGGGCGCCGCCAGTGGCCATTCCTGAATTTCCAGCTGGGCGAGGTGGCGGTGGCTGTGCTTGTGGGTTTCCTGGTTGGGGCTCTTGACAGGCTGCTGGCGGAGTTAATGGCCAGGTCCAAGAGAACAAGAAAGCCACAATGGCGAGGCCAAGAGGAAGGCGCATGGTTGGAACATTATGCAGTCTTGGGAGCTCAAGAAGGAATGTCAATGGCTTTCGGTGTCGTTTCCTCCTTCCCTGCTGCAAATTGAAAATAATGGCCCGAAAGACCCGCGCAATCCGGCGACCTGGTTCGAGCCAGCGAAGAGATGCACTTCCAGATCCAATTCTTGAGGTTCACCATCGAGAGAATGTTGGCTAGCCAAAATTGGCGGAGTGGACTTTCGCCAGGTCGCTATCCGGGCAAAATTGACAGCGGCATAATCGTCCCTAGCCCATTCCAATTCAGTGGCTTACGCGGGAAGGAATAGATGACATGAGGATGTATTGACAGACCATGCTGGCGAAGGAATAGTCGAAATCCGCTGCTTACGTCGCCAAAGGTGGCCACCCCATGAAACCGAGTGCATTACTTCTGTCTTTGCTATCGCTCTCGTGTGCCTGCGTGGGATTCGGGCAGGAAGCGAAAGAGCCCGACCCGCACAAGGCCATCCTCGAGCGGCTCGATTCCCTATCGGTCTTGCCGCTGGCTGAGTGGCGTTCCCACGGCGACCTCCCGCACCCCGAAGATACGAGCATCAATGATGGGGACTGGCAGACCGTAAAAGTGAGGGAACCGTGGAAAACGGGCTCGCGTGTTCTTCGGCGCTGGGTGGAGATTCCGGAAAAGGTCAATGGTTACTCGACACAAGGGACGAGAGTGAGACTGGAACTGAACCTCCAAAGCGAAGAAAGCATGATGATCACCGTCTTTTCCAACGGCTCACTTGTGGCCCGCACGGATGAGGACATGCAGCAGCCGATTCCGCTCACGGAAGGCGCGCAGCCAGGGCAGAAATTCCTGATTGCCGTGCGCGTGAGCTGCACGGAAGCAAATACCGGAATTTATCGCAGCGAGTTGCGATTCGAAGCTCCCAAAAGCCGCCCAGATCCCGCACTGTTCAGGACTGAAGTCCTCGCTGCCCGACCGATGATCGCTGCGTTTGCCGAGGGCAAGGCCGAGAGAGAAAGCCAATTGGATGCGGCGGTTAAGACGGTGGACTTCACGGCCCTGGATCGCGGTGACCAGGGAGCGTTTGACGAATCTGTGCGGCAGGCACAAACCAAATTGCAGCGCCTGAACCCGTGGATGAAGAAATTCACCATTCGCGCTGCGGGCAACTCCCACATCGATATGGCCTGGCTATGGCCTTGGACGGAAACGGTCGAGGTCGTCCGGAATACTTTTCGTAGCGCTCTCGATCTGATGCAGGAATACCCGGACTTCCGGTTCACCATGTCCTCCGCCCAAACTTATGCGTGGATGGAAGAGAAATATCCCGATCTATTCAAAGAAATTCAGCAGCGCGTGCGGGAAGGCCGCTGGGAAATCGTCGGCGGCATGTGGGTGGAGCCTGACCTGAACATGCCGGGCGGCGAATCTCTGGTGCGGCAGATTCTCACCGGCAAGCGCTACTTCCAGCAGAAGTTCAATGTGGATGTCAAGATCGGATGGAATCCCGACTCCTTTGGCTACAACTGGCAGCTCCCGCAGATCTACAAAAAATCAGGGATGAATTACTTCCTGACCCAGAAGATCTACTGGAACGACACAACGAAATTTCCCTACAGGCTCTTCTGGTGGGAAGCGCCGGACGGAAGCCGTCTGATGACCTATATTCCCCATGACTATGCCAACGACACGAATCCCGTGAAGATGGCGGATGATCTTTCCGCCTACGCTCCGGCCATGTATGCCAGTGATCCGCCCGATGGCCGTGAAATGATGCACCTGTACGGGGTTGGGGATCATGGCGGCGGCCCGACGCGCACCATGCTGGACATCGCCAAGCGCTGGATGGATCCGGATGTCGTTTACCCGCGCCTGCAGTTCGGCACCGCTCGCGGATTCTTTGATGACTTGGAGAAAAATCAGGCCAACCTGAATTTGCCGACGTGGCGGAATGAAATGTATTTCGAATACCACCGCGGCGTCCTAACCACGCAAGCAGAAACCAAGCGCCTGATCCGTACGACCGAAGAATTGCTTCTCGACGCGGAGAAGTTTTCTGCGCTTTCGACACTATTCGGCAAGAGCTATCCCGCGAACGATTTCAACGGAGCATGGCAGCGGCTCTTGTTTGACGATTTCCACGACATTTTTCCCGGGTCGGGCATTGCCGTGAATTATCTCGATGCCAAGCGCAACCTGGAAGATGTCGGGCGCACCGGCAATGCCATCCTCGAAAGCTCTCTCGACGAACTCTCCGCCTCCATCAACACGCAGGGCCCCGGTGTTCCGGTAGTCATCTACAATTCGCTCTCGTGGCCGCGCAAAGAAGTGATTGAGACCGAGGTACAACTCGCTGCATCCACGCAGAAAGTTGAGGTCGTTGATTCGGCGGTTAGACCCGTGCCGTCTCAGTTGATTTCAATCGAGCAAGGCACACATCGGGCACACCTGTTGATATTGGCCAGCGTGCCGGCGCTCGGCTACAAGACCTATTTCGTGCGCGCGGCCGTGAAACCTGCCTCTTTCGCGGCATTGGTGAACAGTACTGGCGATACCCTCGAGAACGAATTCGTGCGCGTCAAAGTCGACTCACAAACCGGCTGCGTGACCGGCGTTTTCGACAAGCGCAGCCAAACGGAAGCTCTGGCGCCCGCAGAAACCGATTCCGGCGGCCCCAAGACTTCGGCCTGCGGGAATCTCCTGCAGGTGTTCCGGGATAAGCCCAAACAGTGGGATGCCTGGAACATCGATGCGGACTTCGAAAAGGAACATTGGGATCTCGATAAGGCAGACGAGGTCAAGCTGGTTGAGAATGGTCCGCTGCGCGCCGTCATGCAGGTAAAGAAGCATTTCCAGAATTCGACGTTTGTTCAAGACATCACCGTGGCGGCGAGCAATCCACGCGTGGACGTCAAAATGAGCGCCGACTGGCGCGAGAAGCACATCCTGCTCAAGGTTGCGTTCCCGCTCAGCGCACACAATCAGAAAGCAACATTTGAGATTCCGTACGGCTCCATCGAGCGGCCCACCACCCGCAACACGCCGGCCGAACAGGCTCAATTCGAAGTGCCCGGCCTACACTGGGCGGACATTTCCGACGACAAACACGGGCTCAGTTTGTTGAATGACTGCAAGTACGGATACGACGCCAAGGGCAACGTCTTGCGGCTCTCCTTGCTGCGTTCGCCCGAATGGCCGGATCCTCACGCCGATGAGGGACACCACGTATTCACTTACTCTTTTTACGCTCACCCAGGAAGCTGGCGCGATGCGCAGACGGTTCGCCGCGGGTTCGAACTCAACTACCATTTGCTGGCGTATCAAACGCAGAATCACCAGGGCAGCCTCAAGGACGAACACTCTTTCCTAGAAGTGCAGCCGGACAACGTGGTTCTCACCGCGCTGAAAAAGGCCGAGGACGAGGAAGCCCTGGTCCTGCGATTTTACGAGTGGGCGGGGAAGGAAAGTGATATAAAGCTGCTGCTTCCTGCGGGCGCGAGCTCCGCGGCCGAGACTGACCTCATGGAGAAGCCCGTGGCGGATCTAGCACTTCAGGAGGGCACGGTGACGGTGCACACCAGGCCGTTCGAGATCAAGACGCTGCGAATCCGTTTTGCGCCGAAAGTGCCGGCAGCGCCAGCCGCGAGGAGCTCAAACTGAACGCGCCTCTAGGAAAAGCCACTGTCGTCGGTGCGCTTGGTGGTCTGCTGTTTGGTTTCGACACGGCGGTCATCGCCGGCACGACGCACTCGCTCACGGCCGTTTATGGGCTTAGCCCCAGAGCTCTGGGACTCACCGTCTCGATGGCGCTGATCGGTACGATCGTTGGCGCGATGTCGGCAGGCATCCCCGGCCAAAAATGGGGAGGGCGGGAAACCCTGCGCGTCCTTGCCGTCTTTTATGTTCTGTCTGCCTTGGGATGCGCCTTCGCGTGGAACTGGTACGTACTGCTTGCCGCGCGCTTCATTGGAGGGCTGGGGATCGGCGGCTCCTCCGTCCTTGGGCCCGTTTATATTGCTGAACTGGCTCCTGCGAAGCTGCGGGGACGACTGGTGGGCCTTTTTCAGATCAATATCGTCATCGGCATATTGCTGGCTTATTTTTCCAACTATTGCATCGCGCGGATGGGACTTGGCGCCGCCGAATGGCGCTGGCAGTTCGGCGTCGCGGCGCTCCCAGCCGTCCTCTTTCTGGTGATGCTGTTCGGCATTCCTCCCAGTTCTCGCTGGCTGGTCACGCAAAATCGCGTCGAGGAAGCACGTTCAGTGCTTCAGCTGATGGGTGCGGAAAATCCTGAGGTCGAACTTCGCGAGATCGTGGAGTCGATCCATCTGGAGCGGCTGCAAACTTCGGAGCCGCTCTTCGCATGGAAGTACCGGCTCCCCATTTTTCTGGCGATCTCGATTGGAATGTTCAATCAGCTTTCCGGCATCAACGCCATTCTTTACTATTTGAACGATATCTTTGCCTCCGCGGGTTTCAGCAAAATGTCTGGCGACTTGCAAGCAGTGGCCGTTGGCAGCATGAACCTGGCGGCCACCCTGCTGGCGATGACCGTCATCGACAAGCTGGGCCGCAAGACTCTTTTGTTGATCGGATCGGTTGGCACGGCCGGGTGTCTTGCCGGTGTCTCCGGGGTATTCTTCACTGAGAGCCACCAGAGCTATCTCCTGTGGCTGCTGGTGGCCTATATCGCCTTCTTTGCCATTTCGCAGGGAGCTGTAATCTGGGTTTACATCAGTGAAGTATTCCCCAACCGCGTGCGCGCAAAGGGTCAGGCCCTTGGAAGCTCTTCGCACTGGATCATGAACGCCATCATTGCCTATACGTTTCCACAGCTTGCAAAATCTTCGGGGGCCTACCCCTTCGTGCTGTTCTCAGCCATGATGGTGGTGCAATTCTTCGTCGTGCTGTTCTTTTATCCGGAGACCAAGGGAGTCACGCTGGAACAGATGCAGCACCGCCTGGGCATTGAATAACCAAGAGCGACAAGTCCGCGCGCATTCATCAAAGCGCTCAGATAAAAGGCTAGCGTCGTCGTACACGCACGAACTGAAGAGCCATTGTTCCCTCAAATAGCTGCACCTAATAAGTCGCACCCAAAATGCCTTTCGTTCCAGCAGAGGAATCGCCATGCAGAATTTGGCTTCCCGAGGGGGCGCTCCCGACGTGGTGAATCGAAAGAGCAGGAAACTTTCGAGCGAGGGTCTCTGGAGCGGTCGGCTGAATAACATCGCCATTACCAAAGATGAAGACCGGCGTTGGGAATCAATAGCATGCCAAGACGGCGCATAATATATTATTTGAACGAAATTCACGGATTCGCGGAGGTTCGATGAACATCCCTTAACAATCCAGCTTTACGCTGGGCGTTCTTTTTCATTCTACAGGAGGGAGATGTGAACTACGGTGTGCTGCTTCAATCCGCACTGGTGGCGTTGCTTCGGAATAAAATGCGAAGCGTGCTGACGGTGCTGGGCATAACCATCGGGATCGCGGCGGTGATTTGCGTCGTCGCCATAGGCAAAGCTGGACAAGCTCAAGTCGAACAGCAGTTGAACAACCTGGGAGATAATTTTGTTTGGATAGAGGCGGGCGGGCGCGCGGTGAATGGAGTGCGCACCGGCACGCACGGAACAAAAACACTCACTTTCGCCGACGCTGTGGCCATTAAGAATCAAATCTCGTTGATCAAGAGCGTTTCACCCAACGTCGATGGTCCGGTGCAGATCATCTATGGAAACCAAAACTGGTTTACAGGGTTCCGCGGCGTTACTCCAGAATACTTCGATATAAAACGCTGGTATGTGGATCAGGGAGCCGCATTTTCCCAGGACGATGTCGACAGAGCCGCGGACGTCTGCGCGATCGGTCGCACCGTACGCGATCAACTTTTTGGCGTTGAAGATCCGATTGGAAAAGTGATGCGTGTCAAGGACCTGCCTTGTAAGGTCGTGGCCACCCTCCATCCGAAGGGGCTATCCGTTTCCGGGCAGGATCAGGACGATACCATTCTTATGCCTTACACGACGGCTCAGAAGAAGATCAAAGGGACTACTTGGCTGGACGACATCCTGTGCTCGGCGGTATCGCAAGCCGCCGTCAAAGTGGCTGGTCAAGAGGCGGCAGCTGTGCTCCGCGATCGCCATCATTTGCGCGCAGAAGAGGAAGATGACTTCAATATTCGAAACCCTGAAGACATTATTCAGGCGCAACTCGAGGCCAGCCGGACTCTTACCGTTCTTTTGATCGCCATCGCTTCCATTTCCTTGGTGGTCGGCGGAATCGGGATTATGAATGTCATGCTCGTTTCCGTCACTGAGCGGACCCGTGAGATTGGCGTTCGGGTGGCCGTTGGCGCGACCGAAGAGGCCATCCAGCTTCAGTTCTTGGGAGAATCAGTCATGCTTAGCCTGGTGGGCGGAGCGGCTGGAGTGCTGTTCGGAGTGGTCGGATCTTACCTGGTTGGCCAGACGCTGCGTTGGCCCATGCAAATGTCGCTTGAGTCGGTGGTGATCGCTGCTGTCTTCTCGATTGCTGTTGGCGTGTTTTTTGGGTATTACCCGGCGAGGAAGGCATCTCTGCTGGATCCCATCGAAGCACTGCGCTACGAATGAAACTGCTGGGTCTAAAGTCTCAGGACAGAGGATGAAAACAAAGAGCAGGTGGTACATCGTGACAAGCCTTGTGGTCTTGGCTGGGCTGTTTGTCGGCTTTGGACTGAACCACAGCGCTCAGCCACAACACTTCACCGCACAGATTGAGCGGGGCGATATCCACGATGTCGTGGAAGCCACGGGAACAATCAACGCGGTGATTACCGTGCAAGTTGGATCGCAGGTCTCGGGCACCATTGCGAAGCTGAATGTCGATTTTAACTCCCGCGTCCACAAGGGCGATATCGTCGCTCTGATCGATCCCGCATTGTTCCAAGGGGCGCTGCTACAGGCTTCCGCGGACTTGGATAATGCCAAAGCCAACGTGGCGGCGGCAAAAGCCAACCTGGAAAAGGCACCAATCTCAACTACACGGTGATCCGATCTCCGATCGATGGCACGGTGGTGGCGCGCAACGTTGATGTGGGACAGACGGTCGCCGCGTCATTGCAAGCGCCAACGGTCTTTACCATCGCGCAGGATTTGAAGAAGATGCTGGTTTACACCAAGACGGACGAGTCTGATGTTGGCAACATCAAACTAGGGAAGGCGGTCACCTTCAAAGTAGATGCCTTCCCAAAAGACACGTTTCGCGGGGCGGTCAGCCAAGTCCGAATGAATCCGACCACCGTGCAAAACGTGGTCACTTACGACACCATCATCGAATTCGACAATCCGGAGCTAAAGCTGTTCCCAGGAATGACGGCATACGTGAGCATCCCCGTGACCACCGTGCAAAATGTGCTGAAGCTGCCGAACACCGCGCTGCGCTACAAGCCTCCCATGGCTCCCGAAGAGATTCTGGCGCTATATAGGCGATACGGAATCGAAGGCGACGAGAAACAACGCACCGGCGACGAGCACTCCTCGTCGGCCAACAGTGGAACACAAAATCTCCCGCGTGCTCCGAGAGCAGAGAATGCGATCGTATGGAAGCTGCATGCGGATAACACCGTGGAGCCCGTCAAGGTTTCCTTGGGGATAACCGATCATTCTTATACGGAAGTGACCGCGATTATTAGGGGGGAATTGAGGGAAGGAGACGGACTCATTATTCGTTCCGTGATGCCCAAAACGCAGACTCCAGGAGGCGCGGGGATAAGGCGCTAGTGCTCCGCAGGTGAACCTGGGCTATGTCAACGATTGATTCGATGCCGACCGTCAACCAAACCGCTCCGGCGCTTGTCTCCGCCGGAGGCGCGGTCATCCGCGTGGAAGACCTCCACAAGTACTACGATCTTGGTGAAACACGTGTGCACGCGCTCCGCGGTGTCAGCATTGTGATTGGGCAGGGAGAGTTCGTGGCCATCATGGGGGCGAGCGGAAGCGGCAAATCGACGTTCATGAATATGCTGGGCTGTCTCGACCGTCCTAGTTCCGGGCGATACCTGCTCGAGGGTATCGATGTTTCCCAGCACGACAAGAGAGCGCTGGCCTTGATTCGTAACCAGAAAATCGGGTTTGTGTTCCAGGGCTTTAATTTACTGGCGCGCACGACGGCCCTCGAAAATACGGCCCTGCCTACTATGTACACAAAGATCGACAAGGCCGAACGGAGCAAACGTGCCGCGGAGGCGCTGGCGATGGTCGGTCTCGCCGACCGCGCACAGCACTTCCCTTCGCAGATGTCCGGGGGGCAGCAACAGCGGGTGGCCGTCGCGCGTGCCCTGGTGAACCATCCCTCGATCCTGCTGGCCGACGAACCCACGGGCAATCTTGATAGCCGTACCTCTGTCGAGATTATGGACATCTTTCAGAACCTGAACGACAAAGGATTAACCATCGTACTGGTTACGCACGAACTTGATATCGCTCAGTTTGCTAAGCGGGTGCTCGTCTTCCGCGACGGAAAAATTCGTAAGGATGATGCGGTGCTCAATCGGCCCAAGGCTGCGGAAGTCCTGAAGATCATGCCGACCCTCGAAGACTAAAGGGAGTCAACCTCAAGATCGCGTGAGCCTGCATGTAATTGAGTTCGTCGACACCATGCTCATCGGAAGCGTGGAATGAGGGTTCTGCCGGCGGCAGGGCGAAGATCATCCATGACCCGCATCCATGGATTTGAAAGCGCGGACGTCGCGGAAAAATCGCGGTCCGCCTCGGTGTCTTTGCTGTAGTCAATCACCTGCGCGCCAGCAAGTCATTTGGCTGTCCTAAGAAATGCCGGGAACTCCTGGCAGGCTCCATGTTCCGTGGAGTCTCTAGAACCCCATCGAGACCAAATTCGCGGGACTGGTTGTGGCTTCCGCCATGGGCGGTGATGGCGAGGAGTTATCTTCTCGCGAGTGGAATCACGAGTTTCTCGACATACCTCTGGTGGAGAATCGCCCCTCCATCTAGGGACACAACGGCAGAGACAGAAGTTTGTCCGGCCGCTCTCCATCAGCGACCGTCTTAAGGTAGTTGCCGTGCGCGCTCGTTGCGACGATCACGTCAAGCCGAAGCCCTCCAGTTTTCTCGATGTAGAATACGTAAGTCCCGTCCTGGATGTATGAAATGGCTTGGTCTTGGGTCATTATCCAATGACTGCCGTCTGGCTTGGCTCCGCCCACGGAGTGGATGCGCTCACGTGCGCTCGTTCGGTCGGTCTTGACAACGCACCGTATGCGAAGATATTGAGCCATGTGCGCTTCCTCGCTATTTCAACGCACAGAGTGGGCCAGGGATATGCGCTTTCATTTGGTGCGGGGCTGAGACAAACTGCGAAGTCTTGTCATCAATGCTGTCAGACGGGGGCCGTCTTCCTCAGTCAGCGCGGTGAATCTTAGTCCCAGTCCGCTACCGGGCTTTGCATGGCGGACAACAGCTTCGGCCCTGATTTGTCCTTCCTGAACAAGAAAGTCAAGCTTGACCGTGGTGTCCAGGTCCCGCACTTCTGCTGTTTCGACAAACATTCCTCCCAGACTTAGGTCTCGGACTCGTGAAGTATCCTCACGTCCTTCACAATTCCAGTAGACCCACACTCCGCTGGGTGTCTGGACTCGCGGATAGTGCCTCCTCGAAGGGATACTTCGACCCGCCAAGAAGTACTTATCTGCGCGCATGTCCGTCCTCTCAAGATCAGGCTAGGTTCCCGAGGCGGCTTTCCATGTGTCCGGATAGCTCTACTCCATTGGCGAAGTCAGCGCTCTCTTTGCGCTGGCAGTAAGCGACCCTTCCTTCGGACCGAACGCCAGCCCATAGAAAGGTGACCAGCACGCGCGTCCCAGCTTGCCAGGGCCGCACAGTTGTGACGCGTGCACCGTGAAGACTCACGTTCTCAGTGACCGTTGTTTTCTCAGGCACAGATTCTTCTGAAAGCGAAACCTCCGCGGCCAATACCTGCGGGATACGCCTTTCGGGCCGACCGCTCGGAATGGGTGCAGCCATGACTTTCCTCCGAGACCTCCCAAAAGGGCCGGAGGACCGCAAGAAAAGTCACAGTATACTTGTAGGACTGTCAAAACCAAAAATCAATCGGGTGTCTACATTAAATTGGAGTAGTTAAACACCTCAGTGTCTGGGTACGGTTCCCACAACCTCTCCTTTGCCTAGTTCATGGAATTGCCATTACTGAAGCGGTCAAGCAGCGTTTGCGAGTGGGCCTTTGCGTTCGAACTCAATGCACCGACGGCCTCGAAAATAATTGTCTTGATCACAGACAGGTCCACTAGTCCAAGATCGAATCTACACAAAGAACGATCACGATTCAAAATCGCCGAGTCTCCTCGAACAGTTCTACTTTGCGTCTCCTGTCCATCGGTCCACCGTCGACAGCAATGGCAGGTTAGGCCGGTCCTTGATCTACAGGGTGGGCTATCAGAGCGCAATGTGGGCCGAGCTAGGGTAGCCAATTCGCCGCGCTCGGGTATCTACCCCGCCCGATTCCGGTGATTCACCTTCTAACTGGACGCTGAAGATGATTCCCTTTTGATTTGAAATGGCCGTCGTAGGCTAGGCTGAAAGGAAAACAACATGAAGAGGCAAAAGGCTTTCTCTCTCGTTCTACTGCTAATCGAAGTGGTATTCACTCTGTTCATCGCCGGGATCGTAGTGCCGAGTCTACTCCGGTCTGATTTGGCCACGAAAGAGGTTTTGGCTGTGGATTCTCCCCGTACAATCAACATCGTTGGGATTGCATTCTCGTACACGACCCACAACGTCGAATTTGCCATCTTGGGTGCGTTAATCGGCGCGATGGCAGCAATTTGCTATCCCTTTCCCGGCACAAAGCCCAAGAACACGACCTTTCCGCGAACAACCACTCTGCGTGTCGCGTCCCTCCAACGCTGAAACTGTTCTGGCAATTGTTGGATAAGGAGCCCGTCGCGCTTTGCCACGGCATCAGCTGTACACATTCGGCCAAGAGCCGGTACGGTTTTGGCCGAGGTGGACATAAAACAGCCCGTGGTATTTGCGGTCAAGCCATAACCAGCATGGTAATAGCCCGTGGCGCCGCTTCGGAGCATGGCAAGCGGCTCAAATGGAGGACTCAGCTCCAGAATGGACAAGGAAGCCTACTCGAAGACTGATGCAGGTTTCCGGGAGATTGATCTTGATCCTTCACTTGTCAGGATGCTGCGAGATTTCATCGGGGATCGGAACGAAGGCTTTTTATTCCAGACGGAGAACGGCACAATGCTCAACTCGCAGTCGGCCTCGGAGCGGCTCCCATCGCCCGGTTTGCTCAGAACGATGAAGCGTTCAGCAAGCTTCAAATCGAATTCTCGCTCACGTTGAAGTGTTTCGGAACGATGGTGACCACCAGCCAAGTTGAGCCGAGGCAAAACTCGGTCAAATGTTCGAGTTCGGCGGCCTCAACTCGTTCGCCGTTTAGATATGTGCCATTCGCGGAGTCCAGATCACATAGCCGAACCATGTCCTGTGTCACGCCTACAGCACAATGCAAAGCGGAAACTTGTGGGTCGTCAATTTCGATGTCAGCTCCGCCACCTGCTCGCCCTATGCTGGTCCTTGCTTTAGTCAGTTGGTAAACAAGGGGGTTCGAGGGGCTGCCCTTGGTGACGGAAATTGTGATCGTCATGTTTCTCGGAGCACATAGGTCCATGTCTGAGGGTAATGCTCCGAAAGGACCGAGGCTATAGGACCAAAGGACGGAAGTTATGGGACGAAAGTACCGACGGTACACGAACAACAAGCGGCATATCACCTTGGGGGATCATCCCCTATTCTCGCGGCGTCACCTCAATTCCACAACCATATGCGTACGCCTTCGGAATACTGGCGACACAGCCGCGGAAGTGCCGGCGTGGGTGCGCTGATAGAGGTTGGACAAGTTTCTGGCCGCAGTCAGTGCTAATCAGTTGTCCAGCCTGACGGCACTTGTCGCTGGAGGATGTACTTCACGTCTTCATCCTCAAAGTAACCAAGCTTGCCCGCAACGCAGGAGATGATTGTGCCCATTCCACTCCCAATGGTTTCATCGAGTGCTTCCCGCAGGTCCAGCTCCCGCGAATCCAACACGGAGTTCACTGAAATGACCCAGCACCTGGAGCCAGCACCCTTTGCGGCAAGCAACTCTGCCACCGAGGATGCATTCTGTTGGTTTGGTGGAATAGCGACAAGGCACTTCGGGTCAAGAGCCTTGAAATGGGCCAGCTCAGAGGTGAACCTGCTCCTCTGCGTTGGGTTTTTAAGGAATTTTAGGTAACGCTGCTGGCGATCTGAACGGATGAACGCCTTGACCGCGGCTTCTTCGTGGTTCATAAGAGGAGATGTTAATTCCATGGTTTGAGTGCAGTCAAATAACCAACCTGCGGTCTCCCCATCTGATCAACGCGGATTGCGGACAAGTGAACTCGCCCGCGAACGCTAGCCGTGGTAAATGGAGGCGATCGCTGCTACACATCCACCCGTCGGCTAGCGCCGGCGAGGTCCTCACTATTCGAAATCGCTGCCTTGGAAAACCTAACGCTGGGGCAGGAACGTGACAACGTGAGGCGTCGGCACTTGAGTTCTCCCGCCGATTTGAACATCAGCTTTCTTCGCGACCAAATGCAGGCGTCCATCAATAACCAACCAGCGTCGAGACGCTGATCAAAACCACGAACGTGGTCGACGACAATAAAGCGCATCCGTCGGCGTTAACTCTGCCGATCGTGCCGTAATTTGATTCTCTGCGGTTATTTGCGGCCGGCGAAGCGCACGCGCAAGGTGAAGGCGCGGCTCTGGCCGCCCGTGAAAGAGCCGAAGTTGGGAGCGTCGACGTTGTTGACCACAGTGTCCGGGTTCAGGCGGGCAAAAATGTTCACGGCTTCGACGCGCGCGGCCCAGAGATAGCCGTGGAAGGCGACTTTCTTTTCGAGGCCGAGATTGAGGCTGGCGTAAGCGGGAAAGCGCAACGCGTTTGGAGGACCGACAAGCTGCTGCTGCAGGTTGACGGCGCTGAAAGGATAGCCGGTGTGGTATTCGAAAAGATAACTTAGGTGGATGCCCCAGATGTGCGTGGGCGTCCAGCCCCAAGTGAGGAGGCGGTTGGGGGTATCCCAGGCGACGTTGCCTGATTGCTGCGGGGCATAGAAAATGGAGCCGAGCGCGGGGTTTAGAACTTCGCTCGAACGGGCGCTGGAACGGGTATAGGTGGCGAACAGTTCGGTGCTCTCCGAAAAAACGTGGCGAGGAGTTCGAGAGCGACAAGCGTGTTGTGGGCAAGCTTCTGTTGCCAGCCGGCGCTGGAAATGGTGAAACGCGGTTGGCGCAGGCCGCTAGCGGGAAGCACGAACTGGCTTGCGACGGCATCGAGTACGACGACCGTTCCGGTGGGATCGTAAAAGGAGTCGATCTGTTGCTGGTCAAAGGCCTGGCCGATGACGGAGAGATTAAGCGGGGCGTTGTAGATGCCCCAGCCGAGGGAGAGTTTGGCGCGGTCGTTAGCAAAAGGCAAGAAATTGGCGGAGGCGCGCGGCTCGGTCATGGCGCTTTGCGTGAAGCGGTCCCAATCGGTACGCAGGCCGGCTTGAAAGACGAAGCGTTTGGAGATCGCCCAGGTGTCCTGCGCGTAGGCACCGGCCTGGGTGTTGGATAGCCGGGGATTCGCAAGACCGGAAAAAGTGGATTGGCGAATGAGAGTTCCGTCGGCGCGGAGTGCCTGGATTTCCGTGCGTTGGGCGGATTGCGAATAGACCACACCGGAGGCGTTGGCGCCCGCAGCGAGTTGATGGGTTCCGTGCCAATGGCGCGAGGCAGCGGTGACGCTGCCGACAGCCTGCAAGCGGCGTCCGCGTTGATGCAAGCGCTGAAAATAGTTGCCGGTGGTGCCGTTGATGAGCAAAACGTAGGGCAGAGCACCTTGCGGGGTGTAATCGAGCAAGCCGCTGTCGGCAGCCAAACCGAGTTCGAAAAGCGTGTCGTGGAGCCACAATTGATCTTTCAGCGACACGAAAGCGCGGCGCTGCTCGACGGTGACGGTGGTAGATTGGGGATCGACGGGGTCCAGGCCGAGGTTGGTGTCGTAGGCACGGTTGTAGAGAAAGCTGGCGTGGAGAATGTGCCTGGGCGAGAGATTGTATTGCACGCGGAAAAGATTGTCGCCCGCCCACTGTTCGGAAGTGTTGGCGTTCGAGGGCAATTGTTTGACGACGTCGAAGGTGTGCTGGATGCTGATGGCATCCGAAAACCAAAGGCGGCCGCGCTCGATGGGTCCGGAAAAAGTGACGCGCGGATACCAATTTCCGAGATGAGCGCCTTCCTGGATGTTGATTCCGGGAGCGGGGTTGGTCGTGCCGAAGCGCCAGCGATCTTCGCCGTCGGGAGTTTCAAGACCGAGAATGCCCGCGCCAGAGTGGGCATAGCCTGCGCCGAAGCGGCCGGTCTGGACTGCGGCGGCGCGCGTAGCGTCAATGTTGAAGCGCGCCGTCAGTGCGCCGTTGACAGGATCGCCGATTTCAAAGCCATCGAGGAGATATTGCGTCTCACCGGAACGTGCACCCGCAATGTGCAGATTATTGCGACTGTCGCGCACGATTTCGGGCAAGGCCACGAGACTCTCGGCGAGAACGTGAGAGTTGGGCACCGGGATATCGCGAATGTCTTGCGAGGAGAGACCGGAACGCCGCGAAGTGTCCTGAGTATCAATCTGATTCGACGGCGCGGCGACTTGTACCTGCTCGTGAAGCCCTTGAACGTGATTCATGGTCAATGTGAGTTCATTGCGGCCGGTCTGGAGAGAGAAAAACTGGCCGGAAAGCAGGAAAAAACCTTCCTTGCGAACTTCTACTTTGTAGTCACCCGCGGAAAGATTTTGGAGGACGAATCGCCCTGCGCCATCGGTCTCTGTGCGATACACCCTGCCGGTGCTGTTTTCGAACTTTATTTGCGCAGCCCCAACCGGCACGCTGTTTTCGTCCACCACGGCACCCGCACAATCGGCGGAATCAGCGGCCTGCATTTCGACGGAAGCAAGAAGGCTAATAGAAACCCATATAACAGCAAATAGACGAGTAGAACCCATTGGCGGCCCTTCCAGCCAAGCCCTCTCTTACTAATCTACATCTTCGACCTGGAAAACCATCCGCCCCAACCGAGGGTCACATGGCTCCCTCTATAGATTCAGGATCGTACCTTTCCCGCCGAGCATCTGAAGAGAACAAGAGGAAGCATGTTCACCGCCGTAGAGAACCTTCAGGCCTAGCGGCCCAATATGGGTCAGGGCGTTGGGTGGGTGGTAAGAGCTCAAGTGGCAGGAAGACTCTCGCCCGTCTTCCGGTTGAATGGTAGGTATCCCGACCTGCCGCACATCGTTTCGGGCCGGATTGGCTCACATGGTGCGGAATAGGAAATTTCAGGTAGTGTCGGCTATAGATAGAAAATGAGTTCTAGCGGCGAGCGACCCGCGAAGAAGACCGCTCGACGAGCGTATTCTTGGATGTTCGCGTTATCCCATGAAAACGGCGCTTATGTTCCTCGTGATTTTACTCGGCACACTCGCTGTGTCGGCAGTGGTGGGTGCCGTCTACCAGGCAATCGGAACCTGGCGGGACCGCCGACGCTTTCCGCCCCCTGGGCACCTCGTGCGAGTCAACGAGCGGCGGATGCACATCCTTGTAACCGGAGAAGGCACACCGACTGTGGTCTTCGAATCCGGCATGGGCGCATCCTGCTTGAGCTGGACGCTGGTGCAGCCTCGGGTGGCGCAGTTCAGTCGCGCGGTAAGCTACGACCGCGCCGGACACGGCTGGAGCGATCCGCCGCACGGGCCGCGCACGGCACGGCAGATGGCGCAGGAGCTACACACGCTGCTGGATGCAACAGGTGTGCCCGGGCCATACGTTCTCGTTGGGCACTCGTTCGGTGGCTATGTGAATCGGGCGTTCGTGCACCTATATCCCCATGAGGTCGTTGGCATGGTGCTGGTGGATTCAGTTCACCCTGCCGAATGGGAGAATCCAACCCCAGAGCAGGTGCGGATGATCGAAGTGGGCCTGCGATACTCTTGGATTGCCGCGTGGCTCGCACGATTGGGTTTTGTTCGGTTTTGCCTTGCGCGGCTGGCGCGGGGTTCTCCCAGGCTTGGATGGGCAGCGGCGAACGCGTTCGGCGTCGGCGCGGCCTCGGCGGTACAACGGATTGCAGGTGAGATTCGTAAGTTGCCGGCACCAATCCTGCCAATTGTGCGAGCGTTGTGGTCGCAGCCGAAGAATTTCATGAGCCTCGGACAGCACGTTGCCGCACTACCTCTCAGTGCTGCGCAAGCGGCTGCGGTGAGTTCGCTCGGGGACTTGCCGCTGGTCGCTCTATCGGGCGACCATCATGCGGCACTGTACGCCGACTGGCAACACGACCTAGCGCGGCTCTCCTCGTGTGGGCGGCATGTGGTGGCGAGCAACAGCGGACACTGGATCCATCTTGACCATCCAGAACTGGTCGCTAGTGCCATCCGCGAAGTGGTCACCGCTACACGCGGGAATTGATTTTCACCGCCACCAAGCGCGCAGTGAACAAAGCGAGGTCCTTCGTCGGCTAGAACGACGCGTTCCCCTGTGTTATTCGTCAGGAAGTAGGCGTTTGGACAGCCGTGATATTCCCCTTTTTCGACGCGCATCAAACGAGTTCCTTCGCAAATTTCTGGATTTTGCGCCAGGCGGCGGCGATTTCGTGCATGTCTTCCTCATCGCCAAGGAGCGCGGGTTGGGGAATCCAGATGGTCTCCAAAGCGGCGCGCTGCGTGTGGGGATAACTTGCCTTGAGGAAGGCATGGGGCTCGGCCGCTTGAGAGCCACACAGCCGTTTGCGGTACTCACCGTTTTGGAAAACGTGCAAGGCGTGGATTGGCGGATAGCTGGCCTGATTGGGGATACCCTCGGCATTCATGGCTTGAACCAGTTTTTCTGTGCTGGCACCGGCGAACTCTTTGGAGTCGACGTGAAAGATGTAGGCATAATGGCCGTTGCGAGTGCAGCGGGAATCGAGTTTTTGTGGAGTGATACCGGGAATTTGGGCAAGGAGTTTATCGAGGAGACGGGCATTCTGGTGACGGCGCTGCGTTTGTGCATCGAGGCGCGTCAATTGAACGCTGAGAACGGCACCCTGCCACTCGCTCAGGCGATAGTTCGAGCCGTTGATGAAATGGCTGTAGAACCATTCGCCGGGCATGCGGCCACAGTCATGGACGCTGCGGGCTTGCTTCTCGAAAGCATCGTCATTGGTAATGACGATGCCACCCTCGCCAGCGGTCATCAGCTTGCTGGCCTGAAAACTGAAGGTGCCAGCCGTGCCGTGTGAGCCGATGCGCTTGCCTTTCCACTCGGTGGCGTGGGCGTGGGAACTGTCTTCGACAAGCGCAATCCCCTTCCGCTTGGCGAGATCGCCGAGAGCGTCCAAATCCGCGGGATGGCCACCCATGTGAACAGCAACGATGGCCTTTGTACGCGGCGTGATGGCTGCTTCCGTGAGTTGGGGATCGAGGCACCAGGTGTCCGGAGACACGTCCACGGGGACAGGCAGCGCGCCTGCGTAGAGAACGGCGCTTGCCGTAGCGACAAATGTGTAGTCGGGGAGGATCACTTCATCTCCGGGACCGATGCCGAGGGCGGATATGGTGACTTCGAGAGCGGCCGTACCGTTGGTCACGGCAATGCCGTGTTTGGCGCCGTGAAATTTGGCGAATGCCTGTTCAAAAGCGAGAGTTTTGGTTCCGGGAGTTCTCCACCAGACGCGACTGTCGAGGACGTCCTGAAGAGCCCTGCGTTCCGCGTCGTCATATTGCGGCCAAACAGGAAAGCCTTTCTGGTTCGACTTCTTACCGCCATTCACTGCGAGTTCCGCCATGGAAATCTCCTGTCCTGCTATGAAGAGGGACTAAAACTGATTAAAGCGGGTCGTACAGCGAAAAGGTTAGACATAGTGGCCATCTTTGCACGGCTGATCGCTGCGCAGTTCTTCCATGGTCTTGGCGAAATCCTTGGGAACCCAATCCGGATTGTGTTTATTGACGGGGCTCAAACTGGCTGACCTGTTTTAAGGAGGCATCGAATTTAAGCTCCGCGACACTGTCAATGTTTACGAACAGACTGCTCCTCGAATGACTGTGAGCGTGCCTGGTTCAGCCAACAGTCATGCCTTGTGTCCATACTCCTACTGGACTACGCTCAACTCCATACCATGTACCATGTTTCCAAAACCTCACTCAACAAGCGGTTCGCGGACGGATTCAACATTCTGGTTCCTTATACGTTTGGCAAAAAAGCTGGGAAATGCCGATGGCAACGTCAGATCGTACATCAAAAACGCACACAATCTGAGCGCGGAGTACGGACCTGCCGCTCCGGACATTCAGCAACGGCCGTCCGTCAGTAATCTGTACGAACTATCCGTCGGGAGAGAGCCGGGGGTTTTAAGCGACATAAATGGGATTGGGGAGGCAATCCAGATTGCGGGAATTACCACCGCCCAACTTGGGTTGCCTGCAGTAAACCCCAATGTGCCGGGCGGGGCGGCGATCACAAATACGGCAACGGATCACGAGCAAATTGAGTTCGCTCTGAAGTATACGTTTTAAGCGACTGCAGAAGTTCGGGAGACAAAACATGAGCTCGAGATGCGGCTTCCTACGCACGACACTGACTCTTGCACTCGCCATAAGCGTTTCCGGACTGCAGGCACAGACGGTAAAGCTGCATATTTCCTCGACAGCGGGAGACCGCCTGACGGCAAAACCGGACGCGCAGTTTTCGGACGGAAAGCCAGCGGGCGGTTCGACATTCCAGATCAACGATTCCGTGAAGTATCAGAAAGTGGCGGGATTTGGAGCGTCGATCATGGAAGCGGGGCTCATGACCCTGAATACGCTTCCAGCGGATAAGCAGGAGGATGTGCTGCGGGCGCTGTTTGATGCGAAGGACGGCGCGGGCTATACCGCAATGAAGACGCCCCTTGCCGGGACCGATTTCCAGTCCGCGGGCTCCTGGTTCACGTATGACGACACGCCAGGCGATGTCGAACTGAAGAATTTTTCCGTGGAGCGCGATTTCGGACCGAACGGCGTGGGCACGTACATCCTGCGGGCGCGCAAATACGGCAACTTTGCGCTGCAAGCGCCAATAGACTATCCACCGGACTGGATGCTGTATGACGTGAAAAAGCACCAGGACATTCAACCGAAATACTACCCGGTACTGGCGAAATATTTCCTGAAGTATCTGGAAGAATATGAGAAGCGCGGGATCGTGGTCGATTATTTGAGCTTGTTTAACGAACCGGAAGAGGTATACACGAAGATCAAATACCCGGAGATCAAGACGCTCTTGCGCGATTTTGTCGGCCCGGCGCTGCAACAGTCCGGATTGACGACTAAGCTGATGATGAGTGAGGCGCCGGAACGCAAGGTGGCTTACAGGCGATACCCGGTGGTGCTGGATGATCCGGCGGCGCGCAAGTTCGTGTCGGTGGTGGCGTATCACGGCTACGATTTCAAGAATTTCGACAAGATTGCTGAGCTCGAAAAAGCTCTACTGGAATGCGATCCTGGATGAGACCGGTGGTCCATGGGCGATATCACCGATCCACGGGAACCCCGACCCTAATGCGCAACATCCCGTGGTCATCATCGACAAGACCACGCACGAGATTACCTACACCGGAACGTATTGGTATCTGGCGCATTTCAGTAAGTTTGTACGCCCAGGCGCAGTCCGCGTGGAAACCACCATCAAAACCAAAGGCGTGCGCGTAATGACGTTCCAGACGCCGGAGGGCGGCTATGTCGCAGAAGTGCTGAATAGCCTGAATGAGAGCGCAGACGTGAATCTCGAATCGAAGGGGAAAACGTTGCACCTGACCTTGCCCGCGCGGTCCATCACCACGGCCACTTGGTAATCTCGGCTTCCTTGGTCGATTGCTCGTCTAGTGGGGTCCGTTTCAGAACGGGGCGCGGTTTTGTCGAGGCCCAGCCCGTTTCTGCGGATGTGCGACGCGATGTTCGGGTCTTGGGGGTGCAGGGCGAAAGCACTCCAACCGCACCTCGGTCTTTGAACCCGGCAGAGCTTTGACCGAGTCCGCCACGATTTCTCTGATTCGCTCTGGAGCCGCCACGGCACGCAGGTTCACTACCAGTTCGTGTTCCCAGGCCGGCGAGGCGTCTACCGGGCCTTCGACGATTGGTTCCTGTCCGCAGCCGGATACCGCCGCCTTCACATAGCCGCTTTCGGCCTGATCGATCACCTTCAAGTGCACGATTCGCACATTCTTCCGTTCGAGTTCACGCTGTAGTGAGTCGAACAACGGACCGACAATCAGAGCCGGCATGATGGGATCCTTCAGGCACAAGCGGGCGTGGTAGTTAAGCCATCCCAAGGCGGCCTCGGCACGCGCGTAACGTTGATAATCGATGTTCAGAGTGGCGCGTCCGCACGCGAGCCGGCCCGAGAGGATTTCATGCAGCCAGGCACTCACACCCCACCCA
>WNFS01000549.1_pt1 | contig 26997 bp, 25 predicted proteins | sample 5400141 | NCBI WGS metagenome assembly WNFS01 (sample SAMN13153358, study PRJNA577476) | soil metagenome | isolation source: 60 cm saprolite under Madrone tree | place: USA:California | collected 2016-06-14
GGATTCGTCTTCCCCAGCACCTTCGTTATCGCCGCCGTCAAGGTCGTCTTCCCGTGATCCACGTGTCCTATAGTCCCGATGTTCACGTGCGGCTTGCTCCGATCAAATTTCTCTTTGCTCATCTTTTCCTGTTCCTCTTTAGGAGCGCCGACATCCCTGTCGGCGGTTCGCGGGATCTCTGCCCGCTTCTTACCCGCTCGCTACCGCGAGTGGTTCTGCAACTACTTTGCTACGCCTTGCACTTTGGCGATCACTTCTTCGGCAACGTGCTTGGGCGCCTGGTCATAACGCTCAAAATGCATCGTCGAAGTGGCGCGCCCCTGCGTGGCGGACCGCAGGTCAGTCGTGTAGCCGAACATTTCCGAAAGCGGCACGTACGCCGTAATTACCTGCACTCCACCAGGTCGGAGTTCAGTCTTTTCAAAGTGACCGCGCCGCTTGCTGAGGTCTCCATTCACCGCGCCCACATATTCCTCAGGGGTCACTACTTCCACCCGCATGATCGGCTCGAGCAGAACCGGTTTAGCCTTCTTCACCGCATCCTGAAAAGCGAGCGAGCCGGCGATAATAAACGCGCGCTCATCCGAGTCGACCTCGTGAAAGCCGCCGTCAATCAGCCGCACTCTGATATCGACCATGTCATACCCGGCGAGATACCCGCGCTCCATTGCATCGTGAACGCCCTGTTCAGTTGGCTTAAAGAACTCGCGCGGAATGGCGCCGCCCTTAATTTCGTTCTCGAAAACAAAGCCCTCGCCCGGAGCCGGCTCGATCTCCAATTCAACATGCGCGTACTGGCCGCGGCCGCCGGTCTGCTTCTTAAAGATCTCCTTGCCGGCGGCGGGCTGCGTAATCGTTTCGCGATACGCTACCTGCGGCTTACCTACGTTGGCCTCAACACCGAACTCGCGTTTCATGCGGTCGACGATGATCTCCAGGTGCAACTCGCCCATGCCGGCGATAATCGTCTGACCGGTTTCCTGATCGGTCGAAACATTGAAAGAGGGGTCTTCCTGCGCCAGACGACCCAGCGCAACGCCCAGCTTATCTTGATCGGCGCGCGTCTTGGGCTCCACAGCCACGCGTATCACGGGCGCGGGAAACTCGATCTTTTCCAGGATGATCGGCTTATTATCGTCACAAATCGTATCGCCGGTCGTGACCTGCTTCATGCCACCAATGGCGATGATTTCGCCGGCACTCGCCTCTTCGGTATCTTCTCGCTTGTTGGCATGCATCCGCATCAAGCGACCTACACGTTCGCGAGTGTCCTTGCCTGTGTTGTAGGCGTAAGAGCCAGATTTGATGGTGCCGCTATAAATCCGGACAAACGAAAGCTGGCCGAGATGCTTGTCGGCCATGATCTTGAATACCAAGCCGCTGAACGGCGCGCTCGCGTCCGCCGGACGCTGCTCTATCTGACCGTTCTTGGGATTTATTCCCTCAACCGGAGGAATGTCGAGCGGAGAGGGCAAATAGTCGACGACCGCATCCAGCAGCGTCTGCACTCCCTTATTCTTAAATGCCGAGCCTGTGACAACAGGCACGAGCTTTAGCGCCAGAGCGCCCTTGCGAAGCGCAGCGCGAATCTCGTCTTCGGTAATCTTTTCACCTTCCACGTACTTCTGCATCAGATGGTCGTCTACGGTCGCCACCGCTTCGATCAACCTTTCACGAGCAGCAGCAGCTTCCTCTTTCAATTCTTCAGGAATCTCGCCGGTCACATACTCAGCGCCTTTACTCTCGTCATTCCAGATCAAACCCCTCATTGTGATCAGATCAACTACGCCCTTAAATTGATCTTCGACACCAATTGGAATTTGAAGAGCTACGGGATTCGCACCAAGGCGGGTGATGATCGAATCGAACGATCGCTGGAAAGAGGCGCCGGCACGGTCGAGCTTGTTAATGAAACAAATACGCGGGACGCCATACTTATCAGCCTGGCGCCACACGGTTTCCGACTGTGGCTCGACTCCGGCAACCCCGTCGAATACTGCTACCGCGCCATCAAGAACTCGCAGACTCCGTTCGACTTCCATCGTGAAATCGACGTGGCCCGGAGTATCGATGATATTGATTCGGTGGTCCACCCCATTCCGTTCCCAGAAACAGGTTGTCGCCGCGCTGGTAATCGTAATGCCGCGCTCCTGCTCCTGCTCCATCCAGTCCATCGTCGCCGTGCCCTCGTGCACTTCGCCAATCTTGTGCGAAACGCCCGTGTAATAGAGGACACGTTCGGTCGTGGTGGTCTTACCAGCATCAATGTGCGCCATGATGCCAATATTCCGAAATTTGCTTAGATCTGCCTTAGCCATTACCACTTATAGTGCGCAAACGCTTTGTTGGCATCCGCCATGCGATGCGTGTCTTCCTTCTTCTTTACTGCGTTACCTCGATTGTTCGCTGCATCCAGCAGTTCTCCTGCCAGGCGATCAGTCATCGTCTTTTCACCGCGGCCCCTGGCGTAAGCGACGATCCAGCGAATAGCCAACGCGCCGCGCCGCTCCTGATGAACTTCAACCGGGACCTGATAAGTTGAACCACCCACACGTCTCGATTTCACTTCGACTGTCGGACGAACGTTTTCGATCGCGCGCTTGAAAACTTTGAGCGGCTCATCACCGGCCTTGTCGCCAACCTGCGCTAAAGCATCGTAAAAGGTCCTCTCAGCAATCGAACGTTTTCCGCCCCACATGATTCCGTTAATAAACTTGGTCACCAGGGCGCTGTTATAAACAGGGTCAGGCAGTACCGCGCGTCTTTCTGCAACTCTTCTTCTGGGCATTGATTACTTGGCGCCTCCCTTCGGACGCTTAGCGCCATATTTCGATCGACTTTGTTTGCGATCGCTGACTCCAACCGAATCGAGCGTGCCACGAATCACGTGATAACGAACACCCGGCAAATCCTTCACGCGCCCGCCTCGGATCAAGACAATCGAGTGTTCCTGCAAGTTATGACCGACGCCGGGGATGTAGGTCGTCACCTCGATGCCGTTGGTCAGGCGAACCCGAGCCACTTTTCGCAACGCCGAATTCGGCTTCTTTGGTGTTTGCGTATAGACACGAGTGCAAACTCCACGTTTCTGCGGCGAGCTTTGCAGGGCCGGGCTCGCCGTCTTGTATTTGACTCGCTGGCGTCCCTTGCGAACTAGCTGATTGATCGTCGGCACGGTTAGTTTTCCTCGAATAAAGCGCAGAAGGGCCGGGGCCTGCCTCTTTCCGGAACAAGTCCGGCAGTCAGCGCAGGCAACTGCCCTGCTAATAATTCTGGTTTAGGGACGTTCTGACTTCGCTTTAAGGGCGGGCGCGGATCGTGGCTTCCCTGGAGCCGAAACTTCTCTGTAGCGTCGCGTGAAGGAGCGGTTTCACGTCATGCGCACTCAGCTTCGCGGTCTGTTGAACCGCTAACGCGAGCTCTTACGCCACAATAATGTCAAACGGCTGGAAGTGTTAACAACAGCCGGGCAACGCCTCCGCGCCACAGAACCAGTAGCAGCGTTGCTCATTGGGGAATCAGACCGGGGTCCGAAACGGGAGACTATACGGGGCGGTTACCATCTATGTCAAGCGCAGCTTGGTTCCCGTATTTGAAAGGGGCTCGTCCTCCGAATCAAAACAGCCATCTCCACAAGTATGCTAGGCCAACAAGAACACCGCCACTCAGAAGCACGAATAATAAAATCCCGGCCACTACTGCCAGCTTGAATTTTCGATAACGCTTCTCATCAGGCGGAGATAACGAGCTTTGGGGAAAGTAAGGAGGAGGTCTGGATGTAGCCATAAAGGTTCTCCGAAATCTGCAACTTCTAATATTCTCCAAACGAGCGCGACGCTGATAGGACGACCTTAGTTGTTTGCTCCCGGCTTCTTAGGGCTGTGCCTGGGCGTCGGTCGCGCGTTTGAGTTGGAATTAACATTTGTGTTTCCATTCGCATTTTCGTTCGCCTGCTGCTTCTTGAGCATTTCCTCAGCATGCTTCTTGCCCTCCTTAATTCGATTCGCGCCTGCCTGCGCGTCCTCGATAGCATCGGTAGCTCGATAATCTTGTGGATCAAGCTCCAGCGCTTTCTTAAAAGCGGTCAGGGCCTCCGGATAATGAGCGAGCTTTTTCTCGGCCACTCCCAATTGATAAAACGCTTCTTCGTCGTCAGGTTTAAGGCGCGTAGCCTGCCGATAGTTGCGCGCCGCGTCATCATCCTGATGCAGAAAACTATGGGCCTCGCCCAGGTTGAAGAATGCGTCGGCATCCTTCGGCTCCATCTGAACTCTCTTCTTATAGAGTTCTATTGCCCTCTTATATGAATCTTCAGCTTCAGGCTTTCTTTCCATTGCCGCATAGGCCATTCCCAATCGTAGGTGAGCCTCCGCGTTATTTGGATCCTGTCCGATTGCCCGGTTCAAAACTTCGGCCGCTTCCTTCTCCTGATCGTTCTTATAAAGCTCTTTGCCTTGATCCACGAGGGTCTGCGCCTCGCGTTTCGCTTGCTCGGGATCTGTCACAATCGTGGACGACGACCCACTGTTTGCGTTTGCGTTCTTGTTGGTCGCTCTGCGGCACGCGCAAACTCCGGCAAACAGGAACAATCCGGCAATAACTATGAGTACTCTCCGCGCACTCAAGAAGATAGCAGACGGCATATACATGAAGGCCGTCATGTATCTACGCCGAAATGCGATCCCGAGTCAAATTACGGAGAAAGATTTAAAAAATGAATTCCTGAAGTTGGGGAGGTAAAACAAAGCGAATGGGCGCTGCAACGTGGGGGTCGCAGCGCCCATTCATTTTCGTGGTTACTGTCCTCACCCCAGCAACCACTTGAGACGGAGGATCCACCAACCGTCTCTCTTGCCCCACAATATACTTCGCAACACTTATGCCGCGCAATCATAATTTTCTTGCATGGAGAAACACGCCAAGAGCCTCACTTTTGTTCGAGATTTCACGAATTCAGCGAGAACCACAGTGCAACTCTTTCATCCTCGACCGGGTAAAACTTTCTCGATTAATATCGCCGCGTCGCATGGCCAAAGACCGTCGCCTAACTGCCCGTAGAAACTCAGGGAGTGTCGCTTCCGATTTCGGCTCTCAGCAGTTCCGCCAGCGCATTGGCCTTCGACCTAACGTCGCTTTCACTCTTTCCCTCGATCATGACGCGAGCCAGCGATTCGGTGCCTGAGTAGCGTAATAACAACCGTCCGCTCCTGCCGAGCTGCCGGGTAATCTCATCCGCCAGGCGCTGAACCGCAGGGAGAGCTTCGAAGGATTTTTTCTCACGCACACGCACGTTCACCAGCACTTGCGGATAACGTCGAAAGTCGGCCACTAATTCCTCAAGAGACTTATTCTGTGCGCACATCGCCCGCAGCAAACTTATCGTGGTGACTAAGCCGTCGCCGGCTAAGCTTAGACGCGGAAAAATGATGTGTCCCGACTGTTCTCCACCTATCGCAGCGCCGCTGCGGATCAGCTCGTCCAGCACATACTTATCGCCAACATCCGCTCTCGTGAGCACAATGCCTCGCGACCGCAACGCAATCTCCAAACCGATATTGCTCATCACTGTCGCGACCACCAAGTCGCCGGTTAGTTCACCGCGCTTTTTCAGATCGTCGGCCATCACCCACATGGTCGCATCACCATCAACAAAGTTGCCACGAGCGTCGACAAAAAGTGCTCGATCGGCATCGCCGTCAAACGCCACGCCGAGGTCTGCTCGCTCCTCAAGCACGCGTCGTTGCAAGCCTTCTATATGCAGCGAGCCGCACTGACGGTTGATGTTATGACCGTCGGGCTCGTGATTAATGGCGATGACGCGAGCGCCGAGCCGGCCCAAGAGTTCCGGTGCTAGTGCGAATGCCGCACCGTTGGCACAATCAACCACCATCCTGAAACTGGTCAGCGCAAGATCATGAGCTACGTCGTGCTGAAGATAGTTCAGGTAGCGAAACCGTAATTCGGCCGAGCGCTTTTTTCCCGTAGCCGTTTCCGGATCATGGTCGCTCGCCAATTCGTTAGCATCCTCGCCGGATGCGCCGTCTATGTCTCTTTCGATTTTGCGCTCAGTCGCTTCATCAAGTTTCCGCCCAGAAGGATCGAAAACCTTAATGCCATTATCCTGATAGGGGTTGTGCGAGGCGCTAATAACCACTCCGGCGTCGGCAGGTAGGTCCCGCGCCAGAAATGCGATGCCAGGCGTTGTGATAATTTCGGCGGACTCGACCTGCGCACCAGCTGCACGGGCTCCAGCGATTAATTCGCGTTCGATCCATGAGCCCGATTCACGAGTATCGCGACCGGTGACAATTACTGGATTGCGGCCGGTTTTTTCCGCGAGATGCACGGCGAGCGAGCGGCCAATGACTCTCACCGTTCGCGGATCGAGCGGAAATTTTCCGGCCTCGCCACGAATGCCATCGGTGCCGAATAGCCTGCTTGTGTTTTCCGGCTTCAATGTGTCTCTCGGGATTTCGGTTTTGAATTTTCGATGGGGACGATAGTCACGTGAAGATTAACTTTATCGGCTGTGACAATCTTGGGATCGGAAATATTGATCGACGTGTGCGGAACGTCAAAACTCTCATGCCGTCCCTCGACCGAAATAATTTCGGTCGGAGCTTTCTCCAATGCATTGACGTGACCGGCGGGCCCCGTGACGCGAACTTTGGCAGGCGTGGCTGAGACTTCCTTCACTTCGCAAGTCGGCGCAGGTTTTCCATCATAGTGTGGTTCGACGACAAGTTCGCGCTCAATCTCACGCCCGGATACAACAAACCAAAGGACCAGCGTAATTGCCAGGGCCAATAACTTGAGGCCCCAGTCTTCAATAAAAATGCGACGTAACCATCGCTCTCCGGAACTCTGCTCGTGAGTTGCAGCTTCGTGCTCGCGATAAGACATAAACGACTAAACCCTTAGGTCGATGCAATCTCTTCACGGTCTCGTTCCGATTCCGCCGGCCGCGCAGCGGTAACGTTGGGCGCCCCGATATCGCGACCCTCTATAGTTTGAAAGATTGCCGCTCGCAGTCTGGTGGCATCTAGCGCCCGTTTGATGCGTCCCGCCCGTACGAACGATATCAAACCCGTCTCTTCTGATACCACGATCGCCACGGCATCTGAATCCTCGGTAATGCCCAGGGCCGCGCGATGACGCGTGCCGAGATCCTTCGATAACATCGGATTCAAAGAGAGCGGAAGAAAACAAGATGCCGATGCGATCCGATCACCCCGCACAATGATCGCACCGTCATGCAAAGGCGCCGCCGGATTAAAAACGGCTACGATCAGATCATAGCTAAGTTCGGCGTCCAATCTGACACCAGCCTCGACAATACTTCGTAAGCCTACACTGCGCTCGATGACGATCAGAGCTCCGGTTTTGGTCGACGCCAATGTGGTTGCCGCCAGAACAATGTTGTCATAGATACTCTCACCAAACCGTCCCCGTTGACGACGCGTAAACGGCACTCGGAAGCGATTGCCAAAAGCAATCAGGGCCTGGCGAATTTCTGCCTGAAACAGCACAATGATCGCAACGCCGATATAGAGCAAGGCACCGCGCAATACAAATTCAAGCGTCACCAACCCTCCATTGATTGCCAGCCAATACAACAGAGCAAAGGCGCCAATCGCGGCCGCCATCGGCGCGGCGCGCGTGCCACGCAAAAGTTTCAGCACGCCATAGGCAACCAGAAAAACGAGGACGATGTCGGCAATTGAACGCGGCTCGGCCAAACTGGTGAAATATTCCTTCAATGGGCTAAGTAGCAACACCATGCGTTTTGTAGTAGTCGACTGCCTCCTGATATTTGGACAAAGCGCCGTGTTATCAGTCGAGTTTCGGAACCTGATTAGTTGCCTGAGAAGGGGCCGCGCCGACAGTCGCGTCCGGGCCGAAAGTTTCGGACGCTCCGCAGGGATTATCGCGGAAAAACGCGTGAGTGGCAATCATGAATTGAGATAGATGGGTGGTAGTCCGACCGTAAGGGAGGTCTCAGTTAGGGCTATGTTTTAAGGTTAGTAATCATTGGCCCGATTACGAACGGTATGCGCTCCTCATCTCTTTCGCCGAACTCGACCGCGTCGCAGAAACCCCACCAGTTCTCCGGACTCTCCGATTACCGCCAAAGCGCCAATGCCATTGCCCTGCATCAGTTCATTCGCGGCATCCATGTTGGTTGAGGTCTTAACGAACATCGACGAATTCACGGGCCGCATCCCGTCCCGCACATGACGGTGACGCCATTGATCGCGAGGGAGTTTCTTCAGATCCTCCAGCGTCAGAATTCCCAGCAGCCTTTTGCCGTCCGCCACCGGAAAACTTGAGTAGCGATGAAGGGGCAATACTTCATCTACAAAGCGACTGATCGCCAAATCCGGCTCAACCACCATTGCAGGAGACATAGCCTCTCCTACCGTAATCTGCTCGCGCACGCTTCTCACCACGCTGGTGGCAGCGCTCAAAAGAAACACACCGACCAGCACGGACCACAAACCCATAAAGTAAGCCCGAAAGGTGGGCGCCAGCGCCATATATAGTCCGAAGGCGATCAACACCAGCGACATCATTTGACCGCAGAAGCCGGCGATTCGGGTGGCGTCCCTCATGCTGCCGCTTCGTTTCCAGATTATGGCGCGCAGAACACGGCCACCATCAAGCGGGTAACCCGGGAACAGATTGAAGACTGCCAGCAGCAGGTTGCCGGCGCCGATAAAGAAGAAAAGTGCCGTCCCAAAATTAAATCCGAAAAGCGCGGTCAGCATCATTCCGCCAAACGCGATCAGCGAGAAGATAAAACTCGCCGCTGGCCCGGCAACGGCAATCCGAAACTCCGCGCCCGGGCTTTCAGGTTGTGTGCGCAGGCGCGCCAACCCGCCAAACGGATGTAACACGATCTCTTCAATTTCAATCCCCTCAGTTTGTCCCATCAGCGCGTGGGACAGTTCGTGACCAAAGACAGACAGGAAGAGTCCGAGCGTGGTAGCGATACCGAGGACCCAGGCCGTCAGTTCCCCAGTGGCCGGCAGGCGGTAGGTAAACAACTGAATCGGGTGCTTACGTACATTCGCGGCAATCAGGGCGACGCTCAACGCAAACACAATGAACCAACGATAGTCGATGCGTACGGGTATTCCATAAACCCGCGCGATCAATATCTGGCGTTTGAAAAATCCCGTGGAGTTGGCGGACATTTGAGAGAAGCAAAAGTAAAAATGCGTTTGGAGTTTCGGCCCGCGGAACGCACAGGTAAGACGTTCATAAGGAGCCAGAGGTTCCCGATTAAGCCCTCCCTCACGGTCGGGTCACTGCCCTTAGGCGTTACTGGTAGCGTGCTGCCACTCGACTTCAAACAGGGGTACCGGCTGCTCGCGATTCTTGACGCTGATAGGCTCGCGGGCAGCAAGTTGATAGCGCGAGTGCGCGGCTTTGGCGGTGACTTCGCTAACCAGAATCTCTCCAGCCTTGGCATTTGATTCCAGGCGCGAAGCGGTATTGACCGCGTCACCGATGGCCGTGTATTCCGAGCGCCGCTCAGAGCCGATGTACCCGACCGTGACTTCGCCAGTGTGCAAACCGATGCCGATACCGATTTCGGGAAAGCCTTCTTCATGCAGCTCATCATTTATGCTGAGCATGCGCCGCTGCATCGCGACGGCCGCTGCGATGGCGTTCGCTGCGTCCTTTGGCGTAGTGGTGGGCGCGCCAAACAGCGCCATCAGTCCATCACCCAGATACTTATCAAGAGTTCCGCCGTGGGCAAAGATAATGTCGGTCATCGCCGAGAAATAGCGATTGAGCAACTGCACGATTTTTTCCGGCGGCGCGTGTTCCGAGATGCGAGTAAAACCGCGAATGTCGGCAAAGAGCACGGTAATAGTCTGGAGCACGCCACCCAGTTTGAAAGAATCGGGATTGTCGAGCAGTTGCTTGACGACATACTCCGGCAGGAACCGGCTGTAGTTGGCCCGCGCGACTTCCTCCTTGGCCAGGCGTTCGTGAGCCCGAACATTCTCAACCGCGATGGCTGTTTGCGCCGCGACCGCGCTGATCAATTCCAAATCGTCAGGCTTGAAAGCTGAAAAAGGGTCAAGCCGATCGGCATACAAGGCGCCATGCACGCCGGACTCGGTAAAGAGCGGCGCGCAGATCGTCGAGCGCACTCCCTGCGAAACAATTGACTCGACACCGGCGAACTGCTCGTCGGCGGCTGCGTCCTGTGACAGCAACGCGACGCGGTCCTTCATTACTTTGCGAGTGATGGTGCGACCAATGGTCATCTTGCGCGCGTAGGCTTCCAATTTTTCATCTCGCGCGCGCGTCGCAATCGGGAACAACTTGGCCTCATCTGCGTTTTGTTCGGTGACGAGACCTTCGGCCAGAAGAGCAATCACTCGATCGGCGGGCGTCGATCGAAAGATTATGTCGGTGGCCATTTTAAAGATTCGATCAAGATCGAACCCTGAGCCCAGCGCTTTGCTCATTTCGTAAAGCTCGCTCAGGATGTTGGCCTTGCGCTGGAGCGACTCGAGTACTTTGTCGCGTGACGCTCCGCCCGTCGTCGCGGGATCTGCCTGCCGCAGCACCGTCGTCAAGACGTCCTTCGCCGACATCAAAAGTTGTGTATGGCCCAGAGGTTTGTCGTCAAAACTGAGATCGGCAGTGCGTTCTTCCTTCGGCTGCTCAAAGCGCAGCGTGCTGGCTCCGATCGTAATGCGATCGCCGTCCTTCAGCAGGTGTTCGAATTTTTGTTCGCCGTTGACAAAGACTTTGTTCGCGCTTCGTTTGATCTGGCCGTTGACCAGGACTCCATCGATAATCATGAAAGATCCATCGTCATCAGATCTGACATGCGCGTGGTGTCTGGATGCGCGCGGATCGTCAAGCACGATTTGATTATCGGGCGCGCGTCCAATCATGCACGGTGTGCGCGCGTTAAGTTGATGCTGCGCCTGGCGTCCGCTGGCGTCGGTGACTTTCAGTTGAGCCATACAGATTTTGAGAACTGACTACTGCAACGATGAACTCCAAAGATGATTCGGAGGTTGATTCTACAAGGTAAACACCAATTGAGCCAGTAGCATTTTCCGCCTGGATTATTGAAGGTCAAAGTTCAGTGCCACTCTTGCCCTGCTTTGAGTACAGTGCCATGATATCGCCCTCAGAACCGGCTTGAACCACGATAACTGATCGGAGGATTCCCCACATGACTTGTCCGGCACGCCTATCGCACTTCTCTCTAATCATGTTGACGGCAGTCTTCTCTTTCACTTCGGGACCGGTCCACGGTCAAACATCTGACCAGCAGGCCAAAGCGACGGGATCGATCTCCGGCCGGGTCACAGTCGGCGGCAAGCCTGCTTTCGGTATTACCGTGACGGCGTTTGGCGGCGACGTTTATCCGCGCCGGAGCACTTCGAAAACAACCACGGACAGTGACGGCCGCTATCGATTGTTCGGTCTGGCGCCGGCGACTTATCAAGTGACGTCCCTGGCGCCCAATCTGGCGACCGCCGAAACAAACAACAATCCATATGGTGTCGGGAAAATGGTGTTGTTGTCTGCATCCGAAGCCGCTGAAGATGTCGATTTCAAACTTGTCCGTGGAGCTGTGGTCACTGGCCGCATTACCGACGAAGAAGGCAAGCCAGTAGTCGAAGAGCGCGTGAACCTCGAATTAGTGTCGCCAGCCGGCGGCCCAATGCAGCAGATGTCGTCTGGCTCTTACATGAACAGCCCAATGTATTCGACCGACGATCGTGGCATCTACAGAATCTATGGATTATCAGCGGGCCGGTACAAAGTCAGCGTGGGCACAGAGAACGGCGGCTTCTCAGGAGTGATAGGCCGCGGGCGCTTCGCTCAAGTCTTCTATGGCGATACAAACGATAAGGGTAAGGCCGCCATTCTCGATCTAAGCGAAGGAAGCGAAGCATCGAACATCGACATTCGCGTGGGCCACCGTGGGTCCACTTTCAGTATCGCTGGCCGCGTGGTCGATTCTGATAGTGGCGCCCCAGTCCCAGGAGTCCGGCTTACATATGGGCGAATCTCCCAGGGCGATCCGGGCTCGGGCGCTTTTATCGGGGGATTACCAACGAACGCGCGAGGCGAGTTCCGTTTCGACGGTCTGGAAGCCGGCCATTACACCGTCTATGTTTCTTCGCGTTTTGACGGTGGAGATTTTTATAGCGATCCGATCGTTTTTGACGTAGTCGACCGCGATGTCACCAATCTTGAAGTCAAGGCTTTGCGTGGCCTCACCCTTAGCGGTGTCGTCATACCTGAAACGGAGTCGGGCCAGAAAGCGATGCGTCAACAAAACGGGCTGAGGCTAATTGCCACCGTAAAGACAAGCACGAGTCAACAATCCAGTAATGGAGCATCTGCAGTAGTTGGGCCCGATGGCAGTTTCAGTATCAACGGCGTGCCGCCCGGTAAGGCCGTGCTCTATATGTACTCAGCTACAAACAGCAGCTCTCGTCGCTTTTCGCTGACCCGTATTGAGAGCGACGGCGTCGACCTAACCACAGGGTTCGATCTTCAAGCCGGACGATCTATGAGTAATCTCCGAGTTTTTGTTAGTTATGGCACCGGCACAATTCGCGGGGCAGTTAAGTTTGAAAATGGCAGCGCACCGCCGGAACTGCGCATCTTTGTGAGTATCCAGCTGGATGGAAAGCCCGTAAACCGCGGGACAATGGTTGATACCCGCGGACACTTTCTCATCACAGACCTGACGCCGGGAAACTACGAAGTTATTCTGCGCCTCGGTTTGAACAGTCTTACGGTCGGGCCACCACCACGGCCTCAACCGCCCCTAAAGCAGTTCGTCACCGTAGCAGACGACGCCGAAGTAGAGGTCAACTTCACTGTCGACTTGAAACCAAAGGAAGGTGGCCCGTGATGCCGATCTATCTAAACAGGATCTGGCGAATCATCGCAGCCGTGATTAGTGTCGTACTGTTTTCGGCGGCCGCGTCACGTGCCCAGGAAACTGCGGCGGACACGACATCAGCCGCTAAGCCGTCGAACACTATTACCGGGCGTGTAGTTAGTCAGGGAGGCGACACCGTGAGCGGTGCGACGGCGTTTGTCTCTGCAGTCGGCCCTCTGGCGCAAGGTCGAAGCGCGGGGGTCGATAGTAGCGGCAGCTTTAAATTTGAAGGATTAGAGCCGGGCGTCTATCTTGTCTCCGTAAACCTGGCCGGGTTTGTATCTGCGCCGCCCTCTTCTCCGGACGAGCCGCGCCATTACTATCGTCCCGGCGAATCTGTAACTGTGAATTTGATTAAGGGCGGGGTGATCACGGGGACGGTGACAACAGCTACGAACGGGCCGGTTGTCGCCGCGGCAGTGCGCGCTTTCAGGATTAAGGATGTGAATGGAGAACCTGAATCGGCCGTGATGCAGGCGCGTGAGCGACAAACGGATGATCGCGGAATCTACCGCTTCTACGGGTTGCCGCCCGGTACTTACGTGATTTCGGCTGGCGGGCAAAACCGCTCGTACGGGGGATTGTATTCGGGAGCCTATGACAGCGATGTGCCGACTTACGCACCTTCGTCGACCCGCGACACCGCGATGGAGGTGTTAGTACATAGCGGCGAAGAAGTCACCGCCGACATTCAATATCGTGGCGAAGCTGGCCAGGGCATCAGCGGCACAGTGACTGGATTGGTTCAATCCGCCTCCCAAACTATGGGTATGGCCACGGGGACTATTACGCTGACTGAGGTACGCAGCCGTGCCGCGGTGATGTCAGTTCCCTCCAGTTCGCTCACTAACAACACGTTCGTATTCTATGGCGTGCCGGATGGCGAATATGAGTTGGTGGCCCAGCAATACATGCAAAGCCGCGACATTCTGGGATCTGAACCGCGACGCGTCAAAGTCCAGGGCGCGGACGTTACCGGAATCAACTTGACCCTTGCTCCGCTGGCGTTAATCGCGGGACGAGTGGTGCTCGAAAGCAATCCGCCGGCTGATTGCGTCAAGCGCCGCGCGGCCGCTTTGATGGAAACCGTAGTCAATGTTCGCCGCCTTAACTCTGAGACAAAGCCGGTAACTGCAAAGTCAGCGAAGGTTGATCCAATACCCGAGATTCCATTGGGAGCTGCGAATCAAAGTGCTGACAGCGTTCCCGATTCAAAAGGTGATTTTCTGTTGCGCAATCTCAGGCGGGGCGTCTATCGCGTCGACTCACAATTGCCGGGGGCGGGCTGGTACCTTCGATCGATCGCGATCGGCAGCCCTCCCACGACGGCGAAGGCCTCCGATCCAAACGTTGCTCGCGATGGTGTCAGTCTTAAATCAGGCGAGAAGATTTCAGGCCTCACGGTAACCATCACTGAAGGAGCAGCCCGCCTGCGCGGTCATCTTTCAGCTGCCGAAGGTCAACGTGTGCCGGCCGGTCTGCATGTGTATCTGGTCCCCGCTGAACGCGAAAACGCCGAAAATGTTCTCAGATTTTACGAAGCCGCCGCTGAGTCGGATGGCAGTTTCGCCATCGATCATATCGGGCCCGGTCGTTATTGGATCGTCGCTCGCGCCGCTGATCTTGGCGATCCCGCCAAAGTAAAACCAGTCAGGCATGAATCCGCGCTCCGCGCCCGGATTCTCCACGAAGCCGAGACCTTAAAGAAAGAAGTCTCGTTCAAGCCTTGCGAGCAATCCACTGATTACGAACTGCCCTGGGTTTCTCAGCCGCGGCCGTAAGGGCGAGTCCCGGCCTTCCAGCAGAATCTTGGGGCTTTTTCTCTGCGCAATCTCGGCGACCTCTGCGTCTCTGCGCTGAAAAAACTTCCTATGCACTCACCGCCGTGGCGCAGAGAACGCAGAGGATTTTGACTTAGAGACCACTTACCTACTACTGGCATTGACATCCATTTTTCCTCACCCAACATCGAACCGCTTCGATTGAAGTTTCAATTGAGCAAACAAGAGCCCCGGCGGCGCAAAGTTGTAACAGAATCCAAATAAATGGTAGTGACCTAATTTCGGTGATGAGATCAGTACCGAGATGGTAGCGACCGGGTGATAATAATTCGCGATCCTGATTTTGCTAATAACTTAGACCCGGTCGCTAAGGCTCTCGGTACTGACTCCATGACAGCCGACGGAAAGTAGGGCACTACAATAAACAGAGCGTTCTGCGACGCGCGATCTTTGTGGTAGATTTGTGGGTCGATGATTTTGTGGTTTTGCGACCTGAGTCCTGGCGGTTGAACTGATTGTCGATCTCGTTTACTGGCGGGCAAAGGCCAGCCAACCAATTGATACGAACAAATAGGAGGCCGGGCAGTAGCCGTCCTCAGAACAACCAAAGCGGAGTGACCGTGAAACGAATTCTTCTGGTTCTTGCACTTACTTTCTCAATGATCGCGCCACTCGCGGCGCGGCCCCTGACTGCTTCCTCGTTACTCCTGCGGCAATCGCAAGCCGCGGCGCCGGCCAGGACTACGATTGCCAAGCCGGTCTCCGACATCGCCAGTAAGGTCCTGGCGAATGGTCTGGAGATCGTCGTGCTGGAAGATCATTCGGTGCCGATCGTGACCATCGAACTGGCGGTGCGCAACGGATCCTTTACCGAGCCACCCGAACTCAACGGCCTGTCCCACCTCTATGAGCACATGTTCTTTAAGGCCAACCGGGCAATTAAGAACCAGGAAGATTATCTGCAGAGGATTGGCCAGTTGGGTATCGCTTACAACGGCGAAACCCGCGAGGAGGTGGTTGAATATTATTTCACCACGACTTCCCCGAATCTGCGTTCGGCGATGAACTTCATGCGCGACGCTACGCGTTATCCACTCTTTGACGACGGAGAGTTCGAGCGAGAACGTCAGGTCGTGATCGGCGAGATCGATCGTAACGAATCCGAACCTGGTTACTATCTCAATAAAGAGATGAACGAGCGGCTCTTCTACAAGTACCCCAGCCGGAAGCAACCGCTTGGCGATCGCAAGACGGTGGCTGGCGCCACTACGGCCATGATGCGGCTGATTCAGGGCCGCTACTACGTGCCGAATAATTCTGCACTGGTGATCACCGGCGATGTGCAGGCCGAAGACATTTATAAGATGGCGCAGGAGTTCTTTGGCGATTGGACGCGGCGCGACAAAGATCCTTTCGCCGAATTCCCGATGGTCGAACACCCTCCACTTCCAAAAAGTGAAGGGGTAGTCATCAAACAGCCCATCGCCAACGTGTTTCTCGAAATCGGCTGGCAAGGTCCATCTATAGGAAAGGACGACGCGGCTACTTACGCCGCCGACACTTTTTCTTTCATCATGGCTCAGCCGGACTCGCGATTCCAGCGCGACCTGGTCGACAGCGGACTGGTCAATGGCGTCGGCATCGGTTATTACACCCAGCGCAACACCGGACCGATTACCATCGTGGCCCAGACGACACCTGACAAAGCGCAGGCCGCGCTCAAGGCCATCTATGTTGAGATTTCGCACTTCAATGACAAGGACTATTACACGGACGAACAACTCGAAAGCGCGAAAGCACTGCTGGAGGCTGACGATCTCTATTCGCGGGAAAAGTTTGACGAGTACGCGAAGACGCTCGGCTTCTGGTGGTCATCAACCGGCATAGACTACTTTCGAGGGTACCTCGGGAATCTGCGCCGCACTTCGCGCGGCGATATCAGTCGCTATGTGACGACGTACATACAGGGCAAGCCGCACGTTGGCCTGGCGATGATCTCAGAACAGGCGGAACAACAAGCAAAGATTACCCCTGCGGATCTTATCGGACAGTAGCGACGTGGAAATCTCCGCCCGACCGTAACCGAGGGCTTAGCACTGAAACGCGAAACGACGAAAGACAAATGAAGAATCAAACTTACGACTCACGACTTAACAGAAGTCTCTTAGTGATCTCTGCTTGCTGCGTACTGCTCGCTCTTCTGATCGCGCCAGGGACAAACGGACAGACGACTCAGACTCCCCCGGCTGCGGCGCCAGACTTCCAAAGCGTGATTGCGCGCCAGGCGGCGCTCGTCACTGAGTTCGAGGTCAACGGTCTCAAAGTTCTGGTGAAGCGGCGCGAGGGCAGCCAGACGGTTGCGGCCGGACTCTTCATTCGCGGAGGCGTCGAGAATATCAGCGCCACCAACGCCGGCGTCGAAGCGTTCATGCTCAACGTGGCCAGCGAAGCCAGCGCCAACTTTCCCCGCGACCGGATGCGTAAGGAGACGGCGCGCATGGGAACCGTGATCGGCGACAGTGTTAATTACGATTACTCCGCGCTGTCTATGGCCGCGACGCGCGCAAACTTTGATCGATCGTGGGAAATATTCACCGACATCGCATTGCGTCCTTCGTTTACCAAAGAAGATGTAGCGCTGGTGCAGGCTCGGATCCTGGCTGGCTTGCAGGGCGAGAATGACGAGCCGGATGCTTACTTGCAGCGTTTGCAGGATCGCGCGGCCTATGCGGGCCATCCTTATTTGAATCGGCCAGAGGGCACGGCTGATAACATCCGCCGCCTGACTGCCGAAGACCTGCATGCCTATCATCAAAAAATCATGCAGACTTCGCGTTTGTTGCTGGTGATTGTGGGAGACCTCGATGCCGCGCAACTGAAGACGCGCATCGCGGCATCATTTGGAAAACTGCCGCGCGGAGATTACAAGCCACAGGCGCCGCCACCGCTTTCATTCACCTCATCTACTGTTGACGTCACCAGTCGAGAGCTGCCGACTAATTATGTTCAGGGCTTGTTCACCGCTCCGTCGATCACTTCGCCCGATATTTATCCGATGAGGGTAGCATCATCGTTGTTGCGCGACCGCGTCTTTGAGGAAGTTAGGGTGAAGCGCAATCTCTCGTACGCCCCGGATGCCTTTCTGCGCAACCAAAGCGCGAACATTGGCGGTCTCTATGTCACCGCGGTCGACGCTAATCAAGCGGTCCGAGTCATGCTCAACGAAATCGCCCGCCTGCAGCGCGAGCCGATTGGTCGCGACGACATCAACGCAGTCATCGCACAGTTTCTGACGAGTTACTACGTCGGCGAGGAAACCAACGCGGCCCAGGCGTCAGAGTTGGCCCAGTACGAATTGATCGGCGGCGGCTGGCGCAACTCGCTGACGTTTTTGGAAAAGCTGCGCGCGGTTACACCGGCTGACGTGCAACGCGTAGCGCAAAAGTACATGCGCAATATCCGGTTCGTCGTCCTCGGCAATCCGCAGCAGATCGATAAGAACGTTTTTATAGGTCAGGCGGGCAATTGATCTCGGCCCGAAGGGGCCTTTATGAAATGGCTACGTCCGTAAGTGCGAGGTTTGCCAAAAAGGCGAAATCGGTTTCAGCCGCCGCGCGCACGAGGTGAAAAGAGCCCAGCAGTTTAGTGCTGGAATTAATCGAGGATGGGTACGGAACCGCGAGCCGTAACGAGCGGGATAAGAATTCAACTTAAAGATCGTTAACGTTTTGAACTTGAGTCTTCATCCAGCTCAAGCAATAAATCGCTGGGCTACTTTCACTTCGTCAGCTCCGTGGACGACCTGCATGCCTACTCATTGAGCAAGAGCTGCCCAAGCTATGCCGTCGAATCACTGTCGAATATTCGCTTCCTGTTTGTCGGCCTGGGCCCAGTCTTTGGCCGAGACAAACGATTCCTTGTCGTAAATGAGCACAATCGTTCCCAACGGCAACAGCCTGCTCATCTCGACCGCCGATGACATGGGAATACGAATGCAGCCATGACTTTCGGGTCGTTGGGGAACCGAAGGATTTCCATGAATCGCCAGCCCGTCGCTGAAGTAATTAGGGTAATACAGCAATCCCAGAGGCGACTTCTTCCATCCCGGTAATTTCGCATAAATCCTGAAGCGGCCCCGAGGTGTATACGCCAGACCGCTCATGCCTTTTTCGCTGTAATGCTTGTTGCTGCCGGTAGACACCGGAAGAATCTTTTTCACGGCGCCTTCGCCGTCAGTCAACAAGAGCACTTGTCGATCGAGATCGACTTCGACATGTTTGTAACCCGAGTCCTTTGGCGCCGGCGCGTCGGCATTCATAATCGCGTCGAATTCGTCGCGGTTAAGTTGGCCGGTAACCTTACGTCCTTCCCATTTCTGAAAAGCTATTAAAGCGTTTCGCGTAACGCCATCTATAACTCCATCAACGCGACCGGTCCCATAACCCATCTCTGAGAGGCGCGCTTCGGCTTCCTTCACGTCGGCCTGCTTCAGCGGACGGCTGGGCGCGGGTCGTTTACGGTTGTCAGGCTTGGTGACCGCCGACGATACTCGTTCTCCTCTCCTGCTGGAAAAGGATGCTGGTTCCCCTTCCCCATTGCGGGAGAGGGATCTAACCCGCGCGTAACCGCTCATCCCAGCCGCGGTGGACATAGAGACAAGCAGACTCAGTGTTAAGAATCCGGATGCGATTTTCTTTAGAGCACTCATGACAATCCCCTTGAAACAACAGGTCAGCACCACCTGGCGTTGCGGGTGGTTGATCTTCTCATCGAGCCTGGTCAAGGGGATGGTAGTCGGGAAGGGATCTTACCAGTCTGTCGCAAAAATGCCTTACGAGAATAAAAATACGCCGGCTGCGCGAGGAGGTCAATACCGCGCAAATGAGGTGGGCATCTTAGAAGCCCCAATTAACGCAGGTAATTCGAAACTCCTTGTCAGAGTCGACCATCAACCAGTTGGCGAAGCCAAGGAAATTTTGGTAGCCCACGGCGCAAAGTGCGGCTAAGGGCGCAACATACAACCGAAGCCCCAGTGAGGCGATGTAGAATATGGCCGCGATCGTCAACACTTTCGAATTATGATCCTACGAGTCGACTCTTGACGTTAATGACCGGTATTACCTAATTCGTTTTGAGTAGAAATCGTCGCAAGGATCTTCTTATCCCGGTCGTCGTAAATTACATACTTTACCGGCAATAACCTCACACGTTCCGAACTCCCCAGGTTGATCGGTACCGCATTGACCGCTAACCGGAGATGAGGCTTAAGCTCTGTTGCTCTCTCAGGCGACATTTTGAGACTTAATACGGGGAACGCGTAACTGTAAACCCCATTAACGCGGCTAGCGATACTGTAATTTGTGTTGAATATGTCGAACCTGGTTGTGAATTCTTGCTCTTCAGAGTGATAAGTGAAATCTGTTTGGAGCAGGAAAAAAGTATCCTTCAATTTTTTGCCGTTAAGATCGGCTTTGTCGAAATAACTTTTAAGTTTCGAAAAATATTCTTCCTGCGTCTCAGACTCATTTTGAGTAAATGCTTCAGGCGATTTTTTCATTAGAGCTACCAGGGATTCGAGAGTCTCCACGCGCAGCGGATCAGGTTGTTGGTTAGGTGTCTGCCCAGCAATGTAGCCCCAGGTCTTATCGCGTTTAAGCACGATTTTCCGACCATCAGGCAGTAAAGCCTCGATTGGTTTTTGTCCAAAGCATAAGCTCGGGGCAAAAAGGAGCATTAACAAGACTATAGGTTTCATAAGAAGTCTAAGTTGTCCTTTGGGATCCCGCTACATATTCCTCACTGGGCCGTCCATTCCCCATACAACCCGCCAGGTTCCATCCTGCACCCGTTCGCAAATCTCCAGATAGCGCAATTCGATTCGTGTTGTCTCACCACCGCCGCCAGCATCCTGGGTTAGCAGAATGGCGCCGCGCACAAATGCCAGGTCGCCTCGGATCAGGATGTCATCCGGTCGCACCTTCAGATGAATTCCAGGACGCGCCATGACCTGGACATAATACTCTCGCCGCTCGGCCTTGGTCTGAACAGGATTCCTCAAGTTAACGTCAACGTAGGTGTCGGCATAAAAGCGCATGATTCTGTCTACCTCACCAGAGTTGAACCCCTCCTCAAATTCGTGCGCCATGTTGCGAAGAAACTTTTCGTCCTCTGTCACGCTGTACCTCCTCGCCAGTGGCAATAATGACTGTAAGCAACGAGTGGCATCTCCTTGATGCAATATCGGGCTTTAGAAATTCAAAGACGCGAGGGGAATAATTTTATGATGAAAATGATCAATACAGGCCAAACTGATCGAACATCCAATGCTTAGCCATCCCCAAGCCATCGAACGTCTGAGTTGACGCGAATCCATTCACGCTGCGCCGGATAAGTTAAGTTGAGAGGCGCACAACCGCCGCTCCGGTCCAAAGATTTGTTATACGCGCGGCCGAGAGCGCGAAGGCTCAATGGTAAACGCCCGCTTCGTGATGATATCAAGTTGCTTCATGTCCCGATATGGATCGATTCCGTTTGAATTGTTTGCACGAGTCTTTGGATCACGATGAACAACCATAGTGCGACTACACCATGTGACCAGGCTCCAAATTTCGTTGCCAGAGAGTGGTGGATTGGCATACACCAGGTATCTCTCGTTCAGGCTGGGAAGGTCGGGACACTCATAACAATTTGTCAGCCATAAGATACTGAATTCCCCGGAGCCAAGCGGAACACCTCTCCACGATTGAAGCACCTTGAATTTGATCGTATACGCGCGATCGGCAAGCGGTGCAGTTTCGTTGGATGTTTTCGGTTCGACTATACCAGTGGCCTCGCCAAGAAAAACTGCTCTGGCGAGTTTGAAGGATTCAGAGACTTCCGGCACCACGCAGTAGCAGGCCTGTGTAGGTTGAGAATAGAAAGCGATACATCCGCCCGCGAGAAGTGCAATAAGAAGACGTTTCATCACATTCACGACTCCTTCAAAAAAAGAAAGCGTATAACGATTGAGACATGTATGTTGAATGTCAGGTCGAGTCTCTACAATGAGTCAGGTGGCTCAGGAGGAAATCGACGATGACGAATCAAGGTCAAGTCTCAGTTTCAACTCAGTTTGTCCCACGTAACTACGATGTCTTTGCCGGGTTGGACGTCGACAAAAAGAGCCTGGCAGTGATTTTTACCGATCACCAGCAATTGATGCAATCCCTGCGTCTACCTTATAGTGCGGCGCAGTTGCTGAACTATGTACGAAAGCGGTTTCCGGGTCAGCGACTGGCGTTTGTTTATGAAGCCGGGCCCACGGGCTTCGGACTTTACGATGAGTTGGTGGCCGCGGGCCATCCTTGCTTAGTAGTGGCGCCGTCGATGGTGCCAACAGCTCCGGGAGCACGAGTGAAGACTAATCGACTCGATGCCAGGAAACTCTCTGAGAATCTGCGCGGTGGTCAACTGCAGAGCATTCATGTGCCGTCGCCAAAGTATCGCGAGCTACGTCACCTGGTGCAACTGCGCGACACCCACGTGCAGCAGTTGACGGCGACCAAATGTCGGATCAAGGCGCTGCTACTATATGAAGGAATAGCGTTCCCCTCAGACGAGGGCAAAGAGAAGCAGTGGTCTCAACGAGTACTGGATGAGTTGCTGGCGTTGCCTTGCTCTGAAACGGTGCGCTTTAAGTTGGACCAACTGATCGGGACGCTGCACTTCAATTTCAACGCGGCGGCGGCAGCTCAAAAGCAGATCCGTCATCACTGTAAAAAGGATGCGGAACTGCGGCAGTCGATTGCCTGGCTTAAGAGCCTGCCCGGCATCGGCGAGATCGTGGCCACGCATCTGGTGGCCCGCCTGGGTGATCCCTCGCTAATCACCAATGTGCGACAGATTGCCGGCTTTCTCGGGCTGGTCTCGAGCGAGCACTCGACTGGCGACAAACAGAATCGCGGTGAGATCACGCGCGCTGGCGACAGTCGGTTGCGCAACAAGTTGATTCAAAGCGCCTGGGTCACGATCAGAAAGGATCCGGAACTGCGCGAGTTCTATGACCGCGTCTATCAACGGCACCCAAAGAAAGTCGCCGCCCGCAAAGCGATTGTGGCGGTGACGCGCAAGTTGACGACGCGCATTTATGCCGTCTTGAAAGAGCGACGGCCATTTGTTTTGCGAGAAGTTTCTCAAGCTCCTTTGACCGCAGAGGAGACCGCCGGCCACAGGGAACGCCTCGACGGTCAACAGAACGAACAGCCCCGTTAGGTGGGACTGGAAGATTCGTTTTTGAGACAGAGGACCCGGGCTTTCGGTTGTTGCCCCAATCATTCGAGGGAATCCAATCGAGAGGGCCGCATCCACGAGAGTGAGCCGATCATTGAATCGGGCCACGCATAGCAGTCAGTCTCTCTTGCTGGTTGAGGAAACAGCAGCTCAGACGAACTGGGCTATGGAAAACTCTGCGCTAAAAACGCTCCGAGTTTCCCACAGCCTCTACTAATGGTTCAGATCGCAGATGAATCAAAGCAAAAAAACAAAACTCTTTTCTCTAGTAACTCTTGACATTCACATAGCAGTTGACCGGGCGGCGAGAATTCAGTCTAGCACCGCCGGACCCGTCATTGCGAAACACACTCCCGCGCTGCGTCCAACGATTTGTTATGTCCGTGATTGGCGATTTTCAATGCGCTCGAGGATTTTTACAAGGTTGCCGTCGTCAATGTCTGAGACATCGACACGATAGGCGTCCCAGATTGTTTTGTGCAGATCTTCGTTCGATTCCTCCATGTGAAAGTCCCACAAGGTAGATTCGTCCGTTATAAGACAGTCGCCATAGTTCATATCCAGCACTCGAGGGAAGAAATCGTCGGCGATGTCATCGAAGCAGCGAATTCGCTCCGTGGAAGCAAATTCAATCGGCAAACCGGTGCCGGGTCGAGGTAGCGTTTTGCCGTTAGATTTAATGTCACCAAATTTTTTGCGCAAGTCAGCATACGCCTCTTGCTTGGAGTCGCCGAAACCACCTACCTGCCACCAATTGATAATTTGGACAGACCAAGGAAATTGTTTTAGACGACCCATCGTCTTGCCGACGTTGGTGTGACGAAAGCGAATCGGATAATCCGTTAGTTGCCAGTCAGTTTTGGTAAACGAAAGCAGATATTTCGCGCCAGCTTTCAGATGGAGCAACGGATGAGTCTTCAGTGAGAGTAAGGACATAACATGGCGCTTCAAAGGTTCGCCCACGCAACTAACAAAAAGCACGCTTATGGCGAGTCCGCTGCGAGCGCTTCTTCGACGCGGCGTTGATTTCGGAACACTCGGTTTTCTTTCTATCTGATGTAATAGAGGTATATCGCATAGCTAACGAACTCAGTTATGGATTGCTTCGGCACTTCTGGAAAGGCTGTCACGAAATCCGACGTCATTCGCGAGATGTCAAAATCCTTCAGATCCGCAAAATGGCCATCCGATCCTAAGTAATACTTGGATTTGTTACGCTTTCCAATTTCTATCTGGAGATCGTCTTTGAGACTCCGCAACCGGTCGACCCGTTCTTGATCATACTTGCCGATCTTTTTTAACCTTAGCTTCCTCCGTATCTTAGCCTCCGTTATTTCTTCGTCCGCGGAGGGAAACTCGAAAGCTAGGACCGCCAGCACAGCGTCCTCATAACTGGTTAGATTCGTGGCTGCAGTCACGGCCCGCTTGGACTTCAGTAAAAGCATCGAACGGTTGAGTTGACCGAGCGGCGCGAATTCAGTCTAGCACCGCCGGACCAGCCATTGCGAAACACGCTAACGCCGCTCGCGTCCAGCGATTTGTTGGGTGGCCTTTGAGCGACTAAGGATTCGGCACGACCTCCGTCCGCTGTATCGCAACCAACAACCATTTTCCTTTGCTCTTTGCCCACACGTGCGTGAAACGAGCCTTTGCGGTAATGCCGGTACCCGTCGTCGCTCCAAGTCCCGTAACAATGGCGGTCTCACCATAGAATCGTACGGAGACCTCAGTAGAGGTGTAGGTCTCGGCGCGTGGTATCCAACTCGCATCCCTGCTGGCGATAAAGCCGCTCTTGTTTCGAAAGCTACCTGATGTGCCTACGAAGGTCAGGTCGGGCGAGAGAAGTCGATCGAAGGCGGCTTTGTCATTACGCTGCTGGGCCTCGCGCCATTGGTCTTCGAGGCGGAGTATTTCTTCTCCGCGGCGATCATTTCTCGTCTGCATAACCCCGGCCATTGGCAAAAAGCAGAGGACTAACATTATGACAGTGCGCTTCATGCAGGTGACACCTTTCTTAATGTTGTCTGGTGCTGCCGAGTATTGATTAGCCACCCAACGGTGGAGTTGACGCGGCGACGCGAATCAAAGCACCCTCCGCCGCACCAAACAAGTTGCGAGAGGCGCTCCCGCCGCGCGTCCAACGATTTGTTATACTGTGTTTCCAACAGACGCAGATGGCGGAGTGTCGTTCCCGCGCCCGAGAGACGGGAACAGTTTAAAGCACCCCCCGAACTAGCAAACCAAAATACCAGTAACGTCGCCTGGCAAAGTCGCGCAGCAATTTGTCCCGCCATTCATCGGCGAAAGTTTCCTGTTGCGCACGATAGCCCGGTTCTTTTAGCCGGTGAATGTGGTGACCGATTTCGTGATATAGAGTTCTGGCGATTAGATACGTCTTCACCGGTGGTAGCAACAGCAACACCTCCGGACAGTCCGCGAACATTTTGTCGACCACCAAAACGATATTGCCCATGCCATACAATCCGCAACAGTCGGAGGCTCTGATACGGCGTTTTTCAGAAGAGATTTTGCCGCGCCGGGTTGTCAGAAGCGCCGCGGAGTTTGTAAGTGTGATGTGATGTCAGTTGTTCGAGATATTCCTTCGGCACGTAGCGCAAGAGCAATTCTAGAGAGCGGTACACAACCACCGGCGGTGCGCACTCGAGATACTGTTCGGTTATTTTTAATTCGCTAGCCATTGGGCTTTCAGGATGGACACGGCATAACGGTTGAGTTGACGCGGCGGCGCGAATCAAAGCACCCTTCGCCGCACCGAATTAGTTACGAAACACGCTCCCGCCGCTCGCGTCCAACGATTGGTTATGTTGCCGTCGTTTCACATAGAAGACCGTGAACCAACGAACAAGTCTTGACGCATCGAGCGGCGATGGGGTTCCGACTTCGTCCCATTCCAAAACGGCGTCCCGATAAGTTTCCTCGCGCCACCCACTTGAGTTTGTCGTAACTGATTGCACCAGAGGTCCCAGAGACTTGATTTGGTCAACCTGCGCCAGGAGACGTTGATTTTCCGATTTGGCGAGATGGGGAAAGGCGTCCCTTTGTTCCCAGTCGATGTGAACCCAGTCGTAATAGTATTTTGGTTCGACGTGCAATGAAATGACGTTACCATGGCGGTCGAAAACAAGTTTCAGAACATAGAATTGATTGACTGGATAGAGCCCCATTCGCTGATCGATCATCGGGCCAAAGAGTTGCTTGCACATTTGCTCGACGCGCGTTTCGCGAGCGTCGGCCTCGGGGTCGGCCGCACATCTAAGGTTGGCATCTGCAACGGTAGAAGGACCGTATTCGATTGTGTGGATCTTTCTCTTGCGAATGCTGTATTGAATGCCGCGCTTTGCGTCAAAATAATCAACGCTCAGAGTCGAGTCCGGTTCGTCTTTGGCGAGTTTGTTGAAATTCGGTATTTTGAACCGTGTCAGAGATATCTCGTAATCGAAGCGAACCGAGATACCTAATACGGTTCCCATCGCGGCGTGATAATAGTCCCACCAAGAAAAACCGGGGTTGTCGCAGTCGTCAGCGGTGTCAAATACGTTGTCTGTAGCATACGTAATCGTCACCGTGTAGTGAGGCATCTCGTAATCTTCAAATAAGTCACCCGGGCGAGTTGGTTTGCCGAGCAGCTTTCGCACATCGTCACGAGTTGAATGAAGAGGGACGATTCTGTGCCACGATTTAGCCGACGACAAATTGGCCGCCAATAGCAGAAGGCAACAAGCTGCGATCATTCCAATCTTACTCATGAGAGTCGTTCTGCGACAGAGATGGCAACATCACGGTTGAGTTGACGCGGCGGCGCGAATCAAAGCGCCCTCCGCCGCATCAAGCTAGTTGAGAAACACGCTCCCGCCGCTCGCGTCCAAAGATTTGTTGGATCGCGCCCACAAGCACAGCGCGCGATTCGAACCGCGCTAGTTGGAATTCCCGGTCAACGAGTTGGCGTAGCCAACGAAATATTCGTAGCCCACAGCGCAAGCTGTGGGT
>WNFS01000621.1_pt1 | contig 26959 bp, 19 predicted proteins | sample 5400141 | NCBI WGS metagenome assembly WNFS01 (sample SAMN13153358, study PRJNA577476) | soil metagenome | isolation source: 60 cm saprolite under Madrone tree | place: USA:California | collected 2016-06-14
TGATCGAGCGCTATTTCGGTTCTCCTTTCCGCCTCGACAGGCTGCGCAATGTGCTGGGTCTGCTGGCGGCTGCAGTCGTCGCCACAGCCGTCTCGGGAATCGGCGGAACGATGGCTTTCAAGTTGTTCCACAGCCCGACGGCGCCGCTTTGGACCATTTGGGGGGACTGGTTTGCCTCCGACGCCGTCGGCATCATCACTGTTGCGCCGCTGATGATCGGCTTCGCCAAAGCTCTGCGCAAACCACCGCCGCCCAACGAGATCATCGAAGGCATCGTGGCACTCGTGGTGTTGGCGGTGATAAACGCCATCACTGTTTTTCTGCCACCGGAGTCGTGGGAGCCAGCGCTTCCGCCCGCCCTGTTGTTTCCGTTCCTGTTGTGGATCGCGGCCCGTTGCCAGCCGGTGTTCGCGGCGGCGGCGGTGTTCATTGTTTCACTTACGATTGTTTGGACGATAACCTTCGGCATCGGTCATTTCGGGGATACCGCAATTCCGATCGGCGCCCGCATCCTGGAAGCCCAGACGGCCATTCTGGGCATCGCGCTGGAAGCATACGTTCTTGCGGCGCTGTTTGCCGAGCGGCGTCACCACGAGGCCGTGCTCGAGGAGAGCGAGGCGCGGTTGCAGGAAGCGCTGACGGTGGGGGCGGTGATGGCCTTCCAATGGGATCCTCGCAGCGGCCTGTCGCAACGCAGCGAGAACGCTGCGCAGATCCTGGGCTTTGATCCAGCGCACGCATTCACCGCCGCCCAATTCCTCGCACGGGTTCATCCGGACGACCGCGCATGTTTCAAGGCGCTCATCCATAAGGTGAGCGCCGACAGCCCGTGCTATTCGGTCACCTTTCGTTTCATCCGTCCGGACGGGCGGGAAGTGTGGCTCGAGGAAACGTCGAAAGCAGAATTCGACACGGCTGGACGCGTTGTGCGCCTTAAGGGCTTGACCCGCGATATCACGAGGCGCAAGCAGGCCGAGGAGCGCCAGGACCTGCTGATCGCCGAACTCGACCACCGCGTCAAAAACGTGCTTGCACGCGTTGCGGTGGTCGCCATGCATACGCGCCAGGGCAGTGGGACGATGGACGAATTTGTCCGCGCTCTCGGCGGCCGCATTCAATCAATGGCAGCCGCCCACTCTCTCCTCAGCCAGAGCCGCTGGTACGGCGTGGGCCTGACCGACCTCATACGCCACCAGCTTGCGCCCTACACGACCTACGCGAACACGACGATTTGCGGCCCAGAGGTCATGCTCACCTCTGCGGAGACCCAGGCGGTCGCCATGGTCATTCACGAGCTGGTGACAAATGCCGCGAAGCACGGCTCCCTGTCGAGCCCGGACGGCAGAGTGTCTGTAAGCTGGGACCGCAGCGGTACCGATGCCGCGGCGATCCTGACGATCGCATGGCGCGAGCTTGGCGGCCCGGCGATTGCGGCTACGGTCCAGTCCGGTTATGGCTCAAGCCTCATCCGCGATCTTATTCCTCATGAACTCGGCGGCACCGTGGACCTGGTATTCGCATCGGACGGCGCGTGCTGCAAAATTGACGTGTCAACTTTAGTCAAGCGCGTCATTTCCGGGGCGCCGTAGCGAAGCGGAGGCGAGCCCGGAATCCATACTCCGTGAACCGTGGTTATGGATTCCGGGCTCTCGGCCTGCGGCCGAGCCCCGGAATGACTGCAAAGGTTTTGGCCGAAAATACCTCGTCGCAGAAAAGCTGCACGCTTCAGACTCGTCACCGCCGCCTTGCCATCATCGGCCGCTGGACCGCCACGGTTGCGAATTGAGCGTTGCCGGATCATGAGGCTCGGTAGTATGGTCGTTTGGCAGGGGCTGGATTGTCATGGAATTCGCAGCGGGCACGTTGATCGGCGTTCTTATCGGTTTTCTTTGTGGCTACGGTGTTCGCGCGCTGATCTCGCTTCGGCGTCACGCCGCAGCGGAAAGGCGACGCCGAGCACGCCGAGGTGAGTCCATGATCCTCGCAATCCAGCGAGATGCCGAGCGGCGGCGCGGAGACGGCCTTGAGGCGCGGAGATGGCCTTGAGTGAAGGCGCTGGGCCACAGCGTGCAGCGGCGCAGCCACGCGCGGAATGGCTCTTCTTTCACCGCATCGACTTCTGCGCCGTCAGCGAGCGCAAGCACTCGAGAAGTTGCGCTTCGTCGATGGGCTTCTGGAGGATGGCAGCGGCTTTGCCGGGAGCGAGTGCAGCGTAGCCGGTGATCACGATTACCCGAACACCTCGATCATGCAGCTGATCGATCAGGACGTCGGCGCGCTCGCCGCCGCGGAGGCTGAGGTCGACGAGCGCAACATCGGGAGTTTGCTCACTGATCAGACGCTCCGCCGCGGCGGTCGTCGCGGCAGGGCCGGCCACGTCCGCCCCGCAAGCCTGGAGCAGGCTCTTCACGGCGCTGCCGACGTGCCAGCAATCTTCGACCACGAGGATACGCACCCCGTTCAAATCCGGGACTGCGGCCTCCAGCAGTCCAGGAGCGCTGGATAAGGTCATTGGAGTCGCGAGCGGCTTCCCGCCCGCCTCTATCTGCGGAGGTATAGTGTTGCACTGCTCTTCCGCGCGCGCAATCCACCGGGAAGCGCAAAAGGTTGCCAACTGCTTCGGAGGCCTAGAGGCGTCCTACGCGTTATCCCCCCTGATCGCCCGCACGACCGCGTCTGTCACTTGCAGCGTCGTAGCGCTTCCGCCCAGGTCAGGCGTGTGCAGCGAGGGGTCCGCGGTCACCTTCTCTATCGCCCGCATGAGCCGGTCGGCGGCCGGTTTTTGCCCGAGGTGTTCCAGCATCATGGTGGCGGACCAGAAGGTGCCGATCGGGTTGGCGATGCCCTTGCCGGTGATGTCGAAAGCCGATCCATGGATCGGCTCGAACATGGACGGAAATTTGCGCTCCGGATTGAGGTTTGCGGTCGGAGCGATGCCGAGCGAGCCGGCGAGCGCGGCGGCGAGATCGGACAGGATATCGGCATGCAGATTGGTCGCCACCACGGTGTCGATCGAAGCCGGCCGCATCACCATGCGCATCGTCATGGCGTCGACCAGCATCTTGTCCCAGGTCACGTCCGGGAATTCGCCCGCCACTTCGGCAGCAATCTCGTCCCACATCACCATGGCGTGGCGCTGGGCGTTCGACTTCGTGACCACGGTGAGCAGCTTGCGCGGCCGCGATTGCGCCAGCCGGAACGCGAAGCGCATGATGCGGGCGACGCCGGCACGCGTCATCATCGATACATCGGTCGCGGCTTCCTCCGGCAGGCCCTGGTGCACGCGCCCACCGACGCCCGCGTACTCGCCTTCGGAATTTTCCCGCACGATCACCCAGTCGAGCTCCGGCCCCGCCACATGGCGCAGCGGGCTCGTAATGCCGGGAAGGATCCGGGTCGGCCGCACATTGGCGTACTGATCGAACGGCTGGCAGATGGCAAGCCGCAGGCCCCAAAGAGTGATGTGGTCGGGCACGTCAGGCGCCCCGACGGCGCCGAAGTAGATGGCGTCATGATCCTTGATCTGATTGCGCCCGTCGGGGGGCATCATGACGCCATGCCGCTTGTAATAATCCGAGCCCCAGTCGAAATGATCGAACGCGAATGCAAAGCTGCCGTCGCGCGCCGCAAGCGCTGCCAGGACCTCGATCCCGGCCGCGATGACTTCTTTGCCGATGCCGTCGCCCGGGATGGCGGCGATTTTGTAGGTTTTCATGGCGTGCTTGAATTTCCAATGCGCACCGGGATAACGGCGCGACCATAGCGAAGGGCGGTAGGGTGGGCAAAGGCGCCTGGCGCGGCGCGACCGCTCGCGATGGCGATTGCGCGCCTTTGCCCACGCGGTCCAACGGCGAAGTCGGTCCGCGTGGGCAAACGCGCGCGACGGCGATCGAAATTACCACGGCAGTGCCTGGCGCGTTTGCCCACCCTACTCTCAATACCCTAAGCGCACCTTGCCCTCATTGACGCCGTTCACCGTCCCCTTGGTCAGCCATTCCAACGACGCCTGAAACAGCAGCCGGTGATTTTTCTCCCACATGGCATTGTGCGACGAGCAGGCGAGGTCGATGAGAACCTTCGATTTCGAGCCGATGTCCGCATAAAGGTCGTGCACGCGGCTTGGCTGCACCTGCCCGTCGTGGGCGCCGGTGATCATCAGGGTCGAGGTCTTCGTCGCCGCCACCATGGCGGCGGTCCAGCCCCAGTTCGTCACGTTGGGGGCGCGCCGCACGCCGGGACCCCAGGTCGCCCCGACCGGGTCTGAGTCCAGCATCGCCTGCCAGACGGATTTGAAAACGGCCTGCTCGTACTGGTCCGGGCACCCGACCTGACGGTTCCACAGCGCCGTCAGCTCGTCACGCGACTGGGTGTTCATGGCGACGCCGGCGGCCGGTACGAGGGTCGGCGGCGTGGCCGAGGCGTCGCGGCTGTAGGCCGGCGCCAGCAGCACGAGCTTGCCGACTTTATCGGGATTCTGCGCCGCATAGCCGGCGGCGCGCGGGCCGCCCAGCGACCATGACACCATGCTGACCTGTGCGGCACCGCGCAGCGCCCGCAGATAGTCGACCACGGCCCCGATGTCGTTCCAGTCTGACGCCATCGTGGTCATCTGCTGGCCATAGGTGGGCGTGCAGGCTTCGGTGGGTCCGCCGGGCGACAGCGCTTGCTGCTGGGCTGCCGAAAGATTGCACGGGTCGTTCATGGCCGCCGGCCGGGTGGAGCGGCCATAGCCGGTGGTGTCCATGGCAAACGTATCGAACCCGGCCTGCGCCAGGTACTCCATCCAGCTGTAGTCCTGATAGGGCACGTCGAAAGCGACTTCGGCCGGGGTGCCCGCGCCGTGGATGAACAACACCACACGGTTCGCAATGTTTCTGTCACGCAAGGCGCTTGCCGCCCGTACGACTTCCCGCACATAGATCGGCGTGGTCTGACCGGCGATCGCCGGCACCGTGGAGCGGACGCCGACGTAATGGTCGAGCCGGAGCACGTGGTCGTAGTCTTCGGCTGCGGCAGGCGAGGCGATGGTGAAGGCGAGGAGTGACGCGGCAACAAATGCCGGCATATGCAGAAATGTCTTCATGGCGTTTCCTCTTTTTGTGTCAGCTTCTCGTACAGTAGCCCGCATGGAGCGAAGCGCAATGCGGGACGGCGCTGCCGCGTTGAAGGACTGATCCCCGGATTTCGCTTAAGTATATCATCGGGCCGGACCCGGTGGCTCCATCCGGGCTACACGGGCGTTCGGAACTTCTTGTACAAGTCCTGCACGGCCGCCAGCGCCTGGTTGTTCATCGGCACGTCGATCGGCTCGTGGCATTCCGCCGACAGGTCGGCCGCCAGATAGCATTCCATGACGCGGCGCGCGCTTTCCGCCGACACCATGGGCGGACGGTCAAGCATCACCGATTCCAGGAAATGCAGCGTCTCCGGGCCCATCTGGCCGGCGAACACGTGGTCGACTTGCTCGCCCGGCATGGTGGACATCGGGAATTGCGTGCCCTGCGAAACCGTATTGAGCCAGTTGTCGCGCTGGGTATCGTCGAGGAACAGCGAGCCCTCGGTGCCGGTGATCTCCATCCAGGTCGCGCAGTAGTTCGGATAGCTCGGCGGCAGGTTCCAGCCGCCCCCGATCGCCACCAAGGTGCCGTCGTCCATGGTCACCGTGGTCCACATGATGTCGAACGAGCCGTTGACGTCCTTCATGAAGCCATAGGCCCCTTGCGCGTATACGCGGGCGGGCTTTGCGGGCTCCAACAGCCAGAACACGAAGTCGAGGTCGTGGGTCGATTCCATCGCGGCCGGCGACAGCCGGGTGCGGCCGGCGATTTTTTTTCCGAGGCTGCGGGTGATATGCCGGCTCACCATGACGGACACCGGCCTGCCGAGCGTGCCGTCCGCGATCTTCTTCTTGGCGTAAGCGATCTTGGTGTTGAAGCGCTGCGAATATCCGATGGTGAACTTCACGTTGTTGCGCCTGGCGATCGCGATCAGCTCGTCCGCCTCGAACAGCTCCATGGCGATCGGCTTCTCCAGCAGCACGTGCTTCCCGGCCCGCAGGCAATCCCGCGCGATCGGAAAGTGCGTGTGCTCCGGCGTGGTGCAGACATAGACCACGCTGATCTCTGCGTTGCGCACGATGTCCTGGTAGTCGAGCGCTGCGCTTGCCGGGTTGGTGAGGGCCTTGACCTCGGCGAGGCGGTCGGGGCGGATCTCGCAGATATGCAACTTCCGGCACAGCGCCGAGCGCGCCAGCGTTTCGGCGCGGATGCCGCCGCACCAGCCGGTGCCGATCACTGCGGCTTCGGGTCGTTCCACTGGGTGTTCCTCAGTATTTGGACCGCGGGCGGGACGCCCGCGATCCCGGGTTCCTAACCGGCAAGCGCAGCGGCCATTTCAGAAATGATGTCCTTGGCTGCCTGCTTCGGATCGGCGGCGCGCGTAATCGGGCGGCCTATCACGAGATAGTCAGCGCCGGCGCGAACAGCCCCGCCTGGCGTCGCAACACGCTTCTGATCGTCGGACGCACTATCTTGAGGACGAATTCCCGGTGTAACGATCATCAGCTTGTTGTTGGTTTGCTTCCTTATCTCCGCCGCTTCACGGGCTGATGCGATCACACCGTCAACGCCGGCATCAAGAGCCTTCTTTGCGCGCGCAAGCACCAGCTCTTCAACATCGCATGGAAACCCCATTTCCTTGACGTCGTCCGCATCCATGCTCGTGAGCACTGTCACGCAGAGTAATTTCAGTCGGGAGTTCCCTCTTCCTTCCACGGCAGCCCGCAAGATCCCGCCAACCCCGTGTACGGTCAAAAAGTCGACTCCCAGCTCCGCCGCCCGTTTCACGGCCATTTTGATGGTTTCTTCGATATCGAGATACTTGTAATCAAGAAAGACCCGCTTGCCCTGTCGGATCAGGCTTTTCGCAAGACTGTCGCCGCCGGCAAGTTGAAGGCCAAGTCCAATTTTGTAAAACGAAACCTCGTCGCCTAAATCCGCAACCAGCTTGATCGCATCATTGATGTTCCAGTAGTCGAGGGCAACGATCAGTTTTTCTCTTGCCCGCTCGATCATGTCGGTATCGAATTCTCGCAAAGCAGTTGCTCCTGCCATCTCCCGTAGCCTCTGTCGGAGTTGTGCCATGAATGCGATGCGCACCTGTAGCGGATCGGTCCTCTGACGTCAAAACGGCACGGCATCCTTCAACAATGTTCCCATCTCAAACGAAAGGGCCGGCCCCTGGGACCGGCCCTGGTTTCATTGCCCGGCCGCTGCCGTCACGCCATCGCCTGGCGGACGCGGTCAGGGGAGAACGGCACCCGGCGCATGCGCACGCCCGTAGCGTCGAAGATCGCGTTGGCGATCGCGGCGGCGACCGGACGGATCGACGGTTCGCCGGCGCCCGACGGAGCAATTTCCGGATGGTCGATCAGCACGCTCTCGATGCTCGAAGGCGTCTCGGTGATGTCGAGAATCGGGTAGCTGATCCAATCCACCGTGGTCACGCTTCTGTCGTTGAACTTGACCTCCTCCCACAGCGTGCGGCTGATGCCCTGCACGATGTTGCCCTCGATGCACTTGGCGAGGCCGTCCGGATTGATGATCTGGCCGCAGTCGTGGCCGACCACAAAGCGCCGGGCGTAAATCTTGCCGGACGATCGATCGATCTCCACCTCGGCGATCACGGCCACGCGGGTGCCGTTGCGCTGCGCGTAAGCGATGCCGCGGCCGTTGACCTTCACGCCGGTCTGGCGCTGCGGTGACGGGCGCGGCTGCCAGCCGAACTTGTCGGCTGCCGCCTTGATGACGGCGACATCGCGCGGGTCCTTGAGGTGCCTGAGCCGGAACTCGATGGGGTCGAGGTTGAGCGCGGCCGCCACTTCATCCATGAAGGATTCGCTCGCGAAGTGGATCTGCGGGCCGACCGGATCGCGTAAGTGCGATGAGCGCAGCGGCGAAGCGCGGTCGAGCAGCGGCGGGATCGTCTCCCAGGCGAGCCGCTTGTTGGCGAACTCATAGGACTCCGCCGGCACGCCGAAGCCGTCGCCGGAACGGAGTTCGACGCCGCGCGTATGGCCCGCCAGCGTATCCTGCGGCTTGCCGCCGTTGGTGTCGACATCGACCCGCGAGAAACCCTTGCTGGTGAACTCGTAGGCCGTAATGTTGCCGGCCGCATCAAACGCCATGCGCGCCTTGTGGACCGATGCCGGCCCCTTCGGATCCCAGCCGGTGCCCTGTTCGCGCATGTACTGCAGCCGCACCGGCTTGCCGACCGCCTTGGACAGCACGGCCGCGTCCATGGCGCAGTCGTCGGCGTCGTTGCGGCCGTAGCTGCCCGGGCCCGTCGCCCATATTGCATGGACCTTCTCCAGCGGCAGTTCGAGCGTTGCCGCAACGCCGGCCTGGACGAAGTGCGACTTCTGGCTGCCCGTGTAACAGGTCACGAAGCCGTCCTTGACCTCCACCAGGGCGCAGGCCGGCCCCATGCCGGCATGGGACTGGAACGGCCACTCGTATTCCGCGTCGATCACCTTGGCGGCAGACTTGAAGGCGTCATCCACATTGCCGTTCTCTTTTTCCACGGTGCGCTTGCGAACCGTGGACTTGCGGATGTGGTCGTACAGCGACGCCTGGGGCGGGAACGGTGGCGCAACCTGCGACCATTCCACCTTGAGCTTCTGCATGGCCTGGATGGCATCCCACTCCCGGTCCGCCACCACGCCAAGGAAGCCGTTCTGCCACACCGCGCGCGCGCCGGGGATGTCCTTGATGGAGCTTTCGTCCACTTTCACCGGCACGCTGCCGGCGACCGGGGGACGCAGCATGCGGGCATGCACCATGCCGGGCAGCTTGACGTCGGTGACGAAGTCCTCCTGGGCAAACACCTTCGGAGCCACGTCCTCGCGCTTGATCGGCTTGCCGATGATCTTGTACTCGCTCGGCTTCTTCGGCTGCGCCTTGCCGGGCGCATAAAGTGTGTTGCCGTACTGCTTGTTCCACTCGAGCGGAACGTTGAAATAGCGCCCGCCGATCAGTTCCGCATAGGACGCCGTCTTGGCGGCGTCGGTCTTCGACCGGACCACGCCATCAACCACCGTCAGCTGGTCGGCCGGCACGGCTAGCTTCTGCGCCGCCATTTCCACCAGCACGCGGCGCGCTTCGGCGGCCGCCATGCGCATCTGCTTACCGCCCAACTGGATGCCGGTCGAACCCGACGCGCCGCCCTGGTGCACGCTGGTGGCGGTGTCGGCCAGATAAACCTTGACGGCCTTGAACGGAACGTCGAGTTCCTCGGCCACCATCTGTGCAATGGCGACCGTGATGCCGTGACCCATGTCCATCTTGCCGAAGAAGGCCGCGACGGTGCCGTCGGCGTTCACCGCGATGTAGGAGGAGAGCTGGTCCGGGGTGAGCGCCGGCTTGACGGCCGCAGCAAATTGGCCGGAGCCCTGCGCGTGGGCTTCACTCACGGCCAGCACGGTGTCGAGGCTGACCGGCATGCCGATCGAAACGACGAGCGCGCCGCCCGACTTGAGCATGGCGCGGCGGGAGAAGGCGGCGGGTTTTTCGAATTTCGTCATGGCATCCTCCCTCAACCCATCATCTCGGCGGCGCGCTTGACGGCGCGCAGGATGCCCATGTGAGTGCCGCAACGGCATTTCAGGCCTTCGAGCGCGGCCTTGATCTCGGCTTCGGTCGGCTTCTTCTTTTCGTTGAGGAAGGCGGCGGCCGTCATGATCCAGCCATTGATGCAGTAGCCGCACTGCGGCACCTGCTCTTCCACATAGGCGGTCTGCAGCGGATGCGGCTTCTCAGGGCTCCCGAGGCCGGCGAGCGTCACCACCTTGCCGCTGCCCACCGCCGAAACCGGCGTCACGCAGGAGCGGATCGCCTGGCCGTCGAGATGGACCGTGCAGGCGCCGCATTGCGCGAGGCCGCAGCCGAAATGGGGATTGTTGAGGCCGATGTCGTTACGCAACGCATAAAGCAGCGGCATATCCGGATCGGCATCGACCGTGTGGTCCTTGCCGTTGACGTTGAGGGTGAATTTCTGGGCCATGATGCTTCCTTCCCACGATGGCACTGTGTAGCAGAGTAATCCAACCAAAGCCGAATGAAAACCGGCATCGGGCAAAGCCCCCTGGGACCGCGCGTCTCGCGCGCCAGCGGGCGGGACGCCCGCGGTCCGACCTTGTGCCGGCCTGCGTGGGGTCGTTAAATGGCGTCAGCAAGAACGGGCGGAGCCAACCACAGGAGCGCGCACATGGCACGCTACAGGTGCTCAAAGATCGCGCGATTATCCGCAACGTTGATAATGCTGACCGGTCTCGCAGCAGGCGCGTCGGCGCAAGATCTCAAGACCTGGCGCCACGGCATCATCGAAGCCAAGAGCGACGCCGGCATCCTTTACATGGCAAGCAAGCGCGATTTCGCCGGCAAGCTCGGCCTCAAGCTCGACTTTGTCCAGCTCAAGAACGACACCATTGCGCTCAAGGCGCTGCTGGCCGGCGAACTCGACAGCTACGAAGGCGGCGCCGGCGGCGCCATGGCGGCAGCGGCACGCGGCGCGGATGTAAAAATCGTCGGCTGCAACTGGCTGGCGGCGCCTCACGGCGTCTATGTGCGTCACGGCATCGCCTCCATGGCCGATCTCAAAGGCAAGTCCGTCGCGGTATCCACCCCCGGCAGCTTTCCGGAAATTTTTGCCAAGGCGGCGTTCGAAAAGGCCGGCATTGCGGCCGGGCAAGTCCGGTTCGCCGCCATGGGATCGGATGCGGACCGCTACAAAGCCCTGATCGCCGGCGTTGTGGACGGCGCCATCATCTCCAACGAGTACGTGCCGATTTCCGGCAAGGACGGCATCCGCGACCTCATGCCGGCGGCCGAGGTGATGCCGGATTTCATCCGCATCTGCGTGGAGATGACCGGCAAATCGCTCATCGCGCGGCGCCAGGACGCGGTCCGATTCATTGCCGCTGAGATCGAGGCGTTGCGCTTCGCCATGAGCCATCGCGACGAGACGATCCGGGTTGCCCGTGAAATCACCGGCGCCAGGCCTGACGATTCGCGGTCTGCTTTCGTGTTCGACGCGGCGGCGCGCACCGGGGTCATCGGAACCGAACTTCCGCTCCCGCTCGACAAGCTCGAATTCATGCAGAAACAGCTGGTCAGCAGCGGCACGCTGGCGCGGCCGGGCGATATTGAGAAGATGATCGACCGGGGTGTGAGGGAGGAGGCACTTGCGTTGCTTGGGAGTGGTAAGTGAACGTGAGCGGAGTCATGATGATTGCCACGGCGCAGCTCCCTGACTCATTGCGGCGGGGCCAGTGCACATGTGATGCCAGTGACGGCCACCTCCCCCTGGAGGGGGGAGGTCGGCCCGCGCCAGCGGGCCGGGAGGGGGTGACAGCGCTTCCGCATGCACTGCGTCGCCGTCATCTCCTGCGTCGCCGCCACCCCACCCCGGACTGCCTTCGGCAGTCCGACCCTCCCCCTGCAGGGGAGGGTGGCCGCATGCGATTGCCGCGCGATAACGCTTCCGGGGTCGGCCTTGCAAACCAAATCGCTCCGCGGAGGCTGACCCATGGGTGAGGTCAGCCTCATCGACGTGTCGAAGCGCTTCATCTTGCGGGTTGGCGATGAAACGCAGACCGTGCGGGCGCTGTCGCGCGTCAGCTTCACGGTGCGGGACGGCGAAATCGTCTCCCTGATCGGCCCGTCCGGCTGCGGCAAGACCACGGCCTTGCGCATCGCCATGGGTCTCGAACTCGCCACCTCCGGCCGCGTGACGGTGGATGGGCGCGAGGTGAAGGGCTGCGGTCATGATCGCGGCATGGTGTTCCAGCATGCCGAGCTGCTGCCGTGGCTCACCGCCATGCAGAACGTGATGTTCGGGCTTGAAATGAAGGGCATGCGCGGCGCCGCGTTGCGTGCCGCCGCAGAGAAATACCTCGATCTCGTGGGCCTTGGCCGGTCCAGGAATCGTCGCCCGCATCAATTGTCCGGCGGCATGCAGCAGCGTGTCGGCATCGCCCGGGCGCTTGCGATCGATCCGAAAGTCCTGCTGATGGATGAGCCGTTCGGAGCGCTCGATGCCCAGACCCGCGAGACCATGCAGGAAGAACTGCTGCAGATCCACGCGCGCACCAAGAAGACCATCCTGTTCGTCACTCACGATCTCGACGAGGCGGTGCTGATCGCCGACCGCATCGTCATCATGCGCGACGGCCGCATCCAGGAAATCCTGCAGGTGCCGCTGCCGCGACCGCGCGGCGACCTCGGTGTCGTGCGCGGCACCAAGGAATTCGCCGAGACCCGGTATCACGTCTGGAAGGCGCTGCACGACAATCAGGCGGCCCCGGCGCCGACGATGCACTGACGATTGAAGGAACCTCGATGGCGCAGATAATCGATAGCGAATCTTCTCCGACCGCGGGCGCCGGCAAACCGACCGATGCCGGCGCAACGCGGCGCCAGGTACCGCGATGGCTCATCACGCTCGGGTCGGTCTCGTTCCTGCTGCTGGTATGGGAGTGGTTTGGCCGTGACATAAATCCGGTGTTCGGCTCCTATCCGAGCGCGATCGCGGTGGCGTTCTGGGACCTCACGGTCTCCGGCAAGCTCGGAGCGGCGCTGTTAGACAGCCTGCAACCTTTCCTGGTCGGCTATGGCCTTGCGATTTTGGGCGGTGTGCCAATTGGGCTCGTCATCGGCCGCTTCCGAGTGGCCGAGGCGGCGCTCGGCATCTATGTGACGGCCGGATATGCCATGCCGCTGGTGGCGCTGGTGCCACTGCTCATGCTGTGGCTTGGGCTTGGCTTCGCCGTTAAGGCGGCGGTGGTGTTTCTGATGTCACTGTTCCCCATCGCCATCAACACTTGGTTCGGCGTCACTGCGGTGCCGAAGAGTCTCATCGAAGTCGGCAAGTCATTCGTCGCACCGAACGCCGTCATCCTGCGCCGGATCATCCTGCCCGCAACGCTGCCCTACATCATGGCCGGCATCCGCCTCGCGGTCGGCCGTGCTGTAGTCGCCATCGTGATCGGAGAATTCCTCACCACCCTCTCGGGGCTGGGCGCCATCATCCAGAACTCCGCCAATAATTTCGACACCGCCACCATGTTCGTGCCGATCGTGGTGCTCATGGTCATGGCAATCGGCCTTAACGGCCTGATCGGCCTCATCGAGCGGCGGGTCGCGCCGTGGCAGGCGGAGATCGCAGGGCGGGATCGGGAGTAGTTGCAAAACCCGTCCGTTTGCGAAACTCGCGTGAATCCGCCACAAATATCGAGCGCTCCCAATCTTGATTTATTGTACCAGACCATTGCCGTGATCAGCATGGCTTCGTTTCCGGCCGCACGTTCGGGTCTGAAAGCGCCGAGTCTTATCGACTGTCATAAAAGCGAAATGATCGCATCTATAGATTCACGCAGAGACTTTTCGCACAGAGACTTGGCGACGTTCCTTGGCGACGTTCCTTGGCAACGTTCGATGAGGCCGAGGGGAACTTGCGCAGAAGCTGGGGCGCAAAATGAATTTCATGCTTCACGGCAATCCATCAACGACGGATCGGTTGCAATCCCCTCTCGTTTGCTCGAGTCGACTCAGCGGCCGCCCCCTCATCGGGCTGACCTCTCTCCTGAATATAGCAGTGGTGGGTGTCGGTCTCGTCGCGGCGGAGCCTGGGCGTGCGGCGTCACTTGACGAGGGGGTTGAACATTACCGGGCCTATCTCATTGCCGATGTCGACCGCACTTTGACGAGCGCGAAGAGGTTGCGTGACAGCGCCGCCGCCGGCGATCTTGCCGCCGCAAAGCAGGCATGGATCGAAGCACGAATCGGCTGGGAACGTTCTGAAGTCTTCACCACGGGATTTGCGCCTGAACTCGATAGAGATATCGACGCATGGCCAAACGGTGTCGTTGGATTCCACGCCATCGAGGCGAGGTTGTTCGGCGCCAACCAGGCCGGCTTCGCGAATGAAGTGAACGGATTGCTGCTCCGTCTCGCGGAGCTGAGCACGACCGTCCGTGACATCAAGTTGACTGCCCAGGGGTTGCTCAATGGTGTCGTCCGGCTTGCCTATGAGGTTGGCGAAAGCAAGGTGGACGGCGGCGAGTCACGTGTGAGCGGTACATCCCTGAATGACATGCGCAACAACGTGGACGGAATCGAACTCGCCTACCGAACCATCTTTGCATCCGAGGTTGACGCCCGCGACCGGCAGCTCGGCGCCGGGCTGCAGCGCAGCATCGATGAATTGAAGACGATGGTCGATCGGCCCGATTTGCGGCATCTCGACCCCGATCAGTTGCGCGCCGCGACCGAGGAACTGGTGCTGAAGCTGCAAAGTGCGGCGCCCCTGCTGCAGCTCGAAAAACCTACGCTCGAAGCAAGCGCCAGGTAGCAGTGCCGGGCGCGCCCAGCGCCGCATCGGCGAGCAATCGAACCGGCCGTTTGTTGACAATTGCCACTCAAGGGTGGTTTCGATCATGCGACGAGGAACAATTTCTGCAATTATCTTACTGCTCGTGAGCGCATTGCTGCACGATGCGAATGCGTTTCCGTTGAGCAGCGGCGATCAGACGGTGCTGCCGCCTGGCACGGAGTTGAATGAGGAATCGCTTGATCGGCCGCGCGAGGTTTTTCGTTCGGAGGCGGTCGGAGGCGCCAAGTCCTATTTGGTCAATCTCGGCGACCTCGCATTTAATTCCAACAATATCCTGGGTGATCCCGCACGGCGCGCCGGCATGAGTTGCGGCACGTGTCATGTCAACGGCGCCGGCAATGGCCGGCTCTATGTCCCAGGCATGTCCACGCGGCCGGGTAATTTCGATACAACCGGCCCGCTGTTCAATCCCAAGGCGCACAATGGCGCCCGCGATCCGGTCAGGATCCCAAGCCTGCGTGGGGCTCGTTTCCTGGCGCCGTATGGAAACGACGGCAGGACTTCATCGCTACGCGATTTCGTGCGCAATGTCATTGTCAACGAGTTCGCCGGCCCGGAGCCGTCGCCGGCCATCCTCGATGCATTGGTTGCCTACATTGAGGATATCGATTTCCTGCCCAATCTGAACCTCGGTACCGGCGGTCGTTTGACGGCGAGAGCGGGCGCGGCCGCGCGCCGGGGCGAGGTGCTGTTCTCCAAGCCCTTCCCGCAGGACCCGCAGCTCAGTTGCGCGGCTTGCCATATTCGTTCGGGCGGATTCGTAGATCACAGGCAGCACAGCGTGGGTTCCGGCGGGTTGTTCAAGACACCGACGCTGCTGAATGCGAATTTCAATGCGCCTTACTTCCATGATGGACGATATGACAGCTATGACCAGGTGGTCGCCCATTTTGATCGCGCGTTCGAGCTCGGCCTTTCGCTCCAGGATCGCGCGGATCTCGTCGCCTATCTTGCGGCGATCGGCGACGGCTTGCAGCCGTACGAACGTGATGGAGTCACGGCGCAACTCAAGGAGATCAACGATTTCGCCAGTGTTCTCAATATCGCAATCCCGGCCCATGACACCGATGTGATTGCGCTCGCCGTGCATACCGTCGGCCGTGAACTGCGGGAACTGGTCGAGCAGTTTCCCGGCCTGAAGGATACCACGGTGGAGGGCGGCAGTGAGGAGCGTCTCAATGCCCGCAAGGAGCTGAAAAACCTGGTGCTCATGGTGCGCAGAATCGGGGTCGCAGCGGCAGCGGGACGTTTTGACGAGGCCGCTGCCGAATATCAGAACTATCGCAAGTTGACCTTTGCGGCAGTCCCGATCGTGCTCAAGACCGCCGAGCCCTGGTCCTTGTTCAATCCGGCGGTCCACAAAGCGCATTTTGCCGAACTGCGCCAGTTGCTTCAGTCGGCTCAGAAGCTCCCGCCCTGACTGCTGCACGGTGGTCGACACGTTGCGTCCTCTGAAATGAGCAACGTCCGCGTCCCCTGCGCACGATTCTGCGAGCGGACCGGTCAGGCGACGATTGGGCTTATCTGTCGAGGCGAGCGAGCGAGCGACTGACACACGGAAACAGAAAAGTCGGTGCTTGAAACAATTCCCTAACGTCATTGTCATGTTCGGCAGGCACAAGAAAATGGCCCTGCAATCCAGCAGACTCTGCCATTCAGCCAGAGAGGCCATGATGCACACGAACATTCGCATTTGGAAACAAAAATGCGGACTGACGAAATTCCTTTATACGTCGATCCTTGCAGTGTCGGCTCTCGGGTTCGGCACCGGCGCCATCGGCGCGCACGACAAGCATAAGGGGGATCCTGATCAAGCGGATTCGATAAAGACCGCAAGCCCGATCAAGCACGTCATCATTCTGATCGGCGAAAATCGCGGCTTTGATCACACCTTCGGCGTCTACATACCGAAGGGGAAGAAGCAAACGATCTCCAACATTCTATCCAAAGGTATCGTCAATCTCGACGGTACCCCGGGGCCGAAATTCTCATTGGCCCAGCAATACGCGGTCACGCCGCAAGCGTCATGGTATTTCGGCGCGCCGGACGCCGCCAAGACGCCCTACAGCCCGACCAACCTGATGCCGCAGCCCAACACGAACGGGGCTCCGTCGGCGCAAAGCGCGACCGGGGCGCCGTTCACGAGCGTTGCGATTCTTCAAGCTGCCGGCGAGACGGATATCAACGCTGACGACCTCGAGCTTCTCACGACCGGAGCCACCGGCCTGCCGACCGGCGTGCTCGATACCAGGGTGCCCGGCGCTGGCACTCTTCCGCCCGGCCCGTTTCAGCTGCAAGGGCCGAGCCTCACCGACGACGACTATACCGGGGATATGACCCACCGTTTCTTTCAAGCCGCCCAGCAGCAGGACTGCAGCCTTGCCCATGCGACCAAAGCCAACCCGACCGGTTGTCTCAACGACCTCTTCGCCTTCGTGATGGCGACCTACTCGGCGACCAACAAGAGCCAAGGCAATGAGATGGGCTTCTACAATGCCGAGCAGGGGCAGGCGGCGCTGTTGAAGCAGCTCGCCGACCGCTTCACCATGAGCGACAATTTCCATCAGTCATTCCTCGGGGGCACCGGCGCAAACCATGTCATGTTCGGCCATGGCGACGGCATTTTCTGGAGCGACGGCAAGGGTAACCCCGTGACGCCGCCGGTGAGCATCGCCAATCCGAATCCGAGACCTGGCACCGTCAATCAGTACACGGTCGACGGCAATTTCGTTAACTGCTCCGACTTCAACCAGCCTGGCGTCGCCCCGATCGTTCGTTATCTCGAGGCCCTGCCCTACGCGGCCGAGCCGAATTGCAAGCAACGCGCCTACTACATGGTGAACAATGTCAATCCCGGCTACCTGCCGAACGGCGCCCTGTCGGGAGGGAATAACGTTCCGCCGTCATCCGTCAGGAGCATCGGCGACGCGCTGATCGAAAAGAACATTTCCTGGGCCTATTTCGGCGGCGCCTACAATGACGCCGTGATCCTCGCGAATGCGGCTGTCAAGGCGAACCCGACCAGTCCCAACCTCACTGCGGCCGCCCTTGCCGACCCGGCTCACGCTCTCGGCGTCGCCTATTGTCAGATCTGCAATCCGTTCCAATACGACACCTCGATCATGGCCAACGCGGCGGTTCGCACGGCGCATATCAAGGATACTGCGGATCTGATCGCGGACATCAACAACAACACGCTCCCGGCGGTCTCCATCGGCAAGCCCGACGGATTGCTTGACGGTCATCCGCAGAGCTCCAAAATCGATCTTTTCGAGGGCTATATTCGACACGTCCTTGATGCGCTCGAGGCTCATCCGCATCTCAAGGCGGAGACGGCCATTTTCATCACCTTTGACGAGGCGGGTGGCTACTGGGATTCGGGGTTCATCCAGCCGATCGACTTCTTCGGCGATGGCCCGCGCATGCCGTTCTTGATTCTGTCGCCCTATTCGACGGGCGGCCGGATCTACCACGCCTATGGCGACCACGTATCGCTGCTGAAATTCATCGAGCGCAACTGGCACCTCGCTCCTCTTACCGATCGCAGCCGCGACAATCTTCCCAATCCTAAGGTCAAAAAGAACGATCCCTACGTGCCGACCAATATGCCGGCTCTCGACGACCTGTTCGACGCCTTCGATTTTGACGCCAAACCGGTCAACCAGCCCTACACCGAGTAGCGGTAGCGAGAAGGCGCCGGCGCCATCGCGGTGCCGTCGCGGTGATGTTCTTGGCGTCGATCAGGCCTGCGGGCCTGGTTGACGCCAGTTGCGTCACCGCAAACACCATTCCGGGATTTCCTCCGATGTGCAAAATGCTGGCCGCTGCCGTCGTGGCATCTGCAGTCCTGTCGGCCTCGTCGGCCCGCGGCGGGGATCAGCCGCACCAATTCTCGGCCGACCTCGTTTACGACGACGCCGGGGGCCGTACCGCGGCTCGTTCCGGCAAGCTCAATGTTGCGGACCACAAAATACGCATCGAACCCCCCGATCTCGGGATCGCATTTTTTATCGTACGCAGCGACGCCGCTGCCGCCTATTTCGTCAAGCCGGCGCAGCGCGTATTCATGGACGCGAAACAGTCCAGCGAGCTCACGCAACTCCTGGTGCCGGTCGATCCAGACAATCCTTGCCGCCAATGGCAAGCGATGGCGCAAGTCGCCGGTGTGACCGATCAAGGTACCGCGTGGCATTGTGAGCGCATCGGCGACGAGTCGATCGCGGGGCGCCGCACTCTCAAATACCGCGGAATCTCGCCACGCAAAGACCGGTATCTCATATGGATCGATCCCCGGATCGATTTCGTCGTGAGGATCGAGGCCGATGACGGCTCCACCGTGGAGGTGGCGAACATTCAGGAAGGACCGCAGCCCGCGCAACTGTTCGAGATTCCGGCTGGCTACCTCAAATTCGATCCACAGAAGCTCATAGATCGCATCAAGCAGAGTGACGTGTGGGTCGGGTCGCCAATAACCCTCAGATGGCGGCGTTCGCTCCGCATCGGGGTGAAGCTTCGGTTAATCGGCAGGCCGATGGAGTTCCGGAACTCAAACGTGCCGAGGCGGGATCACCCAAGTTAAGCGAGAGCCGGGCAGCCTCACCTCTCCCCGCATGCGGGGAGAGGGAGAAGAAAGCCCTCCGCTAGGCGCACGCCGATTGCGTGGATCATAGGTGAGGAGCTTCGGATTCCTCGCTGGCGCGTTTCCGGCGGCCATCACCTCGGCGGTTGCACTTGTCTGAAATATCTCAAATCCGGCGGTGCCTGGTCCTTCTTGGTGGGCATCAAGAGCCCATCCCCACTCAGGAAATACGTGTCCGTTCCGACGACCACATAGTTGTTGCCCTCGGCGCAGGAAATTCGGCTCCAGTGGGGATAGCGATTGGGATTGCGCCGATATGTCTTGTCGACGCTCCAGGGCCGCGTCAGCGCATGATCGAATACGGCAATTTCCTCATGAAGGAGGTTTGGGTCGTTCTTGTCGAGGTGAAACCGTTCCTTGAAGGTCGACTGGTTGTCGAAGTGCAGCGGCAACCCGGTGGCGTCGTAGGCGCGAGGCCCTTTGAAGGGTCCACGTGTTTCGACTTCGAGCACGTCGTAGACGCCGTCGCCGTCTTCGTCGATCCACCGGCCGATCGAATACCCCTGATAGGTCGGCTCCACATTCGCAGGCCAGGGGCGGCCGTCGGTGAAAATGCGACGAAGGTCGGTGCCGACCGAAATATAGGTGGTCTCCGGCGTGATGATGTATTCTTGCGCCGGAGCCGACATCATGCTTGGCATGCCCCCGGGGATGCACTTGGCATGGTCGATGAAATTGCCCTGCCCGCCTTTCGCCTGGTCGGCCATGCTTTCCTCATGGACCTTTTGGTACTCCGGCGTCAGCGGCGCTTGTTGCGCCGGCCCAAACCGCTTGGTTGGATCAAACTTGACGCCCTGGCCTCCGAAGGTCGGGTTGATCGCATCCCACTGACCTTTCCAGTCGGGGTATTTCGACCCATCGGCCGCCTGCGCGTTGCCGATCGCTGCGCTCAGTGCGACGACGAGGGCGAACACTCCGGTAGTGCTTGCACCAATCATTGATCCAGCCTCCCTGTTATCGGCATTTTTTCTAACGCGAAGAACACTAACCCGATATGAGGATACATCGTCTATCGCAGACTGCATTTAGCAAGATCTTATGACCAAGGACGCGAATTCGATTGGCGCCGGCTCATGCAATCCGCAACCTGCGGATCATAGCGCCGATGCTGGCGCTTCCCCTGCGCCGCACGGCCGTAACGCCGAAGGAGGGGCGTTCATGCGTCACCACGGGCCTATCGGACGCAGAACCCATAAATGCTGAATGCGCGAGCGAATCGAGCCGCACATAAAATAGATGGGCTGGTTGCCATCGAAGAGGCTTGAATTGAGCAGCAAAAATGCGACGATCCCCGTGAGGAGGTATCCATGTTCCGCGTGAGTACGATCACGTTGCTGTTTGGGATCATCGCGGCTGCGATCACCGGGCCTGAAGCCCAATTGTTCGCCCAATTGTTCGCCCAAGTGCCGGCCGACCCGAACGGTGCCCCCAACCCATACCGTCTGGACGCTAATTGGTTGAAGTTGCCCGACGGCCGCAAGGTCGGGCAGGTGACGGGCGTCGACATCGATCCCGACGGCAAGAGCGTGTGGGTCTTTGATCGGTGCGGAGCAAGAGACTGCGTCAACTCCGCACTCAATCCCATCCAAAAATTCGATGCCGCCGGCAATTTTGTCGGGGGCTTCGGCCACGGTCTCTTCAACCACCCGCATGGCTTCCATGTCGATCGCGAGGGCAACGTATGGGCGACCGACAACAATGGTGGCAATGGCAAGGGCCATCAGGTCATCAAGTTCAGTCCGGATGGCAAGGTACTGCTCACGCTTGGCAGACCCGGTGTCGCAGGTGACGGCCCCGACATGTTCAACGCTCCAACGGATGTCGCGGTTGCTGCCAATGGCGACATCATCGTTAGTGACGGGCATGGCGGTAACACCAACGCCCGGATCGTCAAGTTCACCAGTGGCGGCAAGTTCATGACGGCGTGGGGCAGGCGCGGCTCCGGCCCCGGCGAGTTCGGGGTCAACCACTCGCTGGCGATCGATTCAGCGGGCCGCATATTTGTCGCTGACAGATCCAATAATCGTGTCGAGATCTTCAGCCCGGACGGCGTGTTCCTTGGGGAATGGAAGCAGTTCGGCCGCCCAAGCGGCCTCTTCATCGACAAGAACGACATTCTCTACGTTACCGATTCCGAATCCAACATGGCGCAGAATCCCGGCTTCAAACGGGGCGTGAGAATTGGCAGCGTGAAGGATGGTAAAGTCACTGCCTTCATTGCGGACCCTGCCCCGGCCAAAGAGGGCACTGGCGCCGCGAGCAACAGCTGGGGAGAGGCCGTGGCCGCGGATAACGCAGGCAATGTTTTTGTCGGAATGTACGACGCTGGGACCGTGGCGCGGTACGTCAAAAAATGATTCGGATCTGGCGATTCTGGCAATAGCCGCGGTCTTAGCGACGTCAGTGCCGCGCATACAGTCGGTCAGGGAGGCGCAGATTTTCATTCAACGATCAGCGGCAAACGTCCCGCGTTGGCGCCGCTGCGCGGCGGCTCTGGTGGCGCTTGCGTGCGTGGCCGCTCCGGGCGATGACGCGCTAGCGGCCGGCGAGTATCCGCAACAGCCGATCCGCATCCTCGTGCCCTACGGGCCCGGCGGCGCCGGCGATCTGACCATCAGGCTGCTCACAAACAAGCTCAGTCAAAGCTTGAAGCAGCCGTTTGTCATCGAGAATCGGCCCGGCGCCGGCGGAATTGCCGCCATGCGGGCAGTATTGAGCGCTCCCGCAGACGGATACACGCTCGGCGAAATGGGCAATGGACAGGCGATCAGCATGAGCCTGTTCCAGAGCCTGCCTTACAACGTGCTCAAGGATTTTGCCCAAATCTCCATTGCGGCGAGCTTCGCAATGCTGTTGGTGGTTCCGCCTACCTCGCCCCACAAGTCGGTCAGAGACGTAATTGAGGCCGCACGCAAGGCGCCGGGCAAGCTCAACCTCGGAGCGATCAATCCCGGCAGCACGCAGAATCTTTCGGCGCACTTGTTCCAGCAGGTCGGCAAGGCGCAGTTCATCATCGTCACTTACCGCACGACGCCGGACCTGGTGACGGCGCTCCTGCGCGGAGATATCGATCTTGGGTTCGATTATTTTGCCGGCCTCGAGAGCACGATTGGTCCGGATAAGCTTCGCGTCATCGCCACTTCCGGCGAAGAGCGCGATCCCTTGCTGAAAGACGTGCCGACCGCCAAGGAGAGCGGGCTGCCGGATTATGTGGTGACGAGCTGGAATGGGGTCGCGGCGCCCGCCGGCGTTTCCGCCGAAATCATCGCCGCCCTCAGCGCCGAGATCAGGCGCGCCTTGGCGGCGCCCGACGTTGCGGAGCGGATGCTCCGGCTCGGGCTGCAAGCGCGCGGGAGCACGCCTGAAGAAATGCGCAATCGGATGGCCGCGGATGCAGCCAGGTGGCGCGAGGTCATCGACAAGGCAGGAATTCCGAAGCATTGAACGTGGCTGCGGTCTCACCGGCGAGAACCGAGGCAGATCATTGTCAGAAGTAGTCAAGGCGAGCCATCGGTGCGATCCCGCACGGTCGCCAAGGATCCAGGATCGCCGCGGCGCGGAAACCGGCGGGCATTGATTTCGTTGGGAATTCCAAAATTAGTTCGTTTTGTCTAAATCCGCCCCTACAGCTTATTGGTATTAAATACCATTACTGCCGTCGGCGCCCGGCATAAATTCTCAGCTGACCAGCGTCTGGATTGGCTTGGACGCCGCGATCAGGGCGCGACGCGGTCTGAAAATCAGCACACCACCCCTCCGCCATGAACCTGTAAGTACCTCATACCATTGGAAAACTCCTCCCTCGCGTCATTGTGACGCAGAGAAGTCCAAAAATTGTGGCCGGCGCCCGGGGATATAGAAATCCTGCCAAGTCGGCCACGGGAGGAAAATACAAATGAATGGCTTAGACGCCGAACGAGGCGCCGTCTCGGTCAGCCTCCGACATCTTAAGCTGTTCGAGAGCGTGGCGCGCCTGTCGAGCGTTCGTCGCGCATCCGAAGAATGCCACTTGTCCCAACCCGCCGTCACGCAAGCGATCGCGAAGCTTGAAGAGCAGATAGGTGCCGGCTTGCTGGAACGAGGCGCCGGCGGAAGTTATCTCAACGAGCTCGGCGCTATTTTCCAGCGGCGAACAGAGCGGCTGTTCGCGCAAATCGAGCTGGCGCTTATCGAGCTCGGAGTGCCGGCTGGTCGCGCCCCGATGACCGCCAGCCGCATTACCAGATCGCAAATCCGCAGCCTGACAGCCATTGCGGAAAATGGATCATTTGCCCAGGCCGCACGTGCTCTTGGGATCTCGCAGGCAACGTTGAGCCGCGCTGCCCGCGATTTGGAACGCGATATACGCAAGCCGCTTTATCACCGAACCGCGTCCGGGAGCGCCGCAACACCGGCGGCGGCCGAATTTGCGCGCAAGCTCAAGCTTGCCGCACGAGAGATCGAGTGGGGCATTGAGGAGCTGGAATCGGCCAAAGGAAGTCTCAGGGGGCAAATCGTGATTGGCGCCATGCAGCTTGCCGGGAGCTTCCTGCTGGCATCAGTTCTCAATGAATTCATTTCAACGTATCCGCACGCCAACGTACGAATCTCGAACGGCAGCTCCGGCGCCATGCTGAGGAGCTTGCGCGGCGGCGACGTTGATTTTGTGATCGGGTTGCTCAGAGATCCGGTCCCGGAAGACTTGATCGAGGAGCCGCTGGCTGAGGCGCCTTATGTGATCGTCGCGCGGCACGGCCATCCGCTTTTCCGCAAAAGGAGAGTCATGCTCGACGATCTTTCGGCTTACGACTGGGTGGTCGGAACCCCCGGAGCCTGCCGGCGCGTTTGTTTCGACACGCTGTTTGCGGGTCGGCGGAAACCGCAGGCACGGGTGGAAACATCCTCCCTGCCGACAATCCGCCTCGTGCTTGCGCGCAGCGACTGCCTTACGCTGCTCACCTCCTATGAGCTGATGTACGAGGATGACGCGCTCGCCGCGTTACCTTACGGACCAATCGAGCCGGTTCCTTCGATCGGGGTGACGATGCGGGACAACTGGTTGCCGACGCAACTTCAGATGAATTTCCTTCGCCTCATGCGCAAGCAAATGACCGCATCACTGATGCCCATAAAGGAGCTGCTGAGAGCGAGCTAGTACCTGTGCACAGAGGTTTCGACGGGTTGTCCGAGCGGGCCGCCTTGCATCTGTCAGCCGGAATGAGACGCCAGGCGGCACGGCCGGTTTTGACCCTGAGCGGACATGCGCCGGGCCAGTGGCCGCTCAACGACTGGCGAAGACCACCGACACCGCTGTTCAGCGCAACGTCACCTCATAGGGCACCGGGTTCTCGATCACCGCGCGGATGAACTGCACGGCGGCCTCGCGCTTGAATCCGGCCTTCTGATATGCCTCGTAAATCTTGAAATCGCCGACGCGTGAGAGCACGAACCACGCGAGCTTGTTGGCCTCGCGCGAATTGGGTTGTAGCCCGAGGTCCTTGGCCACCTGCTCCAGCAGCTCGAAGGCTAATTTCGCCGCTACCATGGTGGAGAATGACCACGCTTCGTCGATCGCGGTGATCACCCACCACTCGGCCATCCGCTCCTCTGGCTTGACGACGGGCGCGGGCTTCTTGGCGATCTCGGCGGCCTCGCGCAGCGCCGGGTTCAACCCTTCACCGTCTTTGTCGAGCGCCCAGTAGGCATCGAAATGCGCTGCCGCCGCCGCAAACAGCAGTTCGTTCGGGACGCCGCGAGCGATTAATTCCGCATACAGTACCGCCCCGTGGCCGCCCATCCATTTCCAATTCGCCTTGGTGCCCCAGGCTTTGGGATACCAGTCCGGCTCCTTGACGGTGCCGGTTGCGTCGTCGAACAGGAACCACACCTTGCCCCAATCGTGCAGGATGAGACCAGCGACGACCAGATCGCGGTCGAGCTTCACACCATAGACGCGGTCGTAGGTATCAACCCAGCCATTGGCGACCTCCACCCACTCCATCGTATGGACGGCGAGCCCGCCCGGATAAGCGTGGTGGCTTTTCCAGCCGCTCCCTGGGGACGCCAGCCACGACTGGCTGCTCTTCTGCCCGAATGCGGTGGCGGCCGGATTGCGCACCAATTCCAAGACTACATCCCGAATCAGCTTGTTCTGGATACGATAGATCTGCGCGATCTGCGCCTCGTAGGCGCGCCGGGTGAAAGCCGACGTCGCGGCCATCTCTTCGGCGCTCATGGCGAAGATCGCCTGCAGCCGCTGCTGGACGGTTTGCGCCCGCGCCGCCGACATCAGTACGACGCTCAGCACAATCCCGAAAGCGGCGGCGAGCACGTTTCGCGTCTGGCCTGCCGGATGAAAAGCAATGGCGCGCATGGTTCAACCTCACGATTCTGCGGGACGGTCTCACAAGTCTAGCCCTGGCGAGCGCCGGTGACCTTGAGATAGTCTTGATTTTCGTTGAGACTGTCCTGAATCTTTCTCGGCACCCTGGCGAGGGAGTGAGGGGTGATCTTCCGGTTCGGGTCCTACGCTCTCGATGCCGAGCGGCGCGAACTCACGCGATCCAGCAAGCGCGTCGCGCTTGAGCGCCAAGTGTTCGACATTTTGCTTTATCTTCTGGAGAACCGGCACCGCGTCGTGACCCGCGACGATGTGCTGCGCGCGGTGTGGCGCGGCCGCGTGGTGTCGGAGTCCACGTTGAGCAGCCGAATCACCGCGGTCCGTCAGGCGATCGGCGACAGCGGCGCGCGCCAGCGGCTGATCCGGACGGTGACGCGCGGCGGCTACCGGTTCGTCAGCGCCGTCACCGTGTCGCGGCCGCCCGGCCGCCCGGTGTCCGCAAGCGACATCACAGTGTCCGCCAGCGGCAAGCCGTCGGTGCTGATCGTTCCGTTCGCCAACCTGTCGGGTGACGCCGGCCAGGATCGTTTCCTGGTCGGGCTGGCGGATGAATTGACAACGGCACTCATTCGCTTCCGGCAATTTGTCGTGGTCCCGCGCAACATCGTTCCACCATCGCAGGGCGCCGATGCGGCGCGCGTCGCCGCCGAATGCGGCGTCCGTTACGTGTTGCACGGCTCGTTTCGCCGGGAGCGCGGCCATGTCCGCATCAGCGCGCAGCTCACCGATGCTTGCGCCCAGACCCTGCTGTGGGCCGATCGCTATGACTGTCGCGCCCAAGCGACGTTCGAACTGCAGGACCAGATCACGGCGCGCCTCGTCAGCGCCCTCGTGCCGCAGCTTGAGTCGCGCGAGCACCAGCGGCTGAAAGCCGAACCGGTCGGCGAGCCCGATGCCTACGCGCTAACGCTCGCAGGCTTGAGGAGCCTGCGGCAATGGACCAGGCCCGGGATCGACCGGGCGCTGCGGCTGTTCCGCCAGGCGATCGCGACCGATCGCGAGTTCGCCCCGGCCTACGCCATGAGTTCATATTGCTACGTGCAGAAGCAATCCTACGGCTGGTTTGCCGACAGCGCGCGCGACCGCGCCGAGGGCGAGGCGCTGGCGCGCGCCGCAGCGGAATTGGGCGCCGACAATGCTCTGACCCTCACCCGAGCAGCCCACGCGATTTCCGTCCTGGGCGACGACGTCGACGGCGGCGCCGTGCTGGCGGAGCGCGCCCTCAAGCTCAACCCACTGCTCGACGATGCCTGGTACGTGAGCGGCTGGACCATGCTGTGGGCCGGCAAGCCGAAGCTCGCCGGCCAGCGTCTGCTACAGGCAAGACAGCTGAGCTCGCACGACCATCTTATTTTCAAGATCGACGCCGCGAGCGCCTACGCACTCTTCTTTGCTGGGCGATACGACGATGCGGCGAATGCGGCCATGAGCGCCTTGCGCACCCGGCCGAACTATCTCACCGCCTTTCGAATTGCGGCAGCGAGCGACGTCCT
>WNFS01000555.1_pt1 | contig 26889 bp, 20 predicted proteins | sample 5400141 | NCBI WGS metagenome assembly WNFS01 (sample SAMN13153358, study PRJNA577476) | soil metagenome | isolation source: 60 cm saprolite under Madrone tree | place: USA:California | collected 2016-06-14
CCGTGTACTTCGGGAAGCGGAAGCGCTCGCGGATCACGATGTCCGCCTCCGCGAACGCCCGGTCGGGCTCTCCGTAGACGAGCCGCCGGTGGCCGGCCACGTTGGAGCCGACCGCCTCGTGGAGCACAGGAGCGCCGGGATCGAGAGCCCGCTCCACGTCCACGACGGCGGGGAGCGGCTCGTACTCGACCGCTACCGCATCCGCCGCGTCCTCGGCCAGGTACCGGTTGCGGGCCACGACCACCGCCACGGGCTCTCCAACGAAGCGCGCCTTGTCGGTGGCGGTGCAGTAGTAGTGGACGGGCGCGGTGACCCCGACGGAGAAGGGCCGAGTGAGCCGCGCGACGTCTGCCCCCGTGATCACCCCGACCACGCCGTCCATCCGGAGCGCCGCCGAGGCATCGGAGCCGAGAATGCGCGCGTGAGCGTGGGGCGAACGGACGATGGCGGCGGCGTGGATGTTGGCGATTGGGGGATGATCGTCGACGAAGCTGCCGCGCCCCGTGAGGAGCCGCGCGTCCTCGATGCGCTTGACGGGCCGGCCGATCCAACCCTTCGCGTCCGCCACGGGACTCGCTGGGCCCGGCGGCACGGCCCTCTGATCGCTTCCTCCTGCCATTCCCTCACCGCCCCGTGTACTTCGGGGAGCGCTTCTCGAGGAACGACATGACGCCCTCGGCGTAATCGTGCGTCGAGCGCAGCCACGCGTAGGCTTTGCGCTCGAGCTCGAGCGCCGTCTCCAGCGGCGCGTCGGCTCCCCGGTCGAGCACCATCTTCAGCGTGCGGAGCGCGAGCGGGGCCCGCTCGGCCAGCTCCCCGGCCAGCGCCGCCACCGCCTTGTCCAGCTCGTCATTGGGCACGGCCTGGGTGATCAGCCCCCACGCCTCCGCGCGCTCCGCCGCGATGCGCTGGCCGGTCATCATGAAGAGCTTGGCGCGCGTCATTCCGATGAGCCTGAGGGCCCGCTGCGTCCCGCCGCTCCCGGGGATCATGCCCAGCCGGATCTCCGGGAAGGCGAACTCGGATCGGAGGGTCGCGATCCGGAAATCGCACGCCACCGCCAGCTCGAGACCGGCGCCCATGGCGAACCCATCGATGGCGGCGAGGACCGGCTTCCGGCACCGCTCGGCGGACGTCAGCGTGTCGCCCCACATCTCGAGGTCGGCAGGCGCCAGCGTGAGGAACTCGGCGACGTCCCCTCCGGCGCTGAAGGCCTTGCCGCCGGCGCCACGGACCACGATAACCCGGACGGCGTCGTCGGCTTCCAGCCCCGCGAAGATGCCGGGGAACTCGTTCCGCATCGCCACCGTCATCGTATTCATCTTTGGCTGGCGATCGATCCAGACGGTCGCCACCGCGCCCGCGCGTTCCACCCGCAAGAACTCGCTCATCCCTGAACCTCCATGTATTGGCCTTCCCGCAGGAGCCGGCGAAGGATCTTCCCCGAGGCCGTCTTCGGGATCTCCTTCACGAAGACGATCCTTCGCGGCCGCTTGAAGTTCGCGAGGTCCCGGCTCTCCCGGCAATGCGCGTCGAGGGCGGCGGCAGTGACCGTGGCCGTCGCAGGCACGACGAAGGCCACCACGCGCTCGCCCCACTTCTCGTCCGGCTCGCCGACCACTGCCACGTCCCTCACCTGCGGATGTCTGGCCAGCACGTCCTCCACCTCGACGGGGTGGACATTCTCCCCCCCGGTGATGATCATGTCGTCCACGCGTCCCGACACGAAGAGCTCGCCGTCCGCGTCGATGTACCCCATGTCGCCCGTGAAATACCAGCCGTCCCGCAGCGCTCGGGCGTCGGCATCAGGCCGCTGCCAGTAGCCGGCGAATGCTTCATCCGAGTCGAGGCTGACGACGATCTCACCCTTCTCACCCGGAGGGACGGTCTCCCCGGAGCCGACCCGGCGGTCGCTGCCGGCGACGACCACCTTGAGGGTCGAGTGGATGCCGGGCCGGCCGGCGCACCCCGGCTTGCCGTGGACATCGGGGCGGACGGAGAAGGTATAGATCTCCGTGGAGCCGTAGTGATTCACGAAGACCTCGGGGCGAAAGGCCGTGACGCAGGCCTCGGTGAGGGGGGCGAGCATGGACGCTCCCGCGTAGGCGAGCTTTCGGACCGACGAGACCTTGGCGGCCGAGAACTCGGGGGCATGGACGAGGTCATAGAACAGCGTGGGGATCAGGTAGAGCGCGGTCAGCCGCTCCGACGCGATCAATTCGAGCGCGCCGGCGGCGCTCCAGTCGGGCTGGCAGACGAAGCAGCCGTTCACCGCCGCCATGCTCGTGAGCGAATGGATCCCCATCGTATGGTAGAGCGGCATGACGCCGAGGGTCCTCTCGAGCCATCCGTACCCGCACTGGATCACGTGGGCCAGAGCTCCGGCGGCATGGTTCTTGTGGGTCCTCGGGACACCCTTGGGTCTCCCCGTCGTGCCCGACGTGTAGAGGATCAGCGAGAGATCGCCCTCCACGAGATCGCGCCCGGGGTCTCCATGGCGGTCTCCCAACGCGAGGAGCTCGGAGAAGGCCAGCGAACCCGGCGGCCCATCGCTGCCGACGAACACGAGGCGCACCGGCCGTCCCGCCGCGGCTTCGAGCACCACTGGGGCCGTCGCCGGCTCGAGCAGGATCACCGCCGCTCCGCAGTCCTCGAGAACATACCGCATCTCTTCCGCCGCAAGGCGAAAGTTCACCGGCGCGGGCACGCCCCCGATGATCTGCAGCGCCCAGTAGGCGAGGACGTGCTCGAGCCGGTTCCGCAGCGCGATCATCACGCGATCGCCTCTGGCCACACCGAGCCGAGCGAAGCCCCGTCCGAGTCGCGCCACCTGACCGGCGAGGTCTTCGTAACTCAGCCGCCTCGCGCCATCAACGACGGCATCGGCGGACGGCCGCCGCCGCGCGGCACGCTCGAGCAGCTGGGCGAGCGTCACGGGACGAGCCGGACCTTGCCCTCGTTCTTCCGGTCGAGGACGTGCTGGAGCGCAGAGCGTGTGTCTTTCAGCGAGGACCGCGCCATCGATGAGGCCATCAGCGGGATCGCGTCACGAAGCCGACTCCTCGGCTGTCATCGCAGCGCCGAGGGTAGAAGAGGGCACCCCCGCCTGTCAAGCCGATCACCTCATGTCTTTCCGCCTTCAGCGAGGCTGGGGAAGCAGCTTCTCGATCAGCGCGCGCATCTCCCCGCTGTTCCACTCACGCGCGCCCACGGCCATGCCGGCCACCTCGCCGCCGGGCCGAACGACGAAGGTGGCCGGCAACCCCGTGACGCGCCACATCCGGGCCGCACTGCCATCGGGGTCCAGCAGGATCGGGAAGGTGAGCCCGTGATTTCTGATGTAGGGATCGAGGAGGGCGCGCGGCGCGGCGCGGTCCTCCGATACGCCGATCACAACCAGCCCGCGCCCCCGGTACTCCGCCCACAGCGCCTCGAGCGTCGGCATCTCGGCCGTGCAGGGCGTGCACCACGTGGCCCAGAAGTTCACGAGCACCAGATCGTGCGAGAAATCCTCCAGGGAGGCGCGGGCGTTGTCCGGAAACGTGCCAAGCCGCAGCCCCGGGCCCCGCTGTCCCTCCGTCAGCTCGGTCACGCCTGCCCGCTCGAAGGCGTCGAGGGGGCGGGCGTGTTCTCCATGATGGCCACCTTCATCATCCGCCCGTCGCGATGGAAGGGCCCAGAGCCCGACCGCGAAGATCGCGATCGCCAATCCTAGCCGGACGAAGGATTGCCGCCGAGTGGCCCCGAGGAGGCTACTAGACGCCCAGCTTTTCACGGGTCACCGGACTCTCGCGCAGTTCCGTCGAGGACCCCTCGAACACGATGCATCCCTTCTCCATGATGTAGCCGCGATCGCACACGGAGAGCGCCACCCGCGCGTTCTGTTCGACGAGCAGGACGGTGATGCGGAGCCGCTTCAGCTCACGGATCATGTCCCGGATGTGGCGGATGAGCGCGGGAGCGAGTCCCTGGGTGGGCTCGTCCATCAGGATGAGCCGCGCCCCCGCCATCATCACGCGCGCGATGGCGAGCATCTGCAACTCGCCGCCGGACAGCGTCTGGGCCGGCTGGTCGATGCGCTCGCTCAGGCGGGGAAAGTGCCCGAACACCGCCTCGAGGCGCTCCCGGCGGAGCAGGGCCGAGCGCCGCGGCACCGCCGAGAGGCCCAGCTCCAAATTCTCGCGTACGGTGAGGCCGGGAAAGATCCGCCGGTTCTCCGGCACGAAACCCACGCCGCGGCGCGCGATCTGGTGCGGCGTCATCCGTGTCAGGTCGACGTCCTCGAACTCGATCGCACCACGGGTGGGCTTGATGAAGCCCATGGCCGTTTTCATGAGCGTGCTCTTGCCCATCCCGTTCTTGCCGAGGAGCGCCACCGCCTCTCCCTCCTGGACCTCGAGGGAGACCCCGAAGAGGATCGGGGTGGCCCCATAGCCGGCGTGGAGATCCCGGATCTGGAGCAAGGGTCGCGCGGCGCTCATGAGTCCGGGCTCGTCACTCGTCCGCGCCGCCCAGATACGCGTCGAGTACCTTCGGGTCGCTGCGGATGACCTCCGGCGGCCCCTCGGCGATCTTCTCCCCGAAGTGGAGCACGGCGATCCGGTCGGAGATCCCCATCACGACGCTCATGTCGTGCTCGATGAGCAGGACGGTGAGGCTCCGGTCGAGCGCGATCCGCCGGATCAGCGCCGTCGCCTCCTTCGTCTCCCCCGGCGTCATCCCCGCCGTCGGCTCGTCGAGGAGCAGGAGCGCGGGTTCGGTGGCGAGGGCGAGGCACATCTCCAGATAGCGCTGCTCGCCGTGAGAGAGGTTTTGCGCGAGATCGCCTCGCCGTGCGGTCAGACCGAACGCGCCCAGGAGCTCCATAACGGGCCCCTCGACATCCGGTCTCCGCCAGAGCGAGGACAGGCGGCCCGAGACGGGCGTGCGCGACTGCGCCGCCACGCGCACGTTGTCATACACGGAGATACCGGGGAAGATGTTCGTGATCTGGAACGTCTTCGCCAGGCCCTGCCGGTTGATGACTTCCGGCGGGCGGCCCGTGATCTCCGTCCCCCGAAGGACGATACGGCCGCCCGTGGGGACGTGCAGGCCGCTGATGACGTTGAAGAGCGTCGACTTGCCTGCCCCGTTGGGGCCGATGACGGAGAAGACCTCACCCTCCCTCACCGTGAAGCTGACACCGGCCAGGGCCGCGAGGGCGCCGAAGCTCTTCGAGACACCCGCGATCTCGAGCATCGTCTCGCCTTGGCTCACGCGGCCTCCCGCCCGGGTCGCCTGCGCAGCGCATGGCGGAAACCCAGGAGCCCGCGTGGCACGAAGAGCACGATGAGGACCAGCACCAGCCCGATCACGATGTTGTACCACTGCACGTAGGACGACACCTTCTCCTGGAGCACGGTGAAGAACACGCCGCCGATGATAGGGCCGACGAGCGTCCCGAGCCCGCCGATCATGACCATGATGAGGAACTCGCCCGATATGCTCCAGTGCAGGAGATCGGGCGTGGCGTAGGCCGCGCGGCCCGGGTAGAGGGCGCCGGCGAGACCGGTCAGGATCGCCGAGATCATGCAGACCCCCATCTTGTAGCGCTGAACGTTATAGCCGAGGAAGCGCGCCCGGTCCTCGTTCTCGCGGATGGCCACGAGCACCTGGCCGAAGTGGGAACGGACGAGCGCCCGACATGCGAGGTACGCGAGCAGCAGGTATGCGACGACGAGATAGTAGAGCCGCGCCGGGGTGTCGATAGCGACGCCCGACCACACCTGGGACGGCGGCAAGCCCTGGATGCCGTCGGAGCCGCCGAAGGTCTGCGTATAGCGGAAGAAGGTGTAGATCACCTCCGCGAAGATCAGGGTGAGGAGCGCGAAATAGATGCCGCGGCGCGTGGTGGCGAAGTAACTCACGGTGAGCGCGTAGGCTCCCACGACGACCGCCGCGAGCCCCAGACAGAGCCAGAGGGACAGGACACCGCGCTCGAGCAGTACGGCCGTCGAGTAGGCGCCGAGGCCGAAGAAGGCGGCGTGTCCGAAAGAGACCAGGCCTGAGTAGCCCATCAGGAGGTCGAGGCTCAGGGCGACCGCCCCGAACAGAAGCGCGTCGAAGGCGAGCAGCAGGTAGTACTTCGACATCCACGGGGTCAGGGGCAGCGCCGCGAGGGCGGCGAAGACGAGCCACCCCTGCCAGGAGAGGACCTTACTCAAGGACACCTTCGCGGCCGAAGAAGCCCCGCGGGCGGACGATCAGGACCACGATCATGATCCCGAAGATGGCGATGGCCACGCGCTGTGGGTTCATCCAGAGCGTCAGCAGACTCTGGGCGATGCCGATCACGAAGGCGGCGACCACCGAGCCACCCAGCGATCCAATTCCCCCCAGGATCACCACGATGAAGGCGAGCAGGATCATCTCGACGCCCATCTGCGGATACACGGTGAACACGGGGGCCAGGAGAAGGCCTGCGGTGGCGGCGAGGGCCGCCGAGCCGGCGAAGGTCAGGGTGAAGACGCGCGGCACGTTGACGCCGAGGCCGTCGAGCATCTCGGCGTCCTGGACGGCGGCGCGGACGATGATGCCGGCGCGGGTCCGGGTGAAGAAGAGCCAGATGGCCAGGAGGAGGATCGAAGAGACGCCGAGCAGGAAGAGCCGGTACTTCGGATAGGTCATGCCCAAGAGAGGAATCGAGCCCTCGATGGGCGGCAGGATCCGGCGCATGTCGCCGCCGAAAATCTGGCGCGCTCCCTCGCGGAAGATCATGGCCAAACCGAAAGTCACGATGAGTCCGTAGAGCGGCTCGCGCCCATAGAGGGGGCGGAGGGTGGCGATCTCGGCCACGGCGCCCACCGCAGCCACGAGCAGCGGGGCGGCCACGAGGGCGACCCAGAAGGAGTTCGTGAGGGCGATCACGACGATCCCGGCGTACGCGCCGAACATGTAGAGTTCCCCGTGCGCGAAGTTCATCACGCCGAGGAGCCCGAAGATGACCGTGAGGCCCAGCGCCAGCAGCCCCAGCGCCGCGCCAAACACGATGCCATGCAGGAGCTGCGGCAACAGCACTGCGACGAGATACTCCACTACTCAGCCTCGATGCGACACGGTGGGTCGGGAGCGACGGCCCGGCCGGTGCGGGGCCCACGGCGACAGAGCCCGCATCGGCCGGGCGCGAGCCCGCGGAGGTGACCGAGGCTCATCATGCCGGCCGGCGCGTTACTTCTTCTTGATCTCCCACGTGAACCCCTCGACCGGATCCTTGCCGACCATGGCCTCGCCGATCGTGTCCTTGCCGGCGAGCGTAGCGATGGGCAAGTTCTTGCCGCCCTTCACCTGATAGAGGTGCATGTCCATGATGACCTGGTGGTCTTCCTTCCTGATGCACTGGCGGCCGATGTGGGTGTTGTCGAGGCACATGCCCTCCTGCGCCTCCGCAACCTTGTCGGAGTCGAAGCTCTTCACCTTCTCCACCGCCGCCGCCCAGAACAGCACCGCGTCATAGGCCCCCGCCATGATGTTGGCGTCCACGCCGTACTTCTTCTTGAACTTGACGTTGAACGCCTGCATGTTCGGATCCGGGTTATACGCGGAGTAGTGCGCGAGCTGGACGAAGCCCTCCATGGGCTCGGCGATCGCGGGCAGATCCTGCTGCAGGAGGAAGCAGTCGATGCCCGCCAGCTTGTACTTCCTGGTCATGCCGAAGGAGTGCAGCTGCGTCATGAGGCGGAGCGAGTCCGTGCCCGCGAAGGCCACGAAGAGCACGTCCGGGTTGCTCTGGTTGATCGCGCCGAACCAGGGGCTGAAGTCCTTGGTGTCGAGAGGCGCACCCGCCACCCCCACCACCTCGCCCCCCAGCTTCTCGAGCGCCGTCTTGAACTGGCGGCCGTCGGACTGACCCATGGCGTAGTCGGTGTAGAAGATGTAGACGCGCTTGCCCATTTTGTCCACGATGTACTTCGCGAGCCCGGTGGCCTGCATGCGCGAGTCCGGCTGATTCGAGAAGTAGTACTTGTGGAACTTGGTGGTCCGCATGAACTCGGCGCACGAGACGGAGTTCCAGTGGACCACCTTGTGCTTCTTCGTCACGTCCATCACCGCCATTGTTGCCCCGCTGGACACGGCCCCGATGAGGAGCTTGACGTCGTCCTGCAGGATCAGCTTCTCGGCTTTGCGCACGGCGGGGCCGGGCTTGGTCTCGTCGTCCTCCGAGATCACCTCGATCTTGTGGCCGAGGACGCCCCCCTTGGCGTTCAGCTCCTCGACGGCGAGCTGGATCGCCATGGTCTGGTACTTGCCGTACCCCTCGAACACCCCGACCTTGGAGCCGAGGTCACCGATCTTGACCACCTTCTGGGCGGTCGCCGGAGCCGACAGCCACCCGAGCACGGCGAGCGAAACGAGCGTCGCGAGGAAGGGCCTACGTTTCATGGAATCCTCCTTGTGGATGTTGAGGACGTTTCGATCAACCGTGAGAGCGTCTGCGCGATCCGCTGGAGAGGCTCACGCATCTTCGCGGGGTCAGGCGCCACGACCGGCTGTCCCGTGGTGGCCTTCGGGTTCGAGCCGGGAGCGCCCGCCGGCCGGGGGCCGTTGTCCTTCGCGAAGCCCTCGGCGTCGTCCAGGGCGAGCCGCACCGCCACCGCCGCCTTGCTGTCATGCTGGGTGACCGCGAAGTCGATCAGGTTGTAGTAGCGCGTGATGGCCTCGAGGAACTTCCGGCCGCTGGCCCCTCGCGCCGCGGCGGACTCGCCCGGGTCTGCGAGCCTCCGATCGGCTTCCTGCGCCAGATCACGGGCGAGCGCGGCGAAGAACACCATGAGCGATCGCTCGGCGGCGGGAGCGTCGCCGGCCGTGATGGCCCCGCGCGTCGCCGCCTCCAGGCCCGCGGGGAGGTCGGCCACCCGCGCCCGCATCTCGGCGCGTAGCGCCCCGTTGTCGAACAGCCCGAGTGCGACGTCGAACTTGCGCGCCTGCAGCGCGAACTTGATCTGCTTGAAGTTCGCCGACACCTCGTTGTCCCGGGGCACGTAGACGCCGACGTGATGGGCGACGGCGGGGCCGCCCGCCACCGCGATGGTGAGGGCCAGCATCGCCGTGTTCGCGCGCGCCAACACGGCAATCCTCACGACCGCCTCGCCAGGCGCAGGGCCACCAGCGCCGTGAGCCACCACGTGGCGGCGATGGTCGCGCCGCCGAACGGGATCCAGATGACCCGCTCGGCGATCGTCTTGGCAGCCTCGACGCCGTAGTAGGGGATGAGCGCGCTCCAGAGAAGATAGCCGACCGGACACCCGGCGCCGCCCGCACTGAGGAGCACGACCACCGCCCGGCGCACGCCATCGGACCGGACCAGCGTCGCTGCCGTCATCGTCGTCGCGATGATGACGAGCCCCATGCCCTCCGCATGGAGATGGAACAGCCGGAGGGCAGCATCGAACTTGACCATCGCCTCGTCGATCACCTGCTCGTCCACATCGCGCACGCCGACCAGCCCGTGCGTGGCCGGCCGGGCCAGGATGACGGAGCGCGCCCAACGCGTCAGCTCGAGCTTGAACTTCACCATGGACGCGCCCCCGACCTCGGCACACGCGATGAGGAGAATGGCGACCAAAAGCGCGGGAAGCGGGGGCCGGCGCCAGCCGTCGGAGCCGGCGACCGTCACGCGGCCGGCCCCCGGCGGCGTCCGGCGACGATCAGAGCGGCGAGAGCGACCAGTCCGAGGATGAGCGCGCTGCCCAGCGGCGTCAGGACATAGCGTTCCGCCATCTCGATACCGGACTCGCGCCCCCGCTCGAGCACCGCGCCGGAGTATGCGAGATAGCCCAGCGGGAAGAGCGCGCCCACGACGAGGAGCGCGAAGAGGGCGCCGCGGGCCCGCCGCCACGGGACAACGCTCGCCCCGATCGTGCCCACCAGAATCACGAGTGGGCCCAGCCCCTGCGCGTGAGTATGGAAGAACGACAGGCCTGCCTCCACGGCGTACACGGCCCGAGCCGTGACCTCGGCGTCGTACTCGGCCGAGCCGGCCAGACCGTGGACCTGGGGGTTCGCCGCCACCCGCGCCATGGCGTGCCGCGCGACCTGCGGACGGAACTGCGAGATGACCGCGCCGGCTGTCTCGCCGAGCGCGATAACGAAAAGGCCCACCAGAATCACAACCAGCGGGGGACGCCTCATGCAGGTTTCGTTCGCCTCGATCCTCAGGAACGGGAGGTGCCAGCCCGGGCCGAGGGTACTTGACTCGTGTCCATCCTGTCAATTGTCGGTAGGATATGTGGATGCCCGGAGCTACCGCTTCCTCCTCCGCCCGGGCCCGGCCTGAGAGGGTTCGAGCCGACGCGGAGGTCGGATATCAGATCGTGGTGTAGCCGCCGCTGACGCTGACGGTCTGGCCGGTGATCCAGGAGGCCAGATCTGAGGCGAGGAAGGCCACCAGCGGCGCGATGTCGTCGGGTCTCCCCAGGCGCTTGATTGGGTAGGCCTGGAGGATCTTCTCGCGGTTTGCGTCCCAGAAACTCCTGTCGGCGTGGCCCGTCTCGACCCAGCCGAACGTCACCGTGTTCACCGTGATACCGGCGCGCCCAAGCTCGCGCGCGAGCGTCCGCGTGAGGCTCAGGACGCCCCCGCGCGCCGCCGCCGTGATGCTGAGCTGCGCCTGGCCGACGCGCGCCGAGTCACCGGCGATGTTGACGATGCGGCCGCCCTTGCGCTCGACCATGGCCGGAGCGATCGCATGGCAGCAATTGAGCACGCCGTACATGCCGACGTCGATCTGCGCGCGCCACTCCTCCGGCGTGGTCTCGGGGAAGAATTTTCGGCGGACCATGCCCGCGTTATTGACGAGCACGTCGATCGGGCCCCACTCACCCTGGATGCGCTCGACCATGCGCCCGACGGCCGCGTAGTCGGTGACGTCGGCCCCGACGGCGATCGCACGACCGCCCGACGACCGGATCTCCGAGGCGGTCGCCTCGGCCTCATCCTTCGACTTCGCATAATTGACGGCCACCGCCGCCCCTTCCCGCCCGAGCACGAGCGCGATCTCGCGGCCGATGTCACGGCCCGCTCCCGTGACCAGCGCGACCTTACCCGCGAGACGCAGATTCATGCTTTCCCCCCTTCGCGCCACCGGAGCCGCGCCATCTCGCTCTGGCTACCCTCGGTTCTCACCGTGCTCACGCTGCCTATACCGTCCATCGCCGGCTCAGTGGCCGGCGCTGGGGAACGAGACGCCCGTGAACGCGGCGAGGCGCGTGGCGAGCGGGCTGTTGCGGCTCCGCCCCGTCCACACGTGTCCATCGATGATCACGCAGGAGATACCAGGGATGTCACCGCGCGCGATCGCCTCGAAGGCGTCGCGCGCCTTGGAGGCGGCGGGCGCGTCGCAGACGACGAGGTCGGCGGGGGCGCCGATGGCGAGCGTTCCCGTGCCCGCGGCCAGCCGGAACGCGCGCGTGTTGTTCCCGGTGGCGAGCGCGATCGCGATCTCCGGAGCGACGTCGCCGAGCGAGGCCATCTCGCAGATGGTCTTGATCACCCCCATCGGCATGACACCCGTCCCCGTGGGCGTGTCGCTCGCGAGGCATACGCGCTCGAGCACGCCAGCCTCGCGCGCAAGCTTGACGATGTAGAGCGCGGAGCGGAGGTTGCCCGCCTGCACGATCTGCAATGCCATGTCAGTCTGGCGGACGATCGTGGCGAGGCCGACCTCGTCGAGTGACGTGGTCCCGCCGTTCACGTGACCGCAGACGTCGGGCCGCAGGCGCAGGAGCACCTCGGGACTGATCGGGCTCGAGCCTGGGATCGAGTTGCCGCCCGAATGGGACATGACGCAGAGCCCGTGCTTCTGCGCCCGGCGGACGTCCGGCTCGCCGTCCTGCGGGTGGGCGTAGTCGCCGAAGCCGTACTTGGCGTGGCGCACGCCGTGGCGCGCCATCTCGGCGAAATCGTCGTCGGTGAGCCCGGGCTCGAGCACGACCGAGCCCGCGTTCACCTTCATGCCGTTCGGGTGAAAGTTCGCGAAGCACTTCGCCGCTGTGATCGCGAGCGCTTTCGCCGCCACCGGATCGTGCGGGCGACCGGGGGCGTGGACCCCCTCGCCGGCGGACACGACGCTCGTGATCCCGCCGTGGACGTAGGAGTCGAGGAAGTCCACCGTCTTCTGGCGTGGCGTGTAGTCGCCGAGGACGACGTGGCAGTGGGAGTCGATGAGCCCGGGGATGACCGTTGTGCCCCGGCAGTCTACGACGACGTCGGCCGCCGCCGCGGCGGTCCTCGAGGCGGCGCCGATGGCTACGATCAGCCCGCTCTCGACCAGGATCGCCTCCGCCTCGAGCCGCGGCGCCGATAGCACGCCTGTCGCGAGGGCGCCGATGTTGACGAGGCCGAGGGTTTCCACGGGCTCAGTAGTCGCCGAGGCAGCGGTCGACGGCGGCCTTGGCCGCCGGCCAATCGTAGGCTTTGAACATCCGCGTGTTCACCACGGGTTGCGCGGCCGAGTAGAACATCTCGTACTGGAGCTGGCGGCCGCCGAATTCCGTGCCGACAAAGTCCCAGATGAGCTTGATGAGCTTGATTCGGTCGCGCGCAGTCGCCACGCCCGACCGGTAGTAGCGCTCCGTGTCCGCCCGGGTCTCTGGGCTCGTAAAGCTCGCCTCGGACGAGGGTATGGCCTGGAACGCTCCGCCCGCCAGCTCGCGGAGCGTCCGCATCATGTCCACGATGAGCCGCCGCTGGAGGCTCATCCCAGCATAGACGTACTGAGGGTGCGGACGGGCTACCCCGTTCACCACCAGCGGGCCGCCCTCGGCCGCCTGGACAAGCGCGTCGAAGCTCGCGCAGAGCGCGGCGATGTCACCCCCGAGCGTGGCCTGGGCAGCCGCGTTCTTCTCGTTGCTGTGGAGCTCGACGAGCTTCATGGCAAGCCCGGCCATGAATTCGAGCTTCACCGAGAAGCGCACGAGCGACTGAAAGTTCGCCAGCGTGTGCGAGGGCGACTCGTGGAACTGGGCGTTGACGAGATCCACGTTCCGGTAGATGAACACCTGCTCCCAGGGCACGAACACGTCGTGAAACACGACCGTCGCGTCCACCTCGTCGAAGCGCGCGGAGAGCGGGTAATCGTAGACACTCGTCGCGATCGCGGCGAAGGGGCGCCGCGGGTAGAGGCGCAGGCCTTCGGCGGCGATCGGCACGACGAACGAGAGCGCGTAGTCCTCATCGCCCGGAACAAGCGGCGTGATGTAACTGAGGAACAGCCAGTCCGCGAGCACCGCGGAGGTCGCGATGGCCTGGGCGCCGCGGACGACGATGCCGCCCTCGCGCTCGGCCACCACCCCCGGATAGAGAAACGGCTCCGGCTGTCGATGGGCGGGCTGCGAGCGGTCGATCTGAGGCGGGACGATCGCATAGGTGACGTAGAGATCCTCATCGCGCGCGCGCTCGTAGCACCGCACAACATGGTCGCCGAAGCGCGCCCCGCCCCGGTCGAAGAGCTGGCGCCACGCTGCGAACGCCGTCAACACGCTCGCGACGTGGTCGGGGGTGCGGCCCATCAGACCGTACGAGGGCTCCGCCCAGAAGCGGTGGACGCGCCGCCGGGCGCCGAGGTCCTCGGCCGAGCGTGGGACGAGCCACATGTTGCTGTAGCGCCGTCCGGTCCCCGGCTCGGCGAAGGTGAGGGCCGGATCCGATGCGGCCACGCTCGCGCGATCGTACGTCTGGGAGATCGACTTGATCGGCTCGGCAAACGCGGGATGGACCGTGACGTCCTTGACCCGCTCGCCGTCGAGATAGACGGCGCGGCCGTCCCTCAGGGCGGCGACGTAGGCGCTTCCCGTGCGCATGGCCGCTCACCTTACCATAGGTACCCAGCAGGCGTTGGAGGCGTTCGATGAATCTCAGGCCGGCCTGGCCAGGGTGGTGCGGTCGCGGCCGCGAGCACTCGAGAACGAGGTCCTCGAGCGCACGCGCATCGTGGTCGGCCCAATCTCGTCATGCCCTGAATGATGGGGCCGCCCTCTCACGAATGCTTGCTCGCACCGCGCGATCGGCGGGTCAGATGACGGTCCCGTCGGGAATCACTGCGCTCTTGGGGATCACCACGATGCCTTCGCGGATGTAGTAGTTGGCCGCGTCACGGTCGCGCTCCCCCCTCGGACGAGCTCGCAGATCTTGTCTTTGGCGATGGTCTTCATGATCCTCATGCGCCGCGCCCGCCCTCTAGACAGCACACACGATCAGCGTACTCTTGGGAGCAATCGGGTGTCTAGGGGCACGCCCGGGATTCGCCCGAAGGGGATGAGCCGCCCTCTAGAGGCTGCCCCTTCGGGCTCCCTGATCTCAGCCGTGGTCTCGGAGTCGGACTCGAGACTTCAACTGGTCGCGCGTCGCGGCCTCGGTGTCAACCGGCGTGGACCCGGCTAGATGAAGTGCTTCCACTTCAGGCCGCACTTGCAAGCATGGAGGTCATCGGCGTGCGCTGATGGCCTGTCGCAGTGGTGGCGCTTGCCATCCTCCGCGATCTTGTCGGTTCCACAGCACCCTTCTTCGTCGGGTCTTGCCTGGGGGCACCAGTTCGTCATGGGCTTGGTTTGCGTTTGGCTCATAGAGATAATCCTCCTTCCCTCACCGATACTCACCATGCGCACCCTCGGTCAAGGAGTTGTGGTGCTCTGCGACAAGCACATGGCAATTCCGCCGCGCGCAGAGATTACCGAGTCAGAAAGAGTGACCTTGAAGAGGCATACCGATGTCTACCAAATAGCCTGAAAGGTGGAGCTTCGGACGCAACGACTAATCGCCACGCATGGCATAGGTGATGCGTCCTTCGCTAGCCAAGGATCCTTCGCAATGAGGTTTTCACTTCGTCGAAGACGGTGGATCTGGCCGATGGGGCTTCTGGCGGGCCTCGTCGCAGTCACCGTCCTGGCCGCGCTCTTCATCGACGAGCCCGCGCGCCGGTATATGGAGCGTGAGATCAATCACCGGCTCACGGGGTACACCGTGACCGTGGGCGCCCTTCACATCCGCCCTTGGACCGTGTCGCTCGAGCTGGTGGACGCTACGATCTCACAGGACGCCAATCCCGACCCGCCGGTGGCGCGGATCCGTTCCCTGACGACGACCATTGATTGGCGGGCTCTGCTGAAACGCAAGCTCGTAGCGGATCTGACCTTCGATCGGCCGGAGGTATACGTCAATCTCAAGAACTTCCGCGCGGAGGCCCGGAGCGACGTGTCCCTGAAGGACCGCGGGTGGCAGGAGGCGCTCGAGGCCGTGGCTCTGGACCTCAAGATCAACCGGCTGCAGGTGCGCAATGGCGACCTCGCCTACCTCGATGCCGGCCCCTTCAAGCCACTGCGGCTGAGCCGACTCAATGTGAGCGCGGAAAACATCCGGAACATCAGATCCCAGGACCGCGTCTACCCGTCCGATGTCCACGTGGAAGGTGTAGTGTTCGACACGGGGAGCTCTGGCTCGACGGCCGCGCGGATTTTCTCGCCGAGCCGCACGCGGGGATCCAGGCGGCGCTTCGGCTCGAGCGCGTCGAGCTCGATTACTTCCAGCCCCTCATCCAGCGCTACAACCTCTCCGTGAGCCGCGGCACCCTCTCCCTGACCGGGAACGTCGAGTACGCTCCCACGATTGCGCGACTGATCCTCGACCGTGTGGGCGTGCAGGGGGTCTCCGCGGAGTACGTCCACACGCCTCGCACCGCGGAAATCGAGAAGGAGCGGGCGCAGCGCAGCCTCGAGGCGGCGAGGGGGGCCGTCAACAAGCCCGACCTCGATCTCCGGATCGACCGTCTCGACATCACTAGGAGCACGCTCGGCTTCGTGAACCGCGCCGCGACGCCGGAATATCGGCTCGTCCTCACGGACACGAATCTCACCGTCGAGAACCTGGGCAATCAGCGGCAGCAAGGCCCGGCGATGATCCGGCTCAAGGGCCGGTTCATGGGTACCGGTGATACGGTTGTGACCATGGCGCTGCGGCCCCGGACGGGCGGAGGGGACATGGATCTCACGGCCCGGATCGATGAGGCCGACATGGCGCGCATGAACGGCTTCGTGCGCGCCCACGGCGGCATCGACGTCGCGGCGGGCAAGCTCTCTGTATATTCCGAGCTTCGGGTGAGAGACGGCGCCATCTCGGGCTACATCAAGCCGCTCTTCCGCGATGTCAGCGTCGGCGCCGTCGACGGGGAAGAGGAGGAGACAAAGAGCTTTGGCCGTCGGCTCTACGAACGTGCGGTCGGCGCCGCCATGAAGATCCTGAAGAATCAGTCTCGTGGCGAGGTCGCGACCGTGGCCACGATCTCGGGCCGACTCGACCAACCCCAGTTCAGCACGTGGCAAGTCATCGGACGCCTGCTGCAGAATGCCTTCATCAAGGCAATCCTGCCGGGCTTCGACCCGAAGCGAAGCCCCGAGCTCGACCAGTCGCCGAGCGGCAAGGGCCAGGATACCCCACCCGCCCAGACCCTGTAGGGCCTCGACGACCGTGAGGAAGCGATCTGACTTCCACTAATTGCAGGAAGGCGTTAGGCTTGGATCGGCGCTCTTGTGGCGTGTGACTCATCCCCCTCGCTGGGGAGTTCGCTTGGAATGGAGTCGATGGTTTTGCGACATGCGCGGAGTCCGCGCCGGAGGCCGGGCTGACTGGGGGACGTGCCATGTCCGCGACATCCGAAACGCGACCGCAGGCCCCCGCGATCGCCGCCGCGCGGAGCGGGCCATACGACGCGATCATTGTCGGCGCCGGGATCTCCGGCATGTATCAGCTCCACCGGCTGCGCGGGCTCGGCCTAAGGGTGCGGGTGTTCGAGGCTGGCCACGGCGTCGGCGGCACCTGGTACTGGAACCGCTATCCCGGGGCGCGGTTCGATTCCGAAAGCTGGACCTACGGCTACTCCTTCTCCGACGAGATCCTGCGCGAGTGGGAATGGAGCGAGCACTTCGCGGCGCAGCCGGAGACACTGCGCTACTGCAACTTCGTTGCCGACAAGCTCGACCTCCGCCGCGACATCGAGTTCAACAGGAGGATCAGGGCCGTCACCTACGACGAGGCCGCGAATCACTGGGACATCGAGAGTGAAGAGGGCCGACGGGAGCGGGCACGGTTCCTGATCACCGCCATCGGGCCCCTGTCGGCGCCGACGATGCCGACCATCCCGGGCGTCGAGACCTTCCGCGGTGAGTCCTACCATACCGGCACCTGGCCGCATGAGCCGGTCAGCTTCGCGAACAAGCGTGTGGCGGTGATCGGCACCGGGGCGACGGGCGTGCAGGCGATCACCGAGATCGCCAAGACCGTCGGCCACCTCACCGTCTTCCAGCGCACCCCGAACTGGTGCGCGCCGCTGCACAACCGCCCGATGGACGCGGCCACGCAGGCCGGCATCAAGGCGACCTATCCGGAGATCTTCGCAGTCTGCCGCGAGTCCTTCGGCTGTTTCATCCACCAAGCCGACCCGCGCAACGCGCTCGAGGTGAGCCCGGAGGAGCGCGAGGCGTTCTTCGAGAAGCTCTACGGCGAACCTGGCTTCGGCATCTGGATGGGGAACTTCCGGGACGTGCTGATCGACGAGGAAGCCAACGCCACGATCACCGAGTTCATGCGCCGGAAGATCCGCCAGCGGGTCAAGGACCCGAAGGTCGCGGAGAAACTGATCCCGACGAACCACGGCTTCGGGACCCGCCGTGTACCGCTGGAGAGCGGCTACTACGAGGTCTTCAACCAGCCGAACGTTCGCCTCGTCGATGTGCGCGAGACGCCGATCGAGCGGATCACCCCGGCCGGCGTCAAGACCAGCGAGTCCGAACACGAGGTCGACATGATCATCTACGCCACCGGCTTCGATGCCATCACCGGGGCGTTCGACCGCATCGACGTTCGCGGGGTGGGCGGCAGGCGACTCCGGGAGAAGTGGGCGGACGGGCCGCGCACCTATCTCGGCCTGCAGATCGCGGGCTTCCCCAACCTGTTCACGCTGGTCGGGCCCCACAACGCCGCCACGTTCTGCAACATTCCGCGCTGCATCGAGCAGAACGTGGACTGGGTGACTGCGCTCATCGGGCACATGCGCGAGAAGGACTACGCGCGCGTCGAGCCTACCCTCGACGCGGAGCGGGACTGGACCCAGCACGTGCACGACACCGGGAGGCGCATGCTCTTCACCCAGGTCGATTCCTGGATGATGGGCATCAACTCGAACGTGGCGGGCAAGCAGAGGCGCACATTCATCGTCTATGCCGGCGGCGCCCCGAAGTACCGGGAGAAGTGCGACGAGGTCGCCGCCCGTGGCTACGTCGGCTTCACTTTCCGGTAGACGCGGGCAGCGGCCACCGTCGTCAGTAGGGAATTCGTGGCACGCTCTTCACCCTCAGCTCGCCGCGCCGACCGCCGAACGCTGATCGGGTGGTGGCGCGGGGACCTGAGCTTCCGGCAGGCGCTCGGCGCAGGCCTGGTCCTCGAGGGTCGGCGCGAATGGGTTCGCGCGTTTCCGAGCTGGTTCGAGCGCTATCTGTTCGCCGAGGTCACCCCTGTCTCCCGGATAACTCCAACCCGCCGAGCCCGTCCGAGGGAGGCGACGCCGGTCCCATCCTAGCGTACGTTTCGTGGATGATGTTGGGCGCAAGCAGGCGCAGGTCGGCAGGCTCTGGCGCGACGGGGAGGGGCATCCGCCTCTTGACGGGGGCGCACCTCGCAGCCCACGATGGGCTCATGACGAGGGTCGGGCGGGTCGTGGTCGTCGTCAGCCTGTCGCTGGCCCTCGTCTGTGCGGCGACCGCTCAGGACCTGGTGAGCTTCCACGGTCGGGTCCTGTTCGTCGCGGGCACAACCATGGGGTTCGCCCCGGATAGCGGAAGCAGCTTCGAGGTCGATTTGACCAAGGTAGACCAGAGCTCCTACGAGTTTCTGAACAACGGCGATTCGATCACGGTGGTGGGATACGTCTCCCGCGACGGGAACAAGGTGATCGCCGTGTCCATCACGCCGGACCAGTAGCGCGCGGCCGGCGGGCCGGCCCTGCTCCGCGGCAGAGGTCTTCTGTTCTTGCTGGTGGGCGCTGCATGTAGCATCCGTTATTGATCGACTACCACATCGAAAGCCAGCCCGCTCCCACCCTCGCCTCGTCCCGTCGTCACCCGGCGCCCGATCCAGAGAAACGTGCTTCCGCCGAGCCAGCGGGCGCGCTGAAACGCTCGGGTGACGGTCTTCCCCGCGCGCGGAACCTCTTCCTCGTTGATGTAGCGGGGGCTTGGGCCGGCGATCACGCGGCCATAGATCTCGCGGGCCGGGCCCGGCATCCGCGCGCGCTGGAGCTGCACGCTGCGCGCGTTCCCGCCGACGTGAACCGGGATGAAGGGATGCCAGTTGTGTGGGACGTCGGTCCCCAGGACGTAGCGCGCGGGGGCTGCGGTGGGATGGAGCGGGGGCGCGGGGGGCGGGGCAGCGGCTGCCCGCGCCACCGCGTATCCGTCGGCGCCCCCGCCCATCACGGTCGGCACCGTTTTCTCGACGGCCCACACCATGTTCGCCATCTCGTCCCGCAGGAAGAGGATCCGCTCGAGATCCGGACCCTCGATGGACTTCGCAAGCACCGGTGCGAGGAGGAGGCGCTCGTCCGCGGTGTGTCCGTGTTGTGTCGCGCCGAGGGTGAACATCGCCCACCGCTGCCAGGTGTCATTGGGGCCTCGGCCCGCTGCGTGGACCAGCGTCGCTTCGCCGAAATCGTCGGTGACGAGGAGCCCGGATAACCGGCAGAGCGAGCCCAGGTCCAGGACGTAAGGGATCACGCACCAGTCATTGCTGTAGACGAGAGCGAATTCGGTGAGGAGGAGCTTGGCCACATCGGTGGTATTCGCGTCGATGTCGGCGAACTCGGTGACCCGGTCCTCGAACTCCCAGTAGCGGTGGCTCGGCATTCCGGCGAATGAAGCCGGGGCGGGGAGGAACGAGAGCGCATGCTCATCGGTGGGAGTTTCGGGCGTCGGGCCGCCTCGTTCCGGTGCGGGGGCCGTCGTGGCGGCCTCCACGTCGAATCCAAACCAGTCGAGCCGTCCCCCGGCGTATTCGTCGGCGACGAGCCTGGTCTCGGGCGCTCCGGGCGTCTGAGCTGTGCACGAGAACTGATACTCGAGGAAGCGGGGAACCCACGCCTCACCGTCCGTGGGATCCGGGGCGTGATAGAGCCGACGAAACCAGCGAAGCAGCTCCGCGCCCGCTTGCTTGAGCGCCGCATGCTCCGCGGGTGCGAGGTCACCCAGGCCGTCGACGCGGGTGTCATGGGCGCCGCCCACGATTTCCGTGAGCAACTTCGCCCCGTCGAGGAGGCGTGGCAGCCCGATCGAGAGCACCTGCCTCGCCTCGGCATCCAGGTAACCGGCGAGGGCCGCCTCGGTCAATCCGTACGCGGCGGGCGAGACATAGAGCCCGCGCATGATCGGCAGTCTGGGCTGGCCGGCGAGCAGGCCGAAGAAATAGCGCGTGACCTGGACGTGCAGGGTGAGATCCGCCGGTATGGCCTCGCTCTCGACCCGCGTCTCCAGCGGGACGTCGCGCTGATATCGCACCGCGCTTCCACCGCCTGGCGCATAGGTCTTGAACGGCGCGGCTTCGACCAGGGTGCGCACCTCGACGGGCGACGCCGCGTCCTCGCCCTTGAGCTCACCGAACTGCCATTGCCTGGTCAAGAACCAGAGTGCGTCGCGCACCTCCGCGCGCAGCGCCCGCTCGAAATCCACGGCACGCGGTCGGCCCTCGAGCCGATTCCATCCCTTGATGAAGGGGATCGCGGGGAATGCGACGAGCCTCAGGGCGGCGGCGGCCTGGTAATCGAAGGGCATATGTATGTCTCAGGCCGGCGGCCCGGCGGGGGCGATGATCGCCGACGCGGACTGGGCGAAGAGGTTGAACCGCAAGCCTGCCGAGCTGAATTCGGAGAGGATGGCGGGGAGTGCCTGGAAATACGGGATCTGGGCGATCATGTCCGGCTCCACTGCTCGGCTTCTGGCCCGCTCGAAGGTCTCGACGATCACCGTCACGAGATCCTCCCACGACCATCCTCCGCGGAGCCGGGGCGAGACGGCGAGGAGCAGTGCCTGGGGCGCCACAGCGTTGGGGCGGTTGAAGTGGAAGGCGATTCCTGTAGTTTGTTCGGCCGTGGGAACGAGCTCGGTCCATTCGTCGAGCAGCAGGCCCGACAAGGGCTCGGCGAGCGACGGCATGGCGGCGCAGAGCACGATGGAAGCGACGTCGCCGGGACTGAGCTGGTCACCGAAGGCCGTCCCGATCCACGCGTCCCCTGCGCGCACGGGCAGCTGCAGCGGGCTCAGCCGCAGGCCTGCCGTGTCGAGCCACTCGCCGTACCACATCGCCCGCCCGACCGCTTCCGGCGCCGGCCGAACACGCACGAGCGACTGCAGCCATTCCTCGATGGCCAGCGGGTCCGTCGAGATCGGAGACGCGAGCGCGGAAGCGAGCTCGGGTCGCGCCGAGGCGTGAACGCGGAAGAGTGGCAGCACAACGAAGCTGCTGCCCAGGAGGCTCCGCGCCGCATCCGCGTACCGCTGGGCAAGGGTCTCGGTGCGGACGGCACGCGCTCGCGCTGCCTCGTCCGGATTGACGGGCAGCGGGTCGGTGAAGGTGGTGTCGAGCGAGGCTCTCGCCGTGGCGAGTCGGCTCGTCACCAGGCTCACGACCGTCTGCGCCTGCGCGACGATTGCGTCCATGGTGAGACCGGTGACGTCCAGCCCCGCGGTGGGAAGAGCCTCGGGTATGCCGAACCGGCACACCGCAACCAGCAGCCGCCGGAGCTGGGCCACGGCGTCACTCCACTCCGGGCCGATGGCATGCGTCGGATCCGCCTGGATCCGGTCATACAGCGGCAGGATCGTCCCCGCCATGAATGTTCGCAGCGTATCGTTCGCTGAGGTGAGCCTGGTATGGGCACGCTCAACCCGCGTCTTCAGGTCGGCCAGATCCTTGAGCGGCGGCAGACCATCATCCAAGCCTTTTGGATTGCCGATCTCGGTTTCCTGGGCCTCGGTCGGAAGCTCGAAGTCGCGCGCGTGAAGGTTCCGACTCGCCGAGACCAGTTGTCGGAGGACCTTCAGCAGGGGGAACACGCTCGCCAGAGAGACCCTGCCCGGCTCGGCCTGGCCCAGCTCGATGATGAGCGCCCGCTCGTTCGACACCGACGGGTCGCTCTTCGCGTCGAGGAAGGTGAGCATCGCGTCGGGCACGGTGTGCCGCACGCGATAGTCGTGCACCAGATAGCGCTCGAGCTCGCCGGAGAGGTCGCCCAGCCGTTCGCCCGCGGCCAGCACGCAGTCCAGCGGCTCGAGCTCGAGCGATTCGAGCGAGACGAATGTCGGGGTCCCCGTTCCCTCGGTCACGCGCCACTGGACGCCGGCGGCCGGGGGCAGGACCGTGCTCAGCCAGTGGTTGAGGGCCGCATTGGCGGCTGCGCGCGGGGTGAGCTCCGCCTGCCAACCGTCCGTCCGTGAGGGGTCGAGCGGCAGGGCTATCCGGAAGGTGAGGGAGCGACCGCTTCGCGGCGTCTCGACCACTTGGAGATCAGGCGGCGCCACGCCCTCGGTGAAGGCCTGCACCACTCCTCGGGCTCGGTCGTAGTTCCCCTGGACCACCTGATGCACGCTCTCGGCGAGCAGGAGGTCCGCGATGGTGTCCATCGCGTCGGTGAGCTTATCGATCTCCTGCCGGATTGCCGCCGCCTGCGCGCGTGGCGCCTCGCCGGCCTCGGGCCCGTCCGCGGAGAGCCCGGCGATATCGTACGGATAGGCCCGCTCTCGCACCCAGTCGAGCAGGTCGTAGCCGTTGACCACGTTGCGCGCCTCCATCGTTTCGGCGGTGGTACCGGCCGGAACGTCGGTCAGCTTTCGCGACGTGAGCGGGAAACGCTCCCGCAGGACGTAGATGAACTGATCCAGCTCCACTCCCGGGTGGCCCTCGTGCAGCCCCCGCTCGAGCTGGTAGCCGAGCAGCGCGGCGAGCTCCTGGCCACTGCGGAGCCCGTCCAGGAAACCCAAGGCGGTGCGGACCCGAGTGGAGGAGAGATTCACGGCCATCGTGTCGGCCTGCGCGGGCTCGGCATGCGACAAATATCCGTTGTGCAGCACCGCCGCCGTGACGGCATGGGTGAGCGACGGCGCATGCACGTAGCCGCCGTTGGCGCCGTCTTCCATGACGGCGCCGGTTGTGCCCGCGCGAATCGGCGCGGGGAGCTGGTCCGGCGGTACCACCCGTCGCGAGGCCGATGAGGGTCGCACGTCTTCCACCACGCCGAATGCGCCCAGGTGAAGAGATGAGGGCTGATGCTGGCGCAATTGCCAGAGACGTCGCGCGAAGAGGCCGTGCACCCAGGCATCGAGGCGATAGCTGCAGAGGTCCACGTGCTCCGCGAACAGGCGCTCGAGCCGGGCGGTGGGGAGCGGGGCCAGGAGGCCCAACGCCGCGTGGAGATCGGCGAGCCCGGCGGCCTCGGGAGGCGGCGTGCCGCCGGGCGAGACCGCGCGTGCTCCGGCGACGAGGAGATCGGCGACCGAGATCGGTGACGTCGCCGCCCCGATCCTGGCCGCGTCCACGCTGAGCACATCGGCGGAAGTGAAGGTTCTCGATGCCCCGACGTTGACGATCACCGGTTCCGGCCCGAGCTCCGCGAAGACCTGCGGAGCGATCGTCTGCACCAATCCGCGCCCGGCCCGCCCGAGCTCGGCCACGAAGGCGTCGCGGAGCAGCCGGTAGAGGAGGGCGGCGGGCGGGGGCAGGGGCTGATCCAGGCTGTCACGGAAGTTTTGCTGCCGGATGTCGCTGCTGCTCGCGGTGCAGAGCCAATCGATATAGTTCCGTTTTCCATCGAAGGAAGTGAGGCCGCGGGTCTCGGAGAACGGCACCCGGGGGTCGTCATCGATGAGGGGACCGGTCAGCAGATCGTGCTCGCGCCAGAACACGAGCTCCCGCAATCGCATGCCGGCGGCGGGATCGATGCCGATCACCGAGAGATTCGCCGCGACCGCGCTCCCCATCTCCTCCCAGAGGGCGGTCGCGTACGCTTGTGGCGTCCCGCGGAATCGCGTGTAGTTGTTGAGGTAATCCCGCGCGATCGCCTTGCGGGCGTAGAACTCCACGGACGATGCCTGCAATCCTATGACGGCGAGGAGGTGCGGGAAGGGATCGCCTGCCTTGCCGACATAGCTCACGGCCGAGACGAGACCACGCCACACGCCGTCCAAGGTCCTGAGCCGCGCCAGCAGCGCGCTCCAGAAGCCAGCCTCGTCGCCCGTCTCGGCGGGCGTCCACTCCCAGAGCGCGAGCGCGCTCGCGACCAGAACGCCGTACGGCTGGGTCCCCACACGCAGCGCGGAAACGAGTCCGCGCCCCGCCACGTAGGCGCCGACGAAGCGCCGGAGCTGGGCGATCGTCGCCTGCCCCATCACCGGCACCAGCATCTCCGCCGCGAAGTCGCCGAGCGTGGCGCTCCAGAGGGCGCGGTTCATGGCGAGCGCCTCCGCGGCGTCCATGCCGCGGGAAGCCGGAAGAGAGCTGACCAGGTCGAGCGGGAGGCCGAGCGCTTCGGCGAGACGCTGGCCGTCGGTTTTCCTGAAGTGGTCGGTCTCCGGTGTCAGCGTCTCCGGGTCCCTCTCGAGGGCGAAGCCTTCCTCGATGGACTGGTCGCCCGTGGCAAGGCCGGACTTGGCGCCGTCGGTGTTATTGGTGGGAGTGCCCTGCGGAATCAGGCTTAGCCCGCGGCTGAAGCGCTGCGCCTCGAGCAGGCGGCGGACGAGTGCAGCATTCTCGTCGGGCCCCGAGGAGAAGCGAAGGCCCAGTACGACGATGCGATCGAAGCCGGGCGCCTCGCGGGGAAGCTCGAGCGGAATCCGGACCGCCATGCCCACCTGCACCGCCGCGTCGAAATCCACGAGCCAGCGCCAAGCGTCGTCGATGACGAGCCGCCCCGTCGTCTCATCGCGCGAGAAGACGCCCTCGGCCTGGAGGGGATCGGGGCCCAGGGCGAGATCGTCGGGGATGAGGGCCCCGAGGATATCGCGATAGCTTCCACCGGCGTAGAGCCGCACGACGAAGCGGTCGGGCAGCACGAACGAGCGGGGGGTTTCTGACCAGGCCAACGGCTTCGTGGCGAGAGGCGGGAAGGTCGCGGCCGCCGGATCGGTCAGCTGGTCGCTCCAGTTGGTCGGTCGGGTCGCCCGTGCGGTCCAGCTCGCCCGGAACGCGCCGTACCGGCCGGCGAGAAGATTCCAGGCGCCGCGGGCCCTGCGCTCTCGCTCGCTCGTATCGGACTCGGCGTTGGCCCGACAGAGCTCACGCCAGTAGAGCTGCCCGGCGTCCGCTTCGTCCACCGTGAGCGCCTGCTCGTGCTGTGCGATAGCGACGTCGTCCGGAAAGATCCGCAGCCGCAGGAAGGAGCCATCGGCGCCCTGGGCGAACCGGGTCTCGAGTCGAACCGGGAGCAGGAGGATCGGGGTGTCGTCGCCGAGCCCCCCGATGAACTGCTGGGGCGTCGAGGTCAGGAGTTCCGCGGCCCGCGCGCGGGCGGTCCGGTCCGCCGCCTCAAGGCGTTGCGCGCCCGTCGAGAGTGAGCTCTCGAGGGCGGTGCGGTCCGCCTCGAGCTGTGCGAGGCGCGATCGCACGGCCTCGTCCTCGCTCGCGGAACGGCGGAGAGTGTCGATCTCGTCGCGCAGACGCTGAAGGTCAAGCACCGACTGGCGGTGCGCTGAGCGTGCGTCGTTTCGGGCGCCTCGCGCCGCGTCGAGGGCGGACCAGATGTCGGGTAGGCCAGGCACGGCTCGCGCCTCCTCCTTCAGGTGAGGTCCCGGAGCATATCGCGGGCGTGCACTCCGACGAGCACAGGCTTCTGATACAGAATGAAAGCCAGGTCCGCCGCGTTGGTGCCCCACGCGACTCCGCCGGCGTCCGAACCAAGCGGTGGCGACGCAAAGGGCTGGGCCAAATCGATCAGCTTCACGTCGGCGCCCAGGTTGTCCCAGGACAGGTTGTCCCACTTCACCTCGCTCGGCGCCTCGGGCGGATGCTCGTCGAGGCCGAACCTGGGCTCGCCCACGACCTGCTTGAGCACGAAGAACCAGCCCAGCCGCTCCGCGGGAATCGCGGCCTTGGCCTCCGCCGTCTCGGCGAGCGATGGGTCGCCTCGCGCCTCGTCGACCGAGAAGTCGAAGCCGATGAAGTGGATGTCAGGGCCCACGAAGGCCTGGTAGAGGGGGAAGCGGAGGTTCGGGTTCGCTGGATCGCTTTCGCTTTTCTCCCCGGTTTCATCCCAGAGCACGAGGCGGAGCGCGTTGTCGCTGCGATCGCCCCACCGGGCGCGCTGGGCATAGATCACGGTGTTGGGATATCGCTTGAGCAGATCGCCACGGACGACGAGGATGACCGGACGCGCGAGCAGGGGAGTGCCGGTGCTCTCGGGCGGGTGGCCCGGTTTGCGCCGATTGTCGTGCTCGCCCAGGTAGGAGGCCGAAGGCCACGCGTGGAGGCGGATGACGTCCCGCAGGCTTTCCTCGAATGCCGCCGGCTCGAGGTGCTGGCTGTTCAGAGCGTTCGCGACGTCCCAGAATTGACGAAAGGAGCTGGGCCTCTGGTCGGTGGGATATTCGCGCCAGAGCAGCTCGCGGGCGAACTCGTGGTTGAGCCCGATCATGTACGCCTCGATGAATGCCTGGTTGCGCACCATGAGCGAAATCGTGTTGGGCGCGATCAGCTTGAGGTTGGGGACCAGGAGCTCGCTCGAGATGTCGCGTAGCGCCTGGTACATCGGCGTGCGGATGTCGGGGTATGCCATGACGGGCACGATGCGCTCCGCCGGAGGGCTCGGGCCGGCATCGCGATAGGTGTCGC
>WNFS01000557.1_pt1 | contig 26854 bp, 25 predicted proteins | sample 5400141 | NCBI WGS metagenome assembly WNFS01 (sample SAMN13153358, study PRJNA577476) | soil metagenome | isolation source: 60 cm saprolite under Madrone tree | place: USA:California | collected 2016-06-14
CTTGACCGGGTCTCGCGCAATCGCACCACGCTGGTGATCGCGCACCGGCTCTCCACCATCATCGCGGCCGACGAGATCATCGTGCTCGACAAGGGCGTGATCGTCGAACGCGGCACCCATCAGCGGTTGCTTGCAGACGACGGACTTTATGCCAGCATGTGGAACCGCCAGCGCGAGGCCGAGGCGGCGCGAGAAAGGCTGGCGCTGGTGGGCGAGGCTGAGGTTGCGTCCAACCGAAATCCGCCGCAAATCGGTGATATGAAGGTCGGCGAGACGCCTATTGGCGAGGCGGCGCAGGAGATCGTCGACGCCGCGGAGTGACTGCGCGGCCCACCAACACTGACCTGTCATTCCCCGCTTTAAGCGGGGAATCCAGTAACCCGCAGTGTTGCGAGATTTGCTAAGCAGGGGGTTACTGGATCGCCCGGTCAAGCCGGGCGATGACACTCCATAGTTTTCGGGACATACCACGGTGCGTCATGTCGGTTCTCGTCTCCATCCGCTCTCAGATTGCTCCGGTGCATCCCGAGGGCTACCCGTTCATCGGCACCTTCGCGTTGGCGAGTCTGGTGCTGATGTGGCTGTGGTCGCCGCTCGGCTGGATCGGGGTGGCGCTGACCGCATGGTGCTTCTACTTCTTCCGCGATCCGTCCCGCGTCACGCCGCTGCGCGACGGGCTCGTGATCGCGCCCGCGGACGGTCGGGTGAGCCGCATCATCAACGCGGCGCCGCCGGCCGAGCTCGGGCTCGGCGACAAGCCGGTGCCGCGCATATCGATCTTCATGAGCGTGTTCGATTGCCACGTGAATCGCAGCCCGGTCACCGGCCGCATCGAGCGCATGGCGTACCGGCCCGGGGCTTTCGTCAATGCGGATCTCGACAAGGCGAGCGAGGACAACGAGCGCAACTGCCTCGTGATCACGACCGCGGCCGGCGCCCAGATCGGGGTGGTCCAGATCGCCGGCCTGGTGGCGCGCCGCATCGTGCCCTTCGTCAAGCAAGGCACGACCGTCGCCGCCGGGGAGCGCATCGGAATGATCCGGTTCGGCTCGCGGGTCGATGTCTACTTGCCTGCGGGCGTGCGACCGCTGGCGGCGGAAGGGCAGACGGCGACGGCCGGAGAGACGATCATCGCCGACCTGTGGGGCGGCGAGGCCGGTCGAAGCTATCGGGTGGGATAACCTCTTCCGGCTTGCGGATCGAGTGCAATCGCATTTGGCGGTAGCGTCCTTCCCTCTCCCCGCAAGCGGGGAGAGGGAGCAGTGTCACTGCAACGGATCATCCTCGGCGCCCGAAATACCCGTGGCGCTGTCTCTTGTCGCCGGGTCGGGACCTCGTCCTTGCGCAAAGGCGAGCTCTTGCATGCGCGCACCGCGTATCAGCCCCGGAAGGGCATAGTTTCCCTCGTTGCAGCGCGGCTCGTAATAGATTCTGTTCGTCTGCTCGCTCTGCCCGATGAACTCCTGCGTGACCGTCCAGGGCTTCGTCCACACGGTCGGATCGTCAATCGTGACCACGTATTGGAGGGTATTCGGCCCGATCCGCGTCCAGCGCTCGACCAAATGCAAGTTCTCGCGCGAGCCCTGAAAATCCGTCTTCGCGCTGAAGTTCGTGACGTCGATGACGAGGGTGTTGCCCTCCCAGTGCCCACGCGAATCGCCATACCACTGGCGGATGCCGGACGGCAAATGGGGGCTCCCGTCCATCACGATGCTGCGCTGCCACCCTTGTCCCTGACCGACGTCGTAGAACATCGCGATGCCGCCCGGCGTCTGCACGATCCGGTTCGTGCGTTGGCCGCCGATCCCCGGCAGCCCGGCGGTCAAGCAGCGGACCGCCGACGGACTGTCCTCGGGACCATCATGGCGATTGATCGATATCGTGTTGTAGCGGGGAGTGCGCTCCGCGAATCGCGGCGAGGGCGTCGGATCGTATTTGCCGCCGGCACAGCTGCGGTACTCGATCCTGCAAGTCTCGGTCGATCGCAACAGGGCAAGGCGAAATTCCCGCTCGGCGGCGGCAATCTTCTGAGCCTCCGGCGTGAATTGCGGAATCCGTCCATCGGGCGGATCCATAATCCGGGACGTGCGCACGCCGGCGTGCTTCCTGGATATGAAAAGGTCGTTGTAGGAGCCGGTGACGTCGAGCTCGGTCCCGCGCTCCCGGCGGTTGTCCTTGCCGCCCAGCGCCGCCCGTTGTGCATCCAATTCGGCGCGCTGCGCCTCGGTGAAAAATTCTTGGGTGGCATACTTGGCGGGGCGCTGCAGGGGCGTGTCGGTTTCATCCATCCAAATGCCCTGCAGATCGGGTTCGCCCCAGGACGTTGTCAGCGCCGGGGCCGGAGCCTGAGCCGATGTCTGCGTGATCGATACAGAAAACCCGGCGCTGACGGCGGCCCCGGCAACAGTGACCGTTATTAGCGAACCTGAGAACCTCCCTCGCATCATTGCCTCCTTCTGCCATACGGCATCGTTACTGTTGCAACGGATCCGAATCGGCGCCGCCCGACGCGTTGTCCTTCATCAGCGGATCAGGCCCGCGTCCCTCGGCAAACTCGCGGTCTTCCTGGCGCGCCGCCTTCATCATCGCGGGAAAGCCAAAATTTCCTTCAACGCAACGTGGCTCGTAATAAACTCGGTTTTCCTCTTCGTTCTGCCTGGTGAACTCCTGCTTGACGGTCCAGGCCTTAGGCCACACCGTCGGATCTTCGATGGTGACGACGTATTCAAGCGTCGTTGGCCCGGTCCGGGTCCAGCGCTCGATCAGATGCAAGTTCTCGCGCGAGCCTCGATAATCGGTTTTCGCACTGAAGTTCGTCACGTCGATCACGAGCGTATTGCCCTCCCAATGGCCGCGCGAGTCGCCAAACCACTGGCGGATATTGGCCGGCAGGTGAGGGCTCCCATTCATGACGATGCTGCGCTGCCATCCCTGGCCCTGACCCACGTCGTAGGAAATCGCGATGCCCCCCGGCGTCTGCACGATCCGCCGGAAGCTGCCGCCGCCGTTCCCGGCGCCGAATTCGGGTAGCCCGGCGGTCAGGCAGCGGTCCGCCAGCGCGCCGTCCTCCGGACGGTCATGGCGATTCATGCGGGCGACGTTGTAGCGAGGAGAAAGCTCGTCGCGTCGCGCTGTGGCCGGTGTCGGGTCGTACTTGCCTCCGGCACACCCGGGCAGCTGGAGCTTGCAGGTCTGCGTCGCTCGCATCAGCGTGAGACGGAAGTCTCGATCGGCGGCGGCAATCCTCTCAGCCCCCGCCGTCAGCGGCGGGATCCGGCCATCGGGCGGATCGATAATCATCGACGTGCGCCGGCCGGTGCGCTTACGGCCGCCCCACACCGCGTTGTAGGCGCCCGCGACGTCGATCTCGCTGCCGCGCTCCGCGCGCGTGTCGCGGCCGCGTAGCGCTGAGCGCTGTATGTCAAATTCTTCCCGCTGGGCGTCGGTGAAGAATTCCTGGTTCGCAAACCTAGGCGAGCGCTGGAACGGCGTATCGGTTTCGTCGGTCCAGATGCCCTGCAAATCGGGGTCGCCCCAGGGCGTCTTCAGCGCCGGCATCGACGGCGCCGCTGTCTGAGCGGACGTCCGCGTAATGGACACGGCAGCGATGGCGCTGACGGCGGCCGCCGCAATGGCGACCGTTATCGTGGAGCCCAAGACCCTCCCGCGCATGATGGCCTCCCTTTTGCCCTGCAGCGTGCGTGCTGCAACGCTATTCCACCAATGACCTATGGCTTTGTGTGAATTGTAGCGCTTTTGGGGATTGGCCGATAGCCCGGACGCGTGTGAGTTCCTGGTGTGCGAGTAGCGGCGCGGTCACCCGCACATGCAGCAAGCCTGAGGCCATTGGGGTTCCGTCGACATGATTGCCGCACGGCCTACGCGACGCCATTGACTCTTAGCCGACCGATTCGGCTTCATGACAGCTGGCGCGCGGCGCTTCGACTATTTGCTCGTGGGGTCGACGGGGGGATCGGAGCCGCCGACCGCCGCCGGGCCTCGCCTGGGCCGGCGGACGGCTCTCACCTTCCCGCTGTTTCCTCCTCCGCAGAAAAATTGATCGCGGCCATCGGACTCGAGCCCCGACACGTCCGCTCCGGGCGGCATATCGAGCCTCTCCAGGACCTCCCCGGTTCGAGGGTCGACTCGCCTCAAATCGCTCTCGTCACCTTCCCGGGTGCCGTGCCAGAGCTCGCCGTCGACCCAGGTGACCCCGGTGACGAAGCGGTTCGACTCGATGGTGCGGAGAATCGCCCCTGTTTGGGGATCGATTTGATAGATCTTGCGGTCCCGATACTGCCCCACCCAGAGGGTCCCTTCGGCCCACGCGAGCCCCGAGTCACTACCGCCGCCGGGCGCCGGGATCGTGGCAAGCACACGGCCGGTCTTCGGGTCGATCTTCAGGATGCGATCCCCGGCGAGCTGGAACAGGTGCTGGCCGTCGAAGGCGGTTCCGGCATGCCCGGCGACATCGATCGCGCGCACCGTCTTCCCGCTCGCAGGATCGAGGGCGTTCAGCCTGTCTCCGGACGCAAACCAGACGTGCTGACCGTCAAACGTGACCCCATGCACATGGTCGACACCCGGAAAGGGTCCATACTCACGGAGGATTTCGGCCGCTGATCGAATCATGCTGGCATCCTAGTCGCTCGACAGCGGTTCGCGAAGGCTTTATCGACGTCCGGCGGGCGGAAGCAGACGTTCGCTGAGGCTGTTAACGACGCGTCGGGCCGTCGCAAGCTCGCTTGCCGAAAGGCCGCGCGTCAGGCTTTCCGAAAGTTTCAGCAGCCGCTTCAGTTCGTCTACGCTATCCTCTCACCGGCGCAGCAGTGCCTCGTCGATACGGTGACTGCGTGCCAGGGAGCGTCGCATGACAACTAAAGACACGCCCGGCGTCATTGCCCCGCCGCCGCTGATCTTTCTTGGCTTCTTGATTGTCGGCTTAGCGTTGGATGCACTCCTGCCGCTGCCGCTTCGTCCGACTGGCGTCGATGCGAAGCTTGGTTGGACCATCGGTGCGGTGCTGATCCTTTTGGGCCTCGTCACGATGACGCTCTCGATCCGCAATTTCATGCGCGCCGGTACGCCCGTGCCGACGCGAGATCCGACACGTACGCTCGTCACCACGGGCATTCACGCCCGCTCGCGCAACCCGATCTACGTCTCGATGTTCTTGATCTATGTGGGCACCGGACTGCTCGCGAATACCGCTTGGATCTTTGTCCTTCTCGTGCCGCTTGCCCTCATCATTCGCTATGGCGTGGTGGCGCGTGAAGAGGCGTATCTCGAGCGCAAATTCGGCGATCCTTATCGGGCCTACAAGTCCCACGTACGGCGCTGGGTCTGACACGCTGCTCGACGTGATATGCCTAAGCTGCCAGCGGGCTCCTGCGCCCTGCGCAACCAGTCGCATTGGCCAGGGCACTAGTCACTCGGCAGCGGAGCGGGGAGTAACAAAGTCATCGTGAATCCCGGCACGGGCGGGGTCGTCCAACGACGCGCTCGCCCCCGACCAAACGACTGCACCTTGCCTGCGGCCGCAAGCTGGTCGAGGGCCCGTTGCACGGTGCGCTGGCTGGCGCCAAGCGCAAGCGCCAGGGCCGAGCTCGACCACGACTCACCGTCGGCGAGGAAGGCGAGCACCGCCGCATGCTGCTCTTCGACGGGGCGCGCCAGCACGACGACCTCGCGTGCGCGGTGCGGCGCCAGCGCAAACCCTCGCTTGGTCGCGCTCACGCCGGCCAGCGTCCGCAGCACCGTGCGAAGCCGCCCGACTTCCACCCGCAACCGTGCGCGATGGGATTCGTCGGCGCGCTTCGCTCCGAATGCCCGCGCAACGAGCCCGTCCCTTGGCACGTCTGCGGGCCACGCCTCGCCCAGCGCGACCGCAAGCGCGAACAAAACCGGACGCCTTGCGAGCGAGACCACCGTGCGTGCGTCACGCACGACATGACGGCACGCGTCCACGACGAGCGCCCTCGACGCCAGTAGCATTTCAACCTCCTCGAGCAGGAGGAGTCGCTCCTCGCCACGCGCCATCAGGCGCGCCGCGGGCGTGTTCAGTACGAGAGATGCGCTTGCGACCTCCGCTGTCAGCGCAGGGATACGGGCGTGGCGCGCAGCGCGCTCGGCCCGCGCGAGCGCCGCGCGCGCCGTCTTCGTCCGCACGCGCCGCATCGCGATTCCCGCAACCACCAGCTCGTAGGCGGCCCTTGACGCGGGCGGGAAGGGCGCGGGGTCGAGCCGGGCGAGCGCACGCTCGGCCTCGTCGAGGCGCCCGATCAGGAGGAGGCGCCGGACCTCGAGATACCGCGCATATGCGGCGTTCACCCTGTCGCCATGCTGTTCGAGCGTCGCCCGCGCCGCGTCGAGGGCCTTCGCGGGCCAGGTGAGGTCGCGCGAGATGAACGCGATCTCAGCCTCGACGACCACACACCTCGCGCGGGCCACCGCCTCTTTCGGCCCGAACGCACGCGCCGCACTTCGCACCAGAGCCTTCGCGCGAACGAGATCGCCGAGCTGCGCCATCGCGATGCCGCGAAGCGCGAGCGCAGGCGCGTCGTCGCGCAGGGCGACCTGGTTCAGTGCGCCAAGGGGATCACCTGCGGCGAGCGCACGCGCCGCGGCTGCGATCATCGAGTCCATCGGAATCCCGCCACATTTGTCACTCCCACCGTTCGATGCCCCGGTCCTAATCCATCTCACCACCACCATCCAGCACGTCGTATCGAGAACGATACGAACGACGAAGGGCACCCGACGAGGGGGAGTGAAGGGCGATGACGAAACACAAGACCGGGACACGTGAAGAGTGGCTGGCAACACGGCTCGAGCTGCTCGAGGCGGAGAAGGAGCTCACGCGGCGCAGTGACGAGCTGGCGCGGCGGCGGCAGGAGCTGCCGTGGGTCCGGGTCGACAAGGCGTATCGATTCGCGACCGAAGGGGGCAGCGCCTCGCTGGCAGACCTTTTCCGAGGGCGCTCGCAGCTCCTCGTCTACCACTTGATGTTCGGCCCGGAGTACAACGCGGCCTGCCCGAGTTGCTCGGCGATCGCGGATGGGTTCAACGGCATCGTCGTCCACCTTGAGAACCATGACGTGGCGATGACTGCGATTTCGCGCGCTCCGCTCCACAAGCTGCAAGCTTTCAAGCGGCGGATGGGGTGGACGTTTCCATGGGCATCCTCGGACGGCAGCGAATTCAATTTCGACTTCAACGTCTCGCTGACCGAGGAGCAACAGCGCGCGGGAGGCGTCGAGTACAACTACCAGCCCGCGGCGGCATGGCAGTCGCCGCCGCCGGACGGGCCTCTCGCCAAGATCGCGGCAACGACTGGAACGGACGCGGCCACGTTCATGCGCCAGAAGCCGGGCATGAGCGCGTTTGTGCTCGAGGACGGCGTCGTCTACCACACCTATTCCACCTATGCGCGCGGACTGGACGGCCTCTGGGGCATGTATCAGTGGCTCGACCGTGCCCCCAAGGGGCGCAACGAGACGGGCATCTGGTGGCGCCACCACGACCTGTACGACAAGCGCTGAGCCAAGTCGTGGGCGCCGTTGGCGCAACCGGGGGACGGGAGATCTCAACCACCATGGTTTCCGAGCGAGCCTCCCAGCGGGCCTTCTTCGGCGTCTCGGCGCTGCTCTTCGCCGTCAGCGCGGCGGTGACGATTCTGTGGTGCGCGTCCATGTCGGCGATGGGGGAGATGCCCATGCCGGGCGGCTGGACGATGTCGATGGCGTGGATGCGGATGCCCGGACAGACGTGGCCCGGCATCGCGGCGTCGTTCCTCGGCATGTGGGTCGCGATGATGGTGGTGATGATGCTGCCGTCCCTGGTCCCGATGCTGCGGCGTTACCGGGAGGCCGTCGGTAAGACCGGCGAGGCGCGGCTCGGTCGGCTGACCGTGGTGGTGGGCGTGGCGTACTTCTTCGTCTGGACCGTGTTCGGAATGGCGGCCTTTCCGCTCGGCGTCGCGCTGGCGGCGGTCGAAATGCAGGAGCCGGACGTGGCGGGCGCCGTTCCGATCGCGGTCGGCATGGTCGTCCTGATCGCCGGCGCGCTCCAGTTCACCGCATGGAAGGCGCGTCACCTCGCCTATTGCCGGGAGGCGCCCGGGCGCGGCCATACCCTACCGGCCGACGCCGGCACCGCCTGGCGGCACGGCCTGCGCCTCGGCCTCCACTGCAGCCGCTGTTGTTTCGGTCTGATGGCGATCCTCCTGGTCATCGGGGTCATGGACCTTGGCGCGATGGCTGTCGTGGCGGCCGCCATCACGGTCGAGCGTCACGCGCCGGCCGGTGCGCGCATCGCCCGAGCCACCGGGGCCATCGCCGTCGGGGCCGGGTTGTTTCTGATCGCGCGGGCAGCCGGACTCGGATGACGCATCTGCATCTGCGCCGCGCCGCGACGTTCAGGTCGCGGGGGAGGCCGCGATCCGGCTACTCGATATCGATCCGAACGACGTCACGGACTGACCGGCCGCCGCGTTTGTCGCCGGGAACGACGAGGCGCAGTCCATGATTCGGCAGCAAAGCTCCGTTGAGGTGGTCGGCCAGTTGAATGGCTCTGCCGGCAAACTGCGGGGAAATTTCCGCCAGAGCAACGACCGCCGTATAGCCGTCCGCCCCGGTGACCCGAACCGCAAGCCGCACTTGCTCACCGGGCTTTATCGCATCAGCCACGCCGGAAGCCGCAAGCACGTCCCACAGCAGCGGGCCAGTCCATTCGTTCTGCTGTTCGCCCTGGCTTGTGAGGAAACCGACACGCTGCGTCATCGGCTTGAGAGCGGCAAGGCGTTCGAAAGAGAGCAGGTGCGAACCCTGGCCGGCGCGCTGGACAAGAAGTCCGGGCAACGGGGGTGCTGGCTCGATGAGCCCTACCGGATCGAACCCATGCGCCTTCAGCACGGCCTGGCCGCCTTCCGACATGACGAAAGTCGCGAAGCGCAATGTCAGCGGCTTGGTATTGAGCATCACCATGCCGTAGGCCGGTCCGACGGAAAGCTCTGCCGGCAGAGAGACAACGGCGAGGCCGGGTACCTCGCGCACAATGGCCGGGGCGCCGCTGCAATAGCTGAGAGCGACGTCGGCGCGGTCCGCAAGGAAAATACCCTCAACGGCGCCTTTGCCGGGGACCAGCAAAGGGGTCTTTCCTCCGCCGCCGTAGAGTTTAAGCGCTTTGGCCTCCAGCGCGGCGCGGGCGCCGGTTCGCACCGCCTCGGCGCGGGCGAACACCGCGAAGGCATAATCTCCGCCGGGGTCCGCGCCCGGCGTCGAAGTGGCGAGACGCACCGCTGGATCGAGCAGGCGGTCCAGCATGTTGGCTCCCGTGAGCCCAACAGCAGTGCGCGCGATGGCGCAGAGGCGGTTGCGCGTGAAATGGATGACAGAACGCTCCGGATGACCGATGGCGAGGCGTCGCGCCTGCTCCATGTCGGCGGATGCAAAAAGATCGACATTCATTCCGCTTTCGATCTTCTCGCGCATGAGGCCTGAAGGCCCGAATTCAGGCGCCGCGATGGTGTCGGCGCCGGCCGGAAAACGGCGTAGCAAATCCGTAAAGGCATCCGTGAGGCTACCGGCACCGACGACCTGCAGCGTTTCGGCGAGCGCGGGCGATGCGAGCAAAGCCAGAGCGATGAAACAACCGGCGATACGGTGACGCATTTGCTTTCGATCCCCCGATCAGAACAATCTGGACGCACAAGGACGGCTGCCGTTGCGGATTTTTCTACAGCACACCGCGCGGCGAAAGCCTGTCATATTCAGCAATATACAACGCTACCGTCGAAGATCAAAGGGAATGCCGCTCATACTCGGAGTCATGGCCGGGCTTGTCCCGGCCATCCACGTCTTCCTTGCTGAGCTGTCGAAAGAAAGGCGTGGATGCCCGCGACAAGCGCGGGCATGACGCCCGGTCTCACCGGAAACGCGCTCGATACGGTCAGTTGACGGCCGCGATGCGCTCAGGCTCGCGTTCCAGGGTGGCGAGCCCGGAAAGGAGGCTGGCGAGGCTTGATGTTCGCACGGGCACGAATGGCTTTGCCAACTGCCGACATTGCCGCTTCAGGACGCCTGCGGCTTCGTGGCTGATGCAATCGATCGGGAACACCACGCAATCGGCGCGACTGATAAGGCCAGGAAGCAACGTCATGCTGTGTTCGATGCCGGCATCATGATGCAGGAACTTACCGCCGGCGCGTTCCACGACGGCCTTGAGTTGGGGCACCTGATGGGCCCGGCCACCGACGTAAAGCACCTGCGCGCCGCCCAGTTGTGGCGCCAGCGCGCTTTGCTCCTCGCCCAACCAGCCGGTGATCTGTGCTTCCACGAGGGACAGTTCGCGGTGCAGTCTTTCGCATTCGCCTTCGGCATCCTGCCGCGCGCGTTCGGCTTGCGACACCGCCAAGGTTGCCGCCTCAAGGCGGCCTTCGAGGCGCTTGCGGCGCGTCACCTCGCGATCAAGACGGCGGTCAAGGTCGATCAGCGCCGCCTCCGCGGCGCGGACGTCATCGTCCGCGTGTGCCGCTGACGCCGGCGCCTGGGTGAGCGCCCGGCTGAGGGCTTCGTTGAGCAGCCGAATTTTATTGTCGCGCTCGACGAAACCATCGCGCAGTTGGCGCTGCTGCAACTCGAGCTTGGCCGACAATGCGGCGTTCTGCTGCTCAAGTTGGCACAGCCGGCGAATATCGGCGCGGTTCGCGGCGCCGACCATGTGGGAGAGCATGTGCACATCGCCGAACGTCTTGCGCATGACGGCGTCGGTCGCCGCCGGGTGGCTGAGCACGGCCCAATAGGCGCCCGGAATATCGCCGCGCCTCACCGCATCGTCCCATAGCAGGCGCAGCGCTGCTTCGTCCTGGGCCTTGGCGAATTGCTTGATCGCGGCCTCATGGCGCCGGTCCAGCGCTTTCTGGATGAACTTGCCGCCGCCCTGCGCTTGACCTGCAAGCGTCACACCCTGCTTGTGCAGATCATGGTCGCTGGCGCTTTCGGCGCCATGCACGCCAAGCTTGATCAGCAGGCGGCGTATTTCAGTCGTCGAAAGACAGGTGCCGATGATCGAGCAATGCATGCTGTGATGCATATCCCAGATCGCCGTGCGCCGCCGTGCAGCGGGCGGCACGAATGGGTCGCCCGGCGCTTCGCCGGACCCGCGCGACTTCATCGGAATCATGCCGCGAGGGAACGTGGCCGCGCGCGGCTGGAGACCGTTCGCGAAGATGTTCGACAGCAGATCCGGAGTGCGCGACGACATGCTGCTCGCTGTATTCCATCAGATATAGCGAATGTGACACACAATTGCGGTTCTGGGAAGCGAAAAAAGCAGGCTATTTCCGCCGCGCCCAGCGCATTTGGCACGGCGCCTCTGCTCCCTCTCCCCGCTTGCCATCAGGGGCGGTTACGCCCGTCTTCGACGGGCTATGGAGAGGGTCGGGGAGAGGGGGCGTTTCCACAAGCTCAGACTCGCGGAGACGCCCCCTCACCCGGAATGAGCGCGAAGAACGCGCTCATTCCGACCTCTCCCCGCAAGCGGGGAGAGGTGAGGGCTGCGGCCAGGGCGACGGAAAACAACACCTACCTGTCGGGCGGGTTCGTCACGACGGCCTGGCGGTTTTGCGCGCGCTTAAGGCAAGCAGGGTCTGGCCAACCTCTTCCAGCACTGCCGCAGGCATACCGAACATCAACGCGGCAGCGCCGACCTCCAGCATCAGAAAGGTCTTGTTGTCGTCGTCCACCCCGATATTGATGGCGCTGAGCGGCAGCGGGATCGCGCCCTTGGGCGGAGACTCGGGTTCCGGCAGCCCCTGCAGGCGTTTTGCCTCGCAACCGAGCGCCAGCATGATGCTGACCATGTATTGAACGTCTTGGATGCGCAAGCAGAGGTCTATGGGCCCCTGCGCGGTGCGTTGTATGCGTAACCCGATCGCCTTGCCATCGGGCGCGACCTCTCCCACCACGTCGATGACGAACGGAGGTTCCCGCTCTTGCTGTATCGCGTGTGTTTCGTCCGCAATCACCAAATGCTCCTTAGGGCGGACGCCCGCCTCATTTTGCCCATTCGCAGAAAGTGGCGACAAAGGCCGGGCGTCGGCGCCCGCTCGTCCCCGCCACCGACCGCCACCATCGATCGAGCGCCTCGCGGCGACACGGCAGCCGAACGTTCATGCCGTCAGAAAACCGGATCCAGTCTGAGAAGCGTCGCTCGGGCACGGCAATCAGCACTGGAATATCGGCCTTCAGGGCTTGCGCGATCGGTTTGACCAGTCCCCTGCCTTCGGCCTCGGCGCGGCCGAAGCGATTGATCACGACGAGGTCGGGGCGGTCGCCGATTGCGGCAGTGAGCCGCTCGGCGAGCTCGCTGAGCCGTTGGTCATCAACTCGGCAGCCTCCGGCATCGCAGTTTTCTGCGTCCGCGACGAGGCGGAAGGTTTCCCCGCCCGGCAGCATGACGACGCGGAGTCTTGGCTCCTCTGTCCGGCAACTGCGGCCGGATTGGATGACGCCGACCGGACGAAGTCCCGAACCGTAAAGGTCGTTCGTGAAATCGATGAAGAGACGGTCGGGGTCGTCATCCCGACCGTAGACCACCGAGGCGAAATCGCACTGAGCATCGAACCTCACGCTGCCCACCTCATGAAGCGATATATTTGGTAGAATATATCGCTTGGCATGGACTGGCAAGCTGACTCAATTCCTGACCCACATCCGGTGGGCCGCCGTTCGCCCCCGTGCGCTAGCTTGGCTTGATGAACGAGAGTGATGTAAGTGTGTCAAGTTTGCCAACGATACGCATCGGACCTCATCCTGAGGAGGCCGCGCTTTTGCGCGGCCGTCTCGAAGGATGGACCAAGGCGCTGACTCGTTCCATCCTTCGAGACGCATCGCTACGCGATGCTCCTCAGGATGAGGTCGATATTTGGTCCCCGCCGCAACATGTCTCGTCGGTCTGAGGCGGCTACCCCGCTAGGCCGTCTTGATCCAGACGGCCTTCACGTTGAGGTATTCCTCCAGATGCTGAAGACCTGATTCGCGCCCGTAGCCGCTCATTTTGTAGCCGCCGAACGGCACGGCCGGATCCATCGCCTGATAACAATTCACCCACACGGAGCCGGCGCGGATCGCTTTCGCCAGGCGATTGGCTTTGCTGACGTCTCGCGTCCACGCGCCGCTGCCAAGACCGAAAGACGTCGCGTTGGCACGAACGATCACCTCATCGATATCGTCAAACGCAATTGCCGACAGCACCGGACCAAATATTTCATCCTGGGCAATCCGCATGTCATCGCGCACATCCGCGAACACGGTCGGCGGCACGAAATATCCTCTGGTGTACGCTTCCCCGGTCAGCCGGTTGCCGCCCGAAACCGCGCGGGCACCTTCTTGTTTTCCGATGCTGAGATAGCCGGTCACGCGTTCGAGCTGTTGTTCGGACACCAGCGGACCGATCTGGGTCTTGGGGTCTATGCCATTGCCGACCTTGAGGCCATTGCCAAAGTCCGCCACCCGACCGACGAACTCAACGTAGATGCGGCGCTCGACGAAGAGTCGCGTGCCGGCACTGCAGATCTGGCCGGAATTCGCGAACACCGCCATACCGGCACCCGGCACCGCGTTCTCCAGATCCGCATCGGCGAACACGATGTCGGGCGATTTTCCCCCGAGCTCGAGCGACACCCGCTTGAGATTTCCCGCCGAGGCCGCGATGATCTTCTGGCCGGTCAGGTGCGAGCCCGTGAACGCGATCTTGTCGACGCCCGCATGCGCGGCCAGCGCCGCGCCCGCTGTCTCGCCAAATCCTGGCACGATGTTCACAACGCCCGGCGGCACGCCGGCCTCCAATATCAGTTCGCCAAGACGCAGCGGCGTCAGCGGCGCCTCTTCTGCCGGCTTGAGAATGACCGTGCAGCCGGTCGCCAGCGCCGGGCCGATCTTCCACACCGAGGCGCCCAACGGGCCATTCCACGGAATGATCGCGCCGACGACGCCGACCGGCTCCTTCAACGTGTAGGAAAAGATCTCGCCTGGCAGCGAATTCTCGATGGTCTCCCCATGCAGCGCCGTGGCCATGCCGGCATAGTATCGCAGCATCCCGAGAACGCGCTGCCGCGTGCCGAATGTACGGCTGATCGGCGCGCCCATGTCGAGCGTGTCGAGCATGCTTAGCTCTTCGAAATGCCGCTCGACCAGATCCGCAAGCCGGAGCAGCATCAACTGGCGTTCGAACGGCTTGATTTTGCGCCACGGACCATCGAAGGCCCGTCGCGCCGCCGCGACGGCCCGGTCGATATCCTGCGCATCTCCCTCCGCCACCGTCGCCAGGACCTCGCCGGTTGCCGGATTTATGCTCGCGAACGTCTTGCCCGATGCCGCCTCGACCCACTGGCCGTCGATCAGCAGCCGCTTTGTCTTTCCGTCCAGGAACGGATGGCGCATGGGTTCGATCTGTTGAATGACATTCATGGCCGTTTCCCTCAAAATTGCATCGGCTACCGATTGTTCGATCGCGTTATATATAGACCAACATATCGCGCCCGCAATGCGGCCTCATCCCGGCGCCAACTTTCTCAAAGCGCACGACCCAGCCATTCACGCGCGCGCTTTTTGTCTGTGGCGGATCAACTTGCCAAGAGCCCGAAATTCGCTGTTTGCCGAGGAGCGCGTACGGCTCTCGATCGCACGGTAGAGCTCGATCACCTGCTCGCCGACCGGGGTAAGGGCAGCGCCTCCGCCGCTGGCCCCTCCGGTCGCGGCGGTGACCGCAGGCTGGGACAGGCTTTTGTTGATCTGCTCGACGAGAAGCCAGGCTCGCCGATACGACATACCAAGATACCGCGCCGCGGCGGAGATCGATCCCTGGACGCGTATCGCCTCCAGGAGCGCGATCTTGCCGGGGCCGATGCTGTCGCTGTCGGTGAGGTCCAAACGGATGGATAAGCCAATGTCCGCCATTGCCGGCCACGCGTATTGCGGGGGAGACACAACGACTATCATAAAGGCGGCAAAATGCCAGAGAGACGAACGGGATTGGGCCGCCGCAACGTGCGACCTGGCCGCGCTGGGCTGACGCCAATCCCCGTGTCAGCCGGGTGAACCGATGGAACGCCTGCGGTTAAGGAGGCGTTGAGGTCGGCAAAGGAGCTCTCCAGCGTCCCGCGCCACAGGTTTCCGGCAGAGAGCTCGCGGCGGCTTGATGAAGAAGCGTCTTGAAGTCCGGTGGCATCGCATCTTATCGAATGATGCCCCGAATTGCGGTTGAGAAAAGCGGCGGCGATTGTGACGGAGAAACATAATGAAGCTCAGCGCGCGTAACCAGCTCAAAGGTAAGGTCGTCGAAGTCCACAAGGGCGCCACGACCGCGCACGTGGTTGTTGATCTCGGCCATGGCGTGCAGGTCACGTCGTCCATCACGAACGAGGCCGTCGATGACCTCGGCCTCAAGGTCGGCGACAGCGTCGCCGCGGTGATCAAGGCCTCCGACGTCATGATCGCCAAGTGAGCGTCGCCGCTGCGGGGCGGCGGCACGACGGTCCTGAGCGCGCCGCCGTGCTGTCCTCGCTTGACCTCAGCGAAGCCTTTGCGGATAAGCTTCGACCGGTGGCGCTGGCGAGGACCGGAGACCGACATGAAGCTCGCAATCACAATATCGACTGCAGTTGCGTTGGTTGCCTTTAATCAATTTGCCGCGGCCGCACAAACGCGCCAAGACTTTGTGATCAAAGTCGTCGACCGAGTTGGCACCTATCCGCCGCAATGGCCTGCCAGGCCGCGGCATCGCTTTGTTTACTACCGTTCGTACGGCTTATACCCTGCCGCGTGCGGGGCAGTCATTTTTCCGCGGAGTCCGCTGTGCGCAGGCCGGCCCGCCTCGTTCGGGCCATATGCCCCCTTCCCGTGGAACACGAACGTGTATTACTGAGGCATCGACGCCGGCACCATGGAAAAATCCCGCCGGGTCGCCCCGGCGGGATTCCACCGTTCATCGATCGGCGTCATCGATCACCTTGGACCGCGGCGGCAGGAGGATAACCCTGCCGCGGTGGCAGCGGGATAACCCGGCCGTGGTGGCGCCATTCCGCCAGCTGGCGGAGATAGCCCAGCACCTCCAATGTCTCTTCGTAGCCATAGGGCAAATGAGAGAGGACCTCGGTGGCGATCCTGCGCAAATGCGCATCATTTGGTACCATATGCGTTCTCCTGGCGTCACACGCCCCACCGCGCTGCATCTGGACACGGATACGCCGGCATCCCGGCATGGCAAGCGGAATGCCGCGGGATGGTAAACGTAACGGGCAGCCAAAGGTAAGGCATCACGTTGCTTGTTCACGCGCACTCAGACGCCCATCGCCCACATTGGCCACAAGGCCTTCAAGAGTATCGCCACTTTCCCTGTTGAACCCGGGGGTAACCCATTCAAAAACCAGCTTGGCAATCTCATTGAGCACATCGCGTACGGTTTGGCCTTCACATTCCCGTGCTGCCGATTGCTCGAGCAACGCAACATGGTGAGGATCGCCCGGATCAAACTGGAATGGCGTATCTACCAGCCCGGTCCAAACGATATGCCATGCACAGCCGACATTCATCATTTCCCTGATCTTCAGGTCAATTGCTGCCTGCCTCAGGTCCTCATAGTTTTCAGGACTGAGGAGCGCCTTGTAATTTATTGCGTCCATTACATACCCCACGCTTAAACCCTACGAGTCAGAAACATCGATTACGCCCACACCATCTTTGGCTTACGGCACCGCGTCTGAACCGCCGCTGCGTGGCCTTGCCGATATGCGGCGGGGTAACTCGGGCTCTGCCGGCACAAACTCAAATCTTGTGCCGAATCATAATCAGCCATCGCCATACCTCTCATTTGAGAGAGCTTGAGAAGAGTTTAAGTTGGAACTTTGGAAGGCCAATAAAGTCAAATCCAAGGCATTCTTTTACGTCGATGGAACAACGCCATTACGGCGCTCAATGTCAGGCCAAGTATAAACCAATGATTAGCCCGTCGATGGTGGCTTCCACCAGGAGGCCAATAATAACGGCCACGGCGGCACCTGACCAAAATGCGGCTTGCGCGAAATAAAATAGAAAGCGCAGCGACCGTTCATTGAGGTACCGCCGGCAACGTGACCCCGACCCCAGGCCCCTGAGCCGCGGAGGTCGGGGGCACGTGCCTCCCCCATCCCACGAATGCTGATAAACCACATTACCGGGAACCGAAAGTCCCTCTATCAACTAATGCAGGCGTGTTGCAAACCTGACACAGGGGAAATCACCCAGCAATTACTGAGGACGTTATCAGATCGCGCGAGACGATCGCCTTCCCGGTTGGCGTCGAGCTTGTGCAGCGCTGAAAGCGTTGGCAGCCCCCGCAACCGGCATAAGTTCATGCGCGGCCTCGAACGCGGTCACGGCGCGCTCGCGTCGCGGCCGGAGCTCGCGCTGTCCGGCCGGATTTATCCACAGCTACCAAGAGAGACCCCTGCGCAGACCCAAAAGGGGACTGCTACGCACGTGAACCACGGGCGGTCGGCCGGCGACACATCATAGAGGACATGCCTGCAACCTGATGATGGAGAGGCACATGCTTACCACCGAATCGTCATACTTCAATTTTCTGATGAAGAACCGCGGCGTCCGCCGTACTCCCGTTCCATTTGCACAGGCCGTCGGCGTCCTGCCTGAGCTCGCTCGTGCGGTTCGCTGCAGACGACCCGCCTCGCAACTGACGGCTGCAATGTAAAGGGGTCTGAAGTTTGCCGGCCAACATGGGCGGGGGATGTCGAGATGCAACATTTCCAGCTGGTTCCGAACATAGCGGTTGACGGAGACGAGTTCACGTCCGGTTTCATGGGCTTGGACTGGCTCCCTTCAGGGGAAGCCACGACCAACAAGCGGAACTACGAAACCGGCGTGCTGACGATTCTGACCGGGTTAATACGGACCTGGACCGGATGGGCGGTGATGACCGAGATTTATGGCAGCCCCAAAAAAATGGTGATCCGGCCTTATCATCCTACCCCTCGAGGCGGACAGTTCAACGCCACCGCGGGGGCGGTGGATGTGAGAGCGTCGACCATGAAGGGTGAGCCGGTGGCCGGCGGACAGGGATATGGCTCAGCCATACAGAATTCGGCGGCGATTACCGGACAGAATTTCTATGCAGGGTACAGGATCAAAATCCAGGGGACCCGCTCCGGGAAGCCTTATTCGATGAATTACAAGTATCGTCTCGACAACTCAACGAAGATCACGCTGCTGGCGTATTCGACCAGCGGGTTCGCGGACAATAGCTTCGACGTGAAGTGGGAAGGGGACACTGGACCGATCAGTTGGATCATCGAGGGGAGCCCGGGTCAGCCGGCGGATATCGGTAAAGGAACGGGCAGCGACACCGAGATAAGGTTTTCACCGAGCACCTTTACGGCTCCCGGCGCTCCGACGGGCCCGGGCGCGAGGCCCGACGAGATCTTGCTCCACGAGATGGTCCACGGTTTGCGCCAGATGAAGGGACGCGCGATATTTGAGCAAATCAACGGCAATCCAGGGATGGATAACTATGAAGAGTTTGCCGCAATCGTGATCAGCAACGTCTATCGATCGGAGCTGAGGATAGCTCAGCTGCGAAAGGATCACGGCGGATTCCTGCCTCTGACCGGGCCCGACGCCGTTGCGGCTACTTTCAAGACCACTTATCAGCAGTATCTCACAGATATGGCTATCGAGCAGCCTCAGCTTTGCCAGAATCTCAGGCGGGTGCCGGGCGCGTTTAATCCGTTCGTGTGATCGAGACCATGAGTGGCTTGGCGCGGAAGCGCCCGTTGCAGCCTCGGCTTCACATTTAAGTGACGGATTTTCTCTCGAAAAATCAACGCTGAGGGATTCGAACCACCGATCCCGTGAGATTGGGGTACAATTTGTTATGACATGTCCCGCAAGTTTGGAGGCATGTAGGGAATCACATTAGCAGCGGAACAGAAGGGCCCTGACGGCTCGTCAATCAATTCGACCTTTCACCGTCGTTCCTCTGGCCACCGTCATCCGTTTGGCTGCGGCCACGTACTGAGGACCTCGCCTGAAAATGCAGTCCTAAGCACAGTTTTGCGATAGCCCCAGACCGTTCGCTCAAGTTCGACAGTACACCAATAATGTCTAACCAGTCTTCTAGGGGCATTACATCGTATAGTGATCGTCCTCGCTCCTGCAGGAGCGCATCGAACCCGAGTAATTCCTCATGCAAGCGTTTCAATGTCGATACTAAAGATTCCGCAGCCCTCGAAATATCTTCTTCCGAAGTCATAGATACTCCCCAATGGATTTATGCGAAAGGGCTCGGATGAAAAGCTGCTTTCTGCAACTATAACTATAATCAATCCTAAGCTCATCTTCAGTCGGGTGTCCGACATTTCATAAGATAACCTTCCCCGGGCGCAGGAACGCGCAGGGGCCTACTGCCAAACGCGCGCAACGTGCGGCGGAGGCGAAAACGTTGATGGCCCGTCCCCAATACCATGCGCCGCGGCGCCCGCCGATCAAGTCAACCGACATTGCGGGCTATCAAGATCGGCCGTGCGAGCGTCTACAAGGCGCTGGATTGACGGCAGTCGCACTCGCGCAGTCCCCGGCGCCTTTTGCGCGAAGGCGCCGGGGCACACGCCGCCCGCAATGGGGGAGAGGGGACGTAGCCGCGCGTTCACTTGCGGGCGCGACTTGAGGATAGACCGTCACGGCGGCGCTTTTGCGGTCGTGGTGAGACGCCGGGGTGCGCGCAGCCGGGCATGAAAACGTGAAAGGCATGAAAACGTGAAAAAAGGCCGCCGACCGGGGGCAGCCTCGTTGTCACCAAATGATCGTTTTTCGTTTGTGTGGAATCGTTTTTCGTTTGTGTGGAAGAGTGGTAAACTGGCCTCGCTCGCTCCAAAGAGCACGGCCTCGGTCTCTTCCTCAGCCCCCCAGCCCCAGAGACCGGGGTCGTTTTTACAATGGATCGTGGCCATTCTGTGAGGGCAAAGACGCGCCACCAACACGAATCTTGTAGAACTGTTGCAGTTGGGTCACGTGCCGGCTGGCCGTCGTGAACGAGGGCGCCGCTATCTCATTTTGGGGGGGCCGGCCCAAGCAACTCAAAATTCGTCAGGATACCGATGAATTTCTTGCCGTCAGGCTTAACAGCACCAACCGACGGCATTTGCACAAGCTCTCCGCCCGGTTTTTGAATATCAACGCGCTCCCCTTGAAGCACAATGACGGGGATCTTTGTCCCGTCCTCCTTGTAGTAGGCATATTGTGGGATCTTGATCCGCAGCGGTGTCGATTTTCCCACAGCACCACCACCGACAGAGGCAGAAAATACGGCGTTTCCCGCGGCAACGTCGGCGGGAGTAGCGACGCGGCCACTGATGAACCCTTGCTTTGGCAACGGCGGCCAGTCTTGCGCTACCGCTTCGGCGCCGAGAACGAGAACGAAAAGCAACGCCGCGCACGCTTTCTTGCACATCGCAATTTCCCCCCTCGATGCAGGTAAGAGGATTAGCCAAGCCCTCCGGTCCCGCCTCCCACTATGAGGTTAGGCGGTAACCCAACCCCCCCTATTGGAGCCGCCCCGCCCCGCCTTTCAGCCCCCCCTGATGCCTATCGATGCTCGGCCCCCGAAATTTCGACCCCGCTTGCCTATCGGCCCGGAAAATTTTTGAGCAAAATTTCTGAAACCTACACACCGCGTGCGGTCTTGCTACAACACTGACCGCGAGACTGGGGCCAAAATGGTCTAATTTGATTTGAGCTAAGTGCTGGTGCCGGCTGAGGGATTCGAACCCCCGACCCCGTGATTACAAATCACGTGCTCTACCAGCTGAGCTAAGCCGGCTTAATCAACAAAATCAAAAACTTATGCCAAGAGTGCATACCTGATCCGAAGGCTCCGTGTCCGCGTCGTGTCCGCAAACCCGATGAGGATTTCTAGAGAACTTGTGTGTCCGCGAGTGCGCGCGCTATAGCATGGTTTGCGGGTCCGCTAGAAATTTTCGGGCCGGGCATAGACATCGGCACGGACACACGGCCCGCGAAGATAAGCACTAAATGTGAGCGCGGGGATTAGGCACCTGCCACCGAACGGTCGGGGGCGTGGGCGGCGCGCTGGCGATACCCTAGGGCGCTTCCTTTCGCACGTTGTCGCGGGACGAATTTGCCGGGTTTGAAACGGACGGAACGCGCCTATGCTGTGCAGCGTTGGCGGCGCGCTCCATTCTCCTTCCGCCACGCACTTGCCCCGGCGCACTTGGCCTCGGTGCGCCGGTGTACTTTGTGCGGTTAACGCTAACCCGGTATCGCCAGGAACGCGATCTACTTTCGATGGTTTGTGCAGTGCGCGCGAGCATCCCCTCCCGCTTCGCGCGTGAACCCCGGTCCCGTTCGACGCCGCATCGTGGGACCGGGGTGCCTTATCGCCGCAAACCTCGCCTGAAAAACGGGCTGCCGCTCGAAAGCGCACGGCTCGTTTCTGCATTGTTGGCAGTGCGCGCGGCCCCGTCACACCAGGCAACCACGGAAGCAGCAGTTGCCACGTCAGCAGCAGTTACAACGTCAGCAGCTACTACTTCTGCCGAAGACGCTCCGGACGCAAGACGCAGGGGCGCAAAGCGGCAGGACACAAGAGGGCTACAGAGGGCTCGTATGTGACAGCCTCGTGCCCGAGGTCTGTCTCGATACTTACCAACGCCGCGGCTGAACTTGATCTCTCCGTCAGTCGAGAACACGAATGCGCAGCGCCTGCGCGCGACCGCGAATATCCATATCGATCGGCGGCCCAGCGGCAATTTCGTGGCGCACAGGCGCTGAAGCGGCGTTCCATAAATCTTCGGTCACGATAGCGCTTGCGTTTTGCTGCTTGGCGATTTCAAGCAGTCGGCTGGCCGCGTTGACGGTATCTCCGGTGGCGGTTACGTGTTGATGCTCCGGCGCGCCAAGCCGAGACAAGGTGACCGGCCCGAAATTCCCTCCGACCCGCACCCTTAACCGGCTTTTCGCGACCGGCGGCAAGGTGCCGAGCCATGCGGTGATCGATTTGCGAATGTTCACGATCATCCGGAGCGCGCGCGATCCGTCGTCGGGCCTTGCGGTCGGCAGCCCCAAAATGATCATTGCGCCGTCTCCCATGAAGTCGACGACGAATCCCCCATGGGCGACGACGTCACGTTGAAGGCGAGCCTGAAAATCGGCCAACAAGTCGCGCGTCCATTGCGGCCCCAACGCTTCGGCCACGCCGGTGAAGCCTGACAGGTCCACGAACACGACCGCAACATCCTGCCGAACCGGCTGCTCCAGGAATTGCGGATTGGCCAGGATCTGTTCAACCAGCAAAGGCGATATGAACTTGGCGAGCGTCTGCTTCTCGCCCGTCAGCTGTCGTGCGGCGGCGCGATCGCGGACAACGCGGGCCACCCCATAGATCATGGCGACCGGCACCGCCGCAGCGAGCGGCATTGCGAAATCGAGCCAGTAGCCGGCCGCGAAGGCTGCGTAGACGGCTGCGGTCCACAGCGCAAAAACCGACAGGGCGACGCACAAGCCGATCGCCGTCCGGCGGATCGCGAGGAGCAGGACCAGGAGGCCGGGAAGCACGACGGCCCCGGCTGCATCGATTTCTCGCGTCCGATTGTTTCGGACCAGCCCGTCGCCGGCCAGAAGATTGCTGATGGCCGTCGCGACGATCTCAACGCCTGGAACGATCCGATCGAACGGGATGGCGAACGTGTCACTCAACCCGGTCGCCGTCATCCCGAGCACGACCACCTGGCCGCGGACATCTTCCGGATCGAGGTTCCCCCGCAAAACTTGCACGGCACTGAACTGCCTCACGGCGCCACGGGGCCCGTAGTAACGTATCGGCAGATGATACCCCGAATCGACGTGCACGGTCCGAGCGGCAAGCTTGAGAGTGTCGTTGCCGAATACCGGCTCGGTGTTCAGCGCTGCCGATGCTGCCGTGAGCACGAAGGAGGGCGCGATCGTGTCGCCGGCGCGAAAAATCATTGGGACAAACCGAGGTACGCCCGTTTCATCGGTGGACACGTTGACCAGACCGACACGGGCCGCACTGCGAATGACCGTGATCGGCCAAAGAACGTCCGCAGGCGCCGGAACGGAGTCCGCGTTGCTCAATCCCGGCCGTCGGTCAGAGCTTGCCCGATCGTTGTCAAACAGCCCTGCCGCCGCAATGACGGCGGGGCTCGCCCGCAAGGCGTCGGCCAGTAGCGCATCGGCATCCGGCCTACCGGGGTCAACAAATAACATGTCGATGGCGATGACCTGCGGTCCGTGGACGGCCAGTCCACGGACGATCTGAGCCAAAACGTCGCGCGGCAACGGATAGCTTCCGGCCTCGCGCAGCGTGTCATCGTCCACAGCGGCAATGACCACACCGCGCGGCGCCGGCCGATTCCCGGCAAGTAGAAATCGCCAATCGAGAGTCAAATATTCGAGCCGGCTGAACTCCTTGTCGAGGCCCGCCAGGTGTCGGTCGGCGAGAAAACTGCCCCACAGAACACCGATCACAACGAACGCAAAGGTCAGCAGCGCTTCAATCGACGGACGTCGCAGATGCATCATTGGCCGAAGCGCGCCATCAGGGCGTCGATCCGTTTCTGAGCCCAGCGCTCGACCACGATCGGGCCTGTGCCGGCCGACACGTCGACGCCTTCTCCCGCTCCGAGCACCGCGCTGCGCCTACTGTTGCGTCGCGTCACCTCGACGGCGCCGGAAAGTACCAATGTGGAGGTCTGGCTGGGACGGACCTCCACCGCCCATCTTGTGCCCCGAACCGCTGTGATTGCCTGTGGTGTCAGAATCCGAAAATCCCGCTGGCCTTCATTCGGTGTGAACTCGATCAAGAGAGCACCGGAATCGAGCCGCGCCCCACCGGGTTGCAGCCGCTTGTCGGGATTGGTCAGACGGTAGGCGGTGTTTGGAGCACTGCGGATCGTCAGATTGCTGCGGCACCGCAAGATCTTTTCGGACGGGTTGCGGCCGTCGGGAACGAGCACGCAGCCGCCGGACTGGCCAAGCACGGACGCAGGCGTGCAAAGCCAAATGGACAAAGCTACCCCGGCAATCATCAGACGCGAAAATGATTTCGGCCCTTTTTCGCTCAGCGACTTCATCACTGCGGCGCTCCCTTATCGCGGCACCAGGCAAGCGCTCTTTTATACGATCCGCAGAATCGCTCAATCGTCATTCTTTTGCGCTGCCAGTGCGAGTTTCGCCGGTTCACAGAATATGCGGTCCGACGTGCGGCGGATAGCACCGGCATTCTCCAGCGCACCGAGAGCCGCGTTGACCTTCGGGCGGCTGGCTCCGAGCAGCAAGGCGAGTTCGCCCTGCGAAAATCCCAGTTCCAGAGGCACCCGCCGTCCGGGCAACGCCTGCCGGTCTCCAAGCGCTGCCAGAAGAAATCGCGCCACGCGCACCTCCATCGGAAAGAGCGCTGTCGCCTCAAGCCGATCGCTCGCTCTTCTGAGGCGCCGGCAAAGAAATGCGATGATCGCCTTCGCAATGCCGGGACGTGCGGACCACAGCTCCTCAAACACACTTCTTTCGAGGGCGTAAGCCGTCACCGGCGTCAGCGCGGTTGCTGTCGCGCTCCTCGGCCCCCCGTCCAGTACGGCGATCTCGCCGATGAGATCTCCGGCGACGGCGATCTGGAAACTCAGCCCGCGTCGGCTATTGGAAGCAATTGCCAGCCGGACTTGGCCTTTCGCCATCAGGTAGAGACGAGCTCCAACATCGCCCTGGGTGAACAGAATCTGCCCCTTCTCGAAGCGCAGTTCCCGCATTTTCGCAGCGCAGGCGGCTTGATCGTCTGCGCCTAAGTCCTTGAACAAATCGGCGCCCGCCAAAAGTCCGGTGATGGTTTCGTGGCCAGCCGTCGGCGACATTGCGAATATCCCCAGCTTCTACTATCTGGATTTGACCTCCAGCCGCGCCCTGGCCCTCGGGCAATCTTGCCGTCACGGACTCCTAGGAATGGATATGTTGCTCAGGGAAACACAGCATGGCGGCAACCGATTGAGTTGTCTATCTCAGACGAGGATTGGCCAAATTGTTTCGATAGCGCACTCGCGAATGGAACCGGCGGGCGGGTCGACGGGGGCGGATACTGCTGGCCTAGCGCTGTGCTCCGATCACGTTGAACCAACTTTCCGGAGTCATGGCCGGGCTTGTCCAGGCCATCCACGTCTCGCTTGCCGACGCCACAAGAAAGACGTGGATGCCCGCGAAGACAGGGTCCCCGCCGCGTGAGGCGACGGGGACAGGAAGGGCAATCAATACACACGCAAAATGGTGGAGGTTTCTGAAACACGCTGCCTATAACGCCGGCACAAGCCGGCATCGACAAGAACCTTGCTCATTGCTTCATCGCCAACGGTTGTCCCATGGTCGTTTAATAATCTTGTCGTTAGCAATCTTGTCGACGACGTCGCTTCTGGTTGTCCGGTCACGCCCCAACCCGCCAGGCGAAATATTCACCCTTTTCCAATCCCCCCAGAAATGCATGTCGTGCCCAAGAAGGTGGAAACCGAGGGATGTCCATCCGAGAGTATAGCCGCCTCCTTGGCGGAGAAGTAGTTTCCCTGCGTTTTCTAAAAATTTCCACCGTCGTCACCTTCCGCCACATTGCACCCACCAAAGATCACCTTGGTATCGAAAGGAAACAATTTGTCATAGTGCGAATCGGTCCAGCTTTGGTTTCCGGTAAATTCAAAATATTGGATGGGATCGCCTCCAAGCCAAAGCATTCCGGGCTCTCCATGAGTTTCAAAGAGCACTTTTGAGAAGGTTTTTCCGGCTGCAACGAGATTCGTCAATCCCTCGTGGAGTTCCTTCGTTTTTTTCACGCCGAGACTGAACGAAGCGTCGTCCCGTTGTTCAAATAATGGGTTGTGCCATATGTATGTTTTGGCTCCAGCATCATAAATCTGGAGCATATCGCCAACCGCCATTGTGAATCTCCAATGTCAACCAAGGGTCCGAATATGAATTATTCCGCGTTCGGGTTGATTAGTGATTCGGCGGGACTGGAAAGTTCGATTGCCGTTATTCAACCTGCTGGGGGGAGCTATCAGGAAAGGTCATGGCAAGGGTCTGCTTTTGGGGCTTGCCCTTCACATCTGTTCCCTTTTCATTCTCAATAAGGCCACGATTCCGTATCGGAACGGTGCGCAGATCGTTGCGAGGAGTCCAGCGGCCTTTCGTCTAGGTCGGCATCGACGCCCGGCTGCAGGCATGGCGGTTTGCCGAAGTCACGCCGGTTCCCAAATCGGATACGATAGGGCGTGGCGCCATGGACCGATGCGATGCCAATCCATGGCGGCAGCAGTGTTCAGCAGCCGGTAGAGACCCCATCGCAGGCGCCAGTTCTTCCCAGCCCCAACCCGAAGGCCATCCATGACCGATGCCGTTCGCGATCGACCCGGCGGAGCGCTTGCGGGCGTGCGCATCGTCGACCTGACCACCGTGGTGCTCGGCCCCTACGCGACCCAGATGCTCGGCGATCTCGGTGCCGACGTCATCAAGGTGGAAGGGCCGGAGGGCGACACCACCCGGCACACCGGACCGCGCCGCAATCCGCACATGGCCTCGCTGTTTCTCGGGTCCAATCGCAACAAGCGCAGCATCGTGCTCGACATCAAGGCGCCGGCCGGGCGCGAAGTCCTGCTGCGGCTCATCGATACGGCGGACGTGTTCGTCCACAATATCCGGCCGCACAAGCTCGCCCGCCTCGGGTTCGGCCCCGACGCCCTGATGGCGCGGCGGCCGCGGCTCATCTATGCGGCGATCCACGGCTGGCGCCAGGA
>WNFS01001127.1_pt1 | contig 26802 bp, 19 predicted proteins | sample 5400141 | NCBI WGS metagenome assembly WNFS01 (sample SAMN13153358, study PRJNA577476) | soil metagenome | isolation source: 60 cm saprolite under Madrone tree | place: USA:California | collected 2016-06-14
GTTCCGTTTGCATGAAGGGTATCTTCCTTAGTAACACGCATGCTCGCGCCCCTCAATCGTCCGCGAGGCGCACGATTCCTATCGGTGAACAATTGCGTCCCGTTCAAAGTGTTATCGACTGCGTTCACGCATCGCGGAAATGGGTTGCCCGCTGTCGCCCGATATTGTTAGCTAGAGTGCGATCCCTTTTACTTGCGCAAATTCTTCCAGGCCGCAGGCATGCTCGCTCTCTCTTCGCGAACTTCTCGACGCGTCAGTGGCTCGGCTCGCGCCTCGGTCGCATTGTTGCTCATGTTCTTCGCGGCCAGAACCGCATCCAGTGGGCAGCAGTCCTCGCCCGCGCAGCAATCCTCGTCGCAAGGGCAAGTCTCAGTTCAGAAATCCACCGAACCAGCCACCGCACTGCGCATTCCGCGCCAGCAGGCTTTGACAACCGCAGCCATCGATGGCGTGCTGCGCGAAGTCATCTCGACGAACGAAGCGCGGCCAGTGGCTGGGGCGCAACTTGCGCTTCGTCACCTACAAAGCGGGCAGGTTACGCGCGCTGCCTCGTCTGTTGAAGGCGTCTTTCGTGTCCTGCCTCTGGCGCCAGGCCGCTATGAGTTTCGCGTCGAAGCCGAAGGATTTGCTCCCTTCATAATTCCTGATCTGTCGCTGAATGCCAACGAGGTGACGACGCTGGAAATTTCTTTGGTCAGCTCCAGCAGCGCCGATTTTCGCTCACGTCTTCCGCGGCTTCCCGAGCTTGGTCCTGCCATGGCGCCCGGTTCTCCAGCGGCGGCCGGCAGCTATCGCGAACTTCGTCATCGCCTCGATTCCGATCTGAACTACATCGCTGAACTCGCGCCGGAATATTTGCCGCCCGTCGCCGATATCTACAACGCAGTGCCCAATCGCTGGGCGCTCAATCAACCGGACTATGGCCGCTACTCGCAGAAAGGCGAGTACCTCTACACCAAGCCGCACTGGTACGACCCTTTCAATCGTAATCGCTTCAAAGGCGATGAGCCGATTTGGCCCGAAGTCCTTGGCCAGCAGATTTTTTTGAACATCAGTGCCTCGTCGGAAACATTCTTTGATGGCCGCCGCGTGCCTTCGCCCAGCGGAGTAAGCGCAGCGCAACCTGGCAGCTCCGGTTTTTTCGGCCGCGGAGAGCAGGCCTTCTTCGATCAGACCTTGCGCTTCAGCTTCGATCTTTTCCACGGCGATGCGTCTTTCAAGCCAGTCGATTGGCGCATTCGGATCACGCCGGAGCTTAGTCTTAACGACCTCGATGTTCGTGAGCTTGGCATTGTCAGCCCTGATGTTCGCCACGGCACAAACCGCTTCGACGATCATGTCGGCCTCCAAGAAGCTTTCGTCGAAGTGAAGCTTCATGACCTCAGCGACAACTACGATTTCATTTCAGCGCGCGCCGGCATTCAGCAATTCAATGCGGATTTTCGAGGGTTTCTGTTTGCGGATGAACAGCCTGGCCTGCGCATCTTCGGCAATTGGAACAGCGACCGTATCGAGTACAACGCGGCGTATTTTCAATTCCTCGAAAAAAACACCAACAGCGGCCTGAACACCTTCGAGCGCCGTCACGAGCAGGTTGTATTGGGAAACATCTATCTACAGGACTTTTTCTTTCCCGGTTACACAGCGGAATTTGTCGCTGCCTGGAACAAAGATGACCCGAGCGTTCATTACGACGACAATGGCTTTCTCGTGCGCCCAGCGCCCATCGGCAACGTCATCCATCAAGGCCCGGGAGGTGGTCCTCTCTCGCACGGTATCCGTGTCGGATATTTCGGCTGGCTCGGCAGTGGCCACATCCGCCGTGTCAATTTGACGCATGCTTTTTATCAGGCCGTCGGCGAGGACACCTTCAATCCCATCGCCGGGCGACGCGGTACTATCAATGCGCAGATGGCTGCCGTCGAGCTTTCCTACGACAGCAACTGGATTCGTTACCGCGTTTCCACTTTTTATACGTCAGGCGACGCCAATCCGCGCGACGGCCGCGCTCGCGGCTTCGATTCCATCGAAGATCTGCCAAATTTCGCAGGCGGCATCTTTAGCTTCTGGAATCGCGAAGCGATTCGCCTCCTCGGTTCCGGTGTCTCGCTCACGACAGACGGCAGTCTGATTCCATCCTTGCGTTCCACAAAAGAAGAAGGGCAAGCTAATTTCGTCAATCCAGGGATTTTTCTAGCGAACGCCGGGGCGGATTTTGACATCACTCCCAAGCTCAAGGGTTTCGCGAATTTCAACTACCTGCGCTTCGAGCGCACCGAGCCGCTCGAATTCCTATTGTTTGAATCGCCCATACGCCACAGCATCGGCGAAGATTTTGGCATCGGCGTGACCTACCGCCCGCCGCTCACCGAAAACATTGTGCTAACTGGCAGCGCTTCCGCGTTGCAGCCTGGCGAGGGGTTTAAAGATATCTACACGGGCCGCACACTTTTCTCGCTTTTCGGCTCCGTGAAGTTTACGTTCTGAGGAATCGCAATCGATGAGTTTGCCGCGCACACACAAAACATCCTATCTGCGGAACCTCTGCGTTCTCTGCGCCTCTGCGTTATCTTTTTCCCTGGTTCTTTACGTCGAATTGTCCGCAAACGTTCACGCGAAGCAAGACGCTCCGCCCGTTCGAGGCCAATCGCAAGAAGCAGCCGACCGCAAATCGTCAGGATGCATTTCGTGCCACACCTCGACGGACGAGCCGACGATGCACCCCACAAAAACTGTTTTTCTTGGCTGCACGGATTGCCACGGCGGCAATTCTTCCATTTCAGTTGTTACGGACGCAGCTCCAAACTCCTCCGAATACAGCGCCGCCAAAGAAAAAGCCCACGTCCAGCCTCGCGACGCGAGCTTCAAAGACCGCTCAAGTTTGGCGGAACGCACGTTCACGAAATGGCTCAAAGAATCTCCCGAATTCATCAAGTTTGTGAATCCCGGAGACCTGCGAGTTGCTCCTGAAACTTGTGGTACCGCCGGCTGCCACGCCAAGGAAGTTCGCGCATCCTCGACGAGCATGATGACTCATACCGGGCTTTTGTGGGGCGCGGCGCTCTACAACAACGGTGGCTACCCCACGAAGAATACTCGTTTCGGCGAAAGCTACGATCGCGACGGCAAGCCGCAATCTATCAAAACGTTTCCGCCTCCGACGCCTGAGGAGATTCGCGCCAAAGGCGTGCTCCCCAAGCTTGATCCGCTTCTCCGTTGGGAAATTTCTCAGCCAGGAAACGTTCTTCGCGTTTTTGAGCGCGGCGGTCAGAAAAAAGCCGAACTGGGTAATCCCAATCGCGAAGAAGATCCCGGCAAGCCCGATGACAAACTCAGCGACCGCGGCTTTGGCACGGAACTCCGCACCGATCCCGTCTTCCTTGGCTTGCAGAAAACTCGCCTCGTCGATCCGGTCATGTCGCTGCCCGGGACCAACGATCATCCTGGCGACTATCGCGCGAGTGGTTGTACAGCGTGCCACGTTGTCTACGCAAACGATCGCGATCCCTCGCACTCAGGCTCGTATGCGCAATTCGGGCACTCCGGTTTCAGCGCGTCTTCCGATCCGACCATTTCCAAGAACGAGCCCGGCCATCCCATCAAGCACGTCTTCACGCGCTCCATTCCTTCGAGCCAGTGCATGGTCTGCCACATCCACCCCGGCACGAACATGCTCACTACGTATTTCGGACTCACCTGGTGGGACAACGAAATCGACGGCAACAATATGTATCCACCGCAGCAACGCAGCCCGACCGAAGAGCAGCGCTACCAATCTTTCTTGCGTAATCCAGAAGCTGCCGCGGCCCGTGGTCTCTGGGGCGATGAAAAGTTCCTCGAAAATCTCGGCAGCCCAGAATTCAACGCGAAATTGAAAACGACGCAATTCGCCGATTTCCACGGCCACGGCTGGGTCTTCCGTTCCGTCTTTAATCACGACCGCAAAGGCAACTGGCTCGACAAGGACGGCAAACAAATAGCTTTCGGTGATCCGGACCTCTTCGGCAAAGCCGTGCACCTTGCGGATATCCATCTCGAAAAAGGGATGCAGTGTAACGACTGCCATTTTGCGCAGGACAATCATGGCAACGGCAAGATTTATGGCGAGCCTCGCGCTGCCGTCGAAATCGACTGCATCGATTGCCACGGTACGATTCGCGGCAAAGCCACGCTCATCACTTCGGGACCGGCCGCCCCCGAAGGTGGTCGTCATCTGGATACTCTGCGCACGCCTTGGGGCCTGCGCCGTTTTGAATGGCGCGCTGATGGCGCTCTGATTCAGCGCTCCATGTCCGAAGAAAACAAAGAATGGGAGATCGTTCAGACCGCTGATTCCGTCACGCACGGCAACATCCACTTCAGCATGAAATCTTTCCGCGCCAAGCTAATGACGAAGGACGGCAGCGTCGCCTCGCAAATGCCGCAAGACGACGAACATCTCGCACACGCCAATTCCTCGATGACCTGCTACTCCTGCCACACATCTTGGACGCCCACTTGCTTCGGCTGCCATTTGCAAATGACGGCCAACGCGCGCAAGCCTATGCTGCACAACGAAGGCCTCACGACGCGTAATTACACCAGCTACAATTTTCAAGTGCTTCGCGACGACATCTACATGCTCGGCGTCGACGGCACTGTAACCGGCCATCGCATCGCCCCCGCGCGCTCTTCTTGCGCCATCCTTGTAAGTTCGCAAAATGCGAACCGCGACTGGCTTTATTACACGCAACAGACTATTTCCGCTCCGGGTTTCTCGGGGCAAGCCTTCAGCACGTTCGTTCCGCACACCGTTCGCGCGAAAGAAACCAAGCAATGCAGCGATTGCCACGTTTCCGCGTCCAACGACAATAACGCCTGGATGGCCCAGCTCCTTCTGCAGGGTACGAATTTCATGAATTTCATGGGCCGATATGTTTACGTCGCCACCGGCAAGAAAGGCTTTGAGGCCGTGGCTGTCGCTGAACACGACGAGCCCGAAGCTATCTATGGCAGCGATCTCCAGCGCATCGCCTACCCTGCCGATTACAAAAAGTTCGTGGACCATCGCCGCGAACTCTCGACTACCTACGGTCACGAAGGCAACGTCCTCGACGTGCAAACACGCGGGGAATACGCCTACGCGGCGACCGGCCCCGGCGGCCTTCGCATCTATGACATCGCCAACATCGACAACAAAAATTTCTCCGAGCGCATCACCACTGCGCCCGTGTCGCCACTCGGCCAGCGTTTCTTCGTGCCCACAAAAAATGCACTCGCAGTCGCATCACCGACAACGCTCGGCGTCGATCCGCTCCGCCAGCGTCTCCCAGAAAACGAAGAGCAACCCATCCATCTTCTTTACGGTTTTCTCTGCGTCGCCGACAAAGAAGAAGGCCTAGTCGTCATCGGCAATCCCGATCTGAAATCGAAGAGTCCAGGCGTCGGCACGCTCCTCGACGGCAATCCCGCCAACAATTTCCTGAAGCGCGCCCTGGCGTTCAATCCCAACGGCATCCTCACCGGCACGCGCCGCATCACCATCGCGGGCACTTATGCGTACATCCTCACCGACAAATCTCTCGTCGTAGTCGATCTGGATAATCCGCTCGCGCCTCGCGTCACTTCCAGGATCGGCGCGCCCGACCTCAACTCTCCTAGCGCCATCGCCGTGCAGTTCCGCTACGCCTTCGTCACCGATCGCGAAGGCCTAAAAGTCTTCGACGTCACCGACCTCGCGCAACCCAAATCGATCCGCAATGCCGTCGTGCCCCTCGAAGACGCCCGCAATGTCTATGTCGCACGCACTTACGCGTACGTTTCGGCAGGGAAGCGGGGCCTCGCGATAATCGACGTGGAAAAACCGGATGCACCCAAGCTCGATCAACTGTTCACCGCCGAAGGCCAGCTCAACGACGTCAACGATGTGAAAATCGGCATGGTCGCCGGCAGCGCCTTCGCCTTCGTCGCCGACGGAAAAAACGGTCTCCGCGTATTGCAGATTGTTTCGCCCTGGGATGACCCCGCGCACTTCTCAGGTTTCAGCCCGCGGCCCAAGCCGAAGCTCATCGCCAGCGGGCATACTCGCGGCCCCGCGCTCGCCATCTCCAAAGGCATCGACCGCGACCGCGCCGTCGACGAATCCGGCAACCAGCTCGCCGTTTTCGGCCGCCGCGGCGCTCGCCCACTCAATCGCGCAGAAATGAAGCGGCTCTATCAACACTCCAGCAATGGTTCCCTCTATTCCGTCACTGACGAACCTGTCGAATCCGTTCCTCCTGTTGCGTCTTCATCGCTAACATCCATCTTTGCCCGCGCCCGCAATTGGCTAAATTCTCTTTACTGAGGCTATGGTTATGAATCGCCGCAAATTCGTCTCTGACGCTCTTAAAACCGCATCCGCCGTTTCCTGCGCTCCGTTCCTCGCGAACTCGCTTCACGCACTCGCGCCACACCAAGCCGCCTCGCCCTCTCGCAACACAAACGCCCCGCGCCCCCAACTCGCTATCACCATGGACGACCCTCGCTTGAAACTTGAAGCGAATCTCCGATGGCCCGACGCGAACTCCCGCATCCTGAAAGCTCTCGACAGCCGAAACGTAAGAGCAGCGCTCTTCGTCTGCGGCATGCGCGTCGACGAATCCGAAGGCTCGAAGCTCCTCTCCACCTGGGACCAGGCCGGCCATCAAATCTGCAATCATTCCTATTCGCACCTCAATTATTGCGGCCCAACGTCTTATGCCGACTTCGCTGTAGACTTTCTCAAAAATGAAAAAATCATCACTCCCTATCACAACAAAACTCTTCTCTTCCGCTACCCCTTCCTAAAAGAAGGCGACACCGCCGACAAGCGCGACCGCTTTCGCACACTTCTCAAAGAGAGCGGCTATCGCGTTGGCCACGTCACCATCGACGCCTCCGATTGGTACGTCAACCAACGCATGGCTGACCGGCTCATTAAGGAACCCAAGTTCGACATCAAGCCTTATCGCGACTACCTCATCGCGCACCTTCTCGACCGCGCTTCCTTTTACCGCCAGCTCGCGATTGACGTCCTCGGCCGCGACATTCGCCACACCCTTCTCATTCACTACAACACCTTGAATGCCCTCGTCCTCCCCGAAGTGATGGCCGCTTTCGAGACCGCCGGCTGGCAATGGATCGACGCCTCGCTGGCTTTTCAAGACGAAGCCTTCCGCCTTAAGATGTTACCGAGCACTTTTTTCACTTTTCCTTCGCTGTCGCTATGTCCTTCTAGACACGCCTTTTGCTGTTTTTCAGTGCTGAAAAGGGTACTCATCTCCTTTCCTTTGTATCTTTTAACCTTAGGACACATCTAATCGAGGTATAATCGAACGTTCACGTTTTTAACGCATAGCACCCATCAAAATAATTCGTGGGGCCCCCCAGGTGAACGACGCTATTGTTATAAGTGTAGGGGGTAGTGGCACCGCGCCAACGCCGTGCCCACCTCGCCACGGCGAGAACATGGCTCGCTCGAGCGAGCACAAGAAATAAGGGACCAAGAAGGAGTACTAGGACATGCTTAAGCAATACTTACTGGCAAGCGATTTTGACCAGACATTGAGCTTTAACGACTCCGGAGTCGTTCTCTCTGAGCTTATCGGCTTTCACGGGTTCCACGACAAGGTCCAGGGCCTTGCGGAGATGAACCTCGTCCAACAGGGCGCAGAACTCAGCTATTTGATTTTGCACGACCCGGAATTCCGGCGCGTCCGCCGCGAGCATCTGATGGAAACCGGCAAGCGCATCCGCTTGAAGCACAACGTCGCTCTTTTCTCGCGCGCGCTCGACAACCTTGCCGACGGCTACAAGTTTCATTTCAATGTGATCTCCGCGGCTCCGCAGGAAATTATACAGTCCGCGCTCGAGGGAATCGTGCCGCCGCAAAATATTTTCGGCACGCGCTTCCGCTACAACGACTCGACAGGCGAGGTCGAATCCATCGTTCGCGCTTCCGCGGGATGGGGTAAGATCACCATCCTGGAAGAGCGCCGCGCCGAGCTTAGCATCAGCCACGACCACATCATCTACATGGGCGACGGCAGCTCCGATCTTCCCGTGATGATGCACGTTAATCAGCACGACGGCCTCACAATCGCCGTGTCAGAAGCCAAGTTCATTACGCGCGTCGCAAAACGCACCGTCCTTAGCGACAACGTCATGAGCGTTCTCGTCCCGGTGCTCGAAAAAGTTCTCAACTGGGACTCCGCGCACATACGCCGCTTGTTCGCTTCTTACGGTCTGAACCTGCTGGAGTGGGAAAAAGTGCGAACCGATATGCTCACTATTCAGGATTCGGCTGAGCCTGTCATTGCTTCTGAGGCCCAAGCGCACTAACTTCAAGCACTAACTTCAACATTTAAAATAGGAAACGGGTGGCTATCCCTCGCCAGGATAGCCGCCCGTTTCCTTTTCACAGAAATTTTAAAGCTCATTGAGAGGTAAACTTGAATTCGATAACCTCCGTCGTTTCTTTTGGCCCGGGTTCGAATTCGCTTTGCGACGCTGCTTTCTCTGCCTCCGTCGCCAGCACTGGATGGCCCCCAACGATGTGCGTTCTCTTTACCTTGCCATCGGTCCCGATGGTTACCTCGATTTTTACGAGACCAGAAAGATTCAACTTTTTGGCAAGGTCCGGATATTGAGGTTTTACCAGTACTTTGACCTTGCGTTTCGCCTCCGGGAGCTCTGCGATTTGAGCGCGAAGAGAAACTGTCCCGCCAATCGCCGCGGCGAGTACGGCGAGCAAACACACTGCGAGTATTCGCTTAACCTGATTCACGATGATGTCCTTGAAGCCGGAAAGTCCGGCGAAGTAAACGCCAGCCTCTTCTTGCATCTGGCCAGCCATACTCCGAGGTAAACTACAGCCGCCGGAGCCTTCTTGGAATCTGCTTAGATTCATGGACTTATGGGCGTAGCCGTGATGATATCCCGGCATTCCAGACCCTCTTTTTTCGCGCTGCCATCTCATGTTCAATCGTTTTAAACCTTACCGTCTCGTTTTGAGACGCGATCTCTCTCTCCTTTTTTCTCTCATCTCGCAAAATCCCTTCCCTATTCTTCGCTCGCTACTCCCTTGGGCTTCGCGCTTCGTTTTGAGCAATCCTCCTCCTCGGTTACAATTTCTGCGCGGAGGTCTCATGTCCAAGAAATCCATACTCATGCTCATTGGCGATTACGTCGAAGACTACGAAGTGATGGTCCCCTTCGAGGCGCTGCAGATGGTCGGCCACACTGTTCACGCCGTCTGCCCCGGTAAAAAATCCGGCGACTTCGTCGCCACATGCATCCACGATTTCGAAGGCGATCAGACTTACACGGAGAAGCGCGGCCACAATTTTGCTCTCAATGCCACCTTCGACCAAGTAAAGCCGGAAGACTACGACGCCCTCGTTATCCCCGGCGGCCGCGCGGTTGAATACCTTCGCCTCAACCCCCGAGTCATCGAAATCGTTCATCACTTTTCGAAAACCAACAAACCCCTCGCTGCCATCTGCCACGCCCCGCAAGTGCTCGCTGTCGCCGGAGTTCTCAACGGGAAAAAGTGCAGCGCTTATCCGGCCACCGGCCCGGACGTTACGCTTGGTGGCGGTACCTACGTCAGCCTCCCCATGACCGACGCGCTCGTCGACGGCAACCTTGTCACGGGCCCGGCCTGGCCCGCGCTTCACTCCTGGCTCGCCAAATTTCTCGGCGTGCTCGGCACACAAATTCAACCCTAATCCGAGTGGTGGCGCGCATGACTTGGTCACAGCGCCTGATATTTCTCTTTCGATCTGCCCTTTCTAAATATTTGCCGTGCGTGGATAATTGAGGGTTCACTATTCCTCGGAAAGGGCTCGGCGTCATGGCTAACATCAACACCAAAAAAGGCGTCATCGGCATCCTCACTGGCGGCGGCGACGTCCCCGGTTTGAACCCCGCAATCCGCGGCGTCACCATTCGCGCGCTTCACGAAGGCTATCAGGTCATCGGCTTCCGCCATGGATGGGCCGGACTCGTGGATATGGTCCGCGAAAAGGACTACGACAATTCTGACAATTTTATGGTTCTCACGCAGGAAGTCGTCGATCGCGCGGCGCGAACCGGCGGCACCTTTCTTCACTCTTCACGCACCAATCCTGGCCGCGTTAGCAAATCCAACGTGCCTGCACATTTGAAAGACAATTTTACCGCCGAGAAGAACGATCTCACTTCTGAGGTCCTCAAAAATCTGGCCTGGCTGGGCATCGATACGCTTATTCCTATCGGTGGCGACGACACACTCAGCTACGGCGTGCGCCTTCACAAAGAAGGTTTTAAAGTCATCGCCATTCCCAAGACCATGGACAACGACGTCCCCGGCACAGACTACTGTATCGGCTTCAGCACTTGCGTCACGCGCACTTTGCAGCTCGTCAATGATCTGCGCACTTCCGCCGGCTCTCACGAGCGCTTCATGGTGATCGAAGTCTTCGGCCGCTACGCGGGTTATACCGCGATGCTTCCCACCATGGCCGGCGCCGCCAACCGTTGCGTCATCCCCGAGTACAAATTCAATATCGAGCGTCTTACCGAGCTGCTCGTCAACGACAGGGCGAAAAATCCCAGCCGCTACTCGACCGTTCTCGTTTCGGAAGGCGCTATGTTCCAAGGCGGAGAAATGGTTTTTGAAAGCGAAGCCGCCGATGCCTATGGCCACAAAAAACTTGGCGGGATCGGCGATATCGTCTCGGACAAAGTAAAGGAACTCTCGAAGAAATTTAACAAGGGCAAGACCATTGAGGTGGTCAACCAGAAACTCGGCTACCTTGCCCGTTGCGGCGACCCTGACGTTGTGGACTCCATCGTTCCCATGGCCTACGGCAATATCGCCCTCGAATTGCTTCTAAAGGGCGTTCACGGCCGGCTCGTTGTTCTTCATAGCGGCAGCTACGGAAACATTCCCATCGAAACGATCACCTCCACCAAGAAAGTTGTGGACATCAAGGAGCACTACAATACCGAGCGTCTCCGCCCGCAATTCTCGAGCTTTGAGGCCAAGCCTTTGTTCCTGATGGGGAGCTGATCTGTGCTTCTGGCGGCGCTCTAAGTCCGTTTTGCCATGCGAATGACGGGGAGCGTGTGCCCGTTTCTCAGAGGAACTTCGATATTCTCGACGGCGACATAGCCTTTCGCCCCAAACAGCTTCGCTCCCGTCAAAGTCGCGCCCATTTCATAGCCTCTGAAACCAGCCTCGCGAGCCGCGGCTTCGCAAGCTTCAAGCATCTTGCTCCCAACACCGCGTCGCGCCCACGCCGGGTGAATAAAGAACGCTCGAATCTTCGCCGCGTCGCACTTCGGATCCAGCAGCGTGTCCTCTCGCCCCGTCCAGTGATCGCTGCCATAAAGGGTCTTGCGTTTGCTCCAACCCCCGCAACCGGCGATGACCCACTCCGGTCTCAGGTTTTTTCCTTCATTGGCTTTTTCCACGGCAAGCGTCGAATCAACAATCCTGGCTTCTGCAACAAGATAAGTCCCGTCCGCGATCAACTGGCTATCCACACCAAAGACTGAGTCCAGCGCGCCTTCCATCTGCGCCGGCGTGTAGTCCTCAGCCTGTAGTTCCCGCACGGACGCTTCAATCAGCCGCTGCAGCCGAGGAACATCCGCCGCCATCGCCTTTCTTATTCGAATCTCTACACTCTTCATCCGTTTCCATCTCAATTTATTTGGAGAAACCTAGGTTCATGGGTACCAAGCGCGCCTCTTCCCACTACTCACCACTCACTAACCCTTAGCCTTGCCCTTCAACATTTTCGCAACTTTTTCAATCTCCTCCGTCCTCTTATACACCTGCACCGAAAAAACTTCCGTCGTCACCGTCTTGTCGACTTCTTGCTTTAATTCGCTAGCTAGCTGATACAATCGGTCGACTCCAGCACGAAATTCTTTTTCGTTCTGCTTCAAAGCCGCTCTCTTCGCGCTCCGAGGATCCGCTTTTGCCGCATCCATCTCCGCTGGGTTCTGAGTTTCGGCCGAAGCCGGCGGAGTTGGAAAAGGATTTTTCTTGCCCACCTGTATGAGTACGGTGCTATGCGTCGTGACGGAACAACCCGCCGCCGCGACAAGTGCCATCAAAAACCTGCGCCTCGTTTCCCACATTGCCCCCCTCCTCAACCGCCCCTCTCCGCTCGCACTCATTCTGTCACTTGTTCCCCCAGGGTGTTCAAGCTATTCGTGCTGCCTTCCTACCCATCTGTCTTTCAGTGTCCTCGCCTTCAACCGTGTATCCCGCACTCCGCACGCAACATCCAAACACATAAGCACCTTAGGAGTGAACAAAATGCTGCTAAGTCATCTTGGAAAAAATGGACCGCTCGTTTCAGCACTCGGCCTAGGCTGCATGGGCATGTCTGAGTTTTACGGTGCTCGCGACGACGCCGAATCCATCGCTACGATTCACCGTTCCATCGAACTCGGCATGAATTTTCTCGACACCGCAGATGTCTACGGGTTCGGGGACAACGAAATTCTCGTCGGGAAAGCCATTCGCGGTATCCGCGACGAAGTTTTTCTCGCCACAAAATTCGGCATCGTGCGCGACAAAGCGAATGCGGCGTTACGCGGCGTCAACGGCACACCTTCCTACATACGCAACGCATGCGACGCCAGTCTCAAGCGCCTCGGCGTCGACGCCATCGATTTGTACTACCAGCATCGCGTCGATCCCAAAACGCCCATCGAAGAAACCGTTGGCGCTCTCGCCGAACTTGTCCGCGAAGGGAAAATCCGATTTATCGGCTTGTCCGAAGCCTCCGTGGATACGATTCGCCGCGCCCAGAAAGTCCACCCCATCGCCGCTTTGCAGACTGAGTATTCTCTCTGGACGCGCGACCCCGAGGATCAGATTCTTCCCGCCACGCGCGAGCTAGGTATCGCTTTCATCGCCTACAGCCCGCTAGGCCGCGGTTTTCTAACCGGCCACATCAAGCGCTTCGAAGATTTCGCGCCCGACGACTACCGCCGTTTTTCCCCGCGTTTTCAGGGCAAAAATTTCCATAAGAATCTCGATCTAGTCGCCCGCGTCGAATCCATCGCCAAAGAAACAAACTGCGCGCCAGGCCAGCTCGCTCTAGCCTGGCTCCTAGCTCAGGGCGACGACATCATTCCCATCCCCGGCACCAAACGCCGCAAATATTTGGACGAAAATTTCGGAGCACTCAGCGTCAAACTTTCAGCCGACGACCTGCGCAGCATCGATGAAGCCGCTCCCTGCGGCGCAGCTTCCGGCGATCGCTATCCCGAGCACATGATGGCACTCATCAACAAAAAACAGTCCGCGTCTGCTTAATCGCCCCTTTGGCTTATGTAGTTCTGTGGGGCGCAACACGCCGCGCCCCTATTGGGTGGCGCAAATTATCTGGAATTCAACTCCACTAAGAAACTCAACCGATCAACGCTTGCCAGTTCGAAGTGCCGGCAAGATAAATGTCGGCTTCACTTCTTTCCGTTTCGCCCAATCGTGATAAGTGTGGCACTCAAAGCACCGCGACTCCGCGTGCTCCGGTCCCGGCGCGTGACAAGTCTTGCAAGTCGCAATCCCCGGCAAAAGCACGTCGCTGGTCTCCGTGCTGTTCAACGCTTTCTCGTGACAGCCCACGCAAGAAAAACCCCGGTGCGCGTCATGATCAAATCTCGCGTGCGGCATCCACTGCAGCATCGTCCGCGCCGGTTCTACGATCGGCAAATTATTCTGGCCCGTTCTGCTCGACAGCGCATGACACTGCTTGCAAGTCTTCCGCCACAAAAGTTCCTCGGCATCATTGATCCGCGCCGCAACCCACTCGTTCGCCGTGTACACTCGCACCGCCGCTTGCGCTGACTTCCCGGTCAAGTCGCGTCCCGGGTCGCGCGCCTCGCGCAACTCCCCAGGATGGGTCGCAATATACTCGCCGAATTTCTCCACCAGAAACGCGTGTACCACTTCCGGCTTGTCGTGCGGCACACCCTCATTGAACCGCTTATCAAACTCGAGCGAATGGCATCCGGCGCAGGCATACGCGAATCTCACCGGCACCATCAGCTCACGCTCATTCATCGGCATGGGAGGCTTAAGTGCCCCGGGCTTACCAGCGAGCACTTCGTCTTGCTTCGAATAACTGATATTCGCAGCCGTGTATTTCGCGTCGGCGTATTTCCAATCCGTTGAAACGGCCTCAGGCTGGTGACAATCCCCGCATTCCAGCTGCACGTTCGGCCCAGTAGGTCCGCGCCGTATCGGCTTCATGTGAATCGCGTGGTTCACCCTTATCGTCCCCGAGTCGGCTGCAGGCGCGCCTGCCACTTGACGCAATGCGGCAAATTCTGGATGTCCGTCTTCAAAACTATTGATATGCGCTTGGTAGTGAGTCGCACCCCCGCTCGCTTTCAAATGGCCATGACATTGCGCGCAACTTTCATTCTTCGCCGCAACAATGTTCACGCGCCCGCGATGCTCGGCGTGGCACTCCGCGCAAGCAAGCGAACTCGTTTCTGCAGCGTGATGCATCGGCCCATCGTGACAGTCCAAGCAAGCGTTGTCACTCGCCTTCGCCGAAATCGACCCCGCGGTCTGCACGTGGCACGCCGCACACTCCGCCTCCAACACCGCATGCGCCTCGCTCATCCTCCCGCTAGAATAAACGCGTCGGTCCCGCGCAAATCCGTGCCAGCCAATCCAAACCAGCGCCAGCGCAGGCACCCCCACGCTCAGCCAAAACTTCGCGCGCTTCAACGCCGTCGGCCTCTTGAAATAATTCAGGTCGATGCGCTGCGCCAATTTCTTGGTTGTTCTTGTTCTCGCCACTCGTTTGCCCTGAGCGAAGCCGAAGGGTCACTCGCCGCTTCTTCATTCAATAGCGAAGCGCCATCACCGCATGCACTGCCCCCAGCAAAATCAAAGCCAGCGAAAGCGGTGTATGCACCAGCAACCACCCATGCAACAGATGATGAAGCTGCTCCTGCCGCACCAACTGCCGAGCCTCATCGCAAATATCTTGCAAATCCTGCAAAGTCGCCTGCGCCCCTTGCGGCATAAGTGTCCTCAATCCAGAAAACGCGCCATGCGCTCTATCCGCATCGCCAAGCCGTGATCCGCGCTGCTTCGGCTGCTCGAGAAACGGACGCATCTCGCCTAAATAAAACTTTCGCAAGGGCGCGCGCTCCTCTTCGGTCAGCACCACCGCTGCGCCGCTGCCGCTTGCACCCATCGCCCGCGTAGCGCTGAATCCCCCCGCGCGCTGCACTTCCTCCTTTGCTGTTTTCCCGATCCCCAGTGGCCCGCATATCGCTTCAACGCCGCGGTCCGCTTCTTCGCGCAGCAGCTTCCTCACATTTCCAATTTCGTCGTAAATTGTTTCCAGCTTCACATCCGTCGTCATCATGCGCGGCACATAGTGCTGCAACACTGCCCCAAGAACGCCACTCACTACCGTAACAATCAGCAGCCACATCAGCACCCGCGTCAGAGTCCCGCCAAAATGAAATCCGCCATGAAACAAAATCATTGGCAAGCTCAGCAATCCCAGCCACAAGTGCCCGCGCATCCACGCTTGTGCCCGTCCCACTCGCCAAGTCGGCACCCGCTTTCGCGCTCCCAGCAGCGCGGCGAAAATCATGAAGCCAAATCCAACGACCCCAAATCCAATTCCGATCGCGCTCCCTCCGCGCGGTCCTTCGGGTGCACTGAGCGCATACCGTAGATAGAAAGCGGTCGAAGTCCCAACGATCGTTCCGGTAGCTATCGACCAGATTCTGTGTGTCTCATCTATCCGCACTTTGCAATCCTCGGTCCGCTACCTCTTTGATCCCTGCCCCAGCATCTCGGAAAAAAATGTCCGCGGATCCACGCGGTGCGCCGCGTCGTGTGGACAGGCATAAACACAGCTCGGCTCTTTCAAATGCGTGCACAAATCGCACGATGTAGCCTTCTGCTTCACCACCGCTTTCTTTCTGCCAGGACGCTCCAGGTCTTCCACCATCACCTCGAACGGATGCAAATTAATATTTCCGTAAGGGCAATTCCGCGCGCACAGCCCGCAACCGATGCACCAATCCTCGATAATCACTTCCAGCGAATTGCGCCGTCGGATCGACCCCACCGGACACCCCACCATGCACAGCGGGTCGCGGCATTGCCGGCACGAAGTCGCCACCAAGTACTGTTCGAACCGCAAACCCTCTCGCACCAACCGCGTGATTCCGTCATGCGCATCGGCGCACGCGTTCACGCAAGCGTCGCACCGAGTGCAGTTTTCCAGGTCGAGAATCAACAAGCTCTGCGCTTCCATCAAACCTTGGGACAGAAACTGGTCGATGGGCACGCTCCGGACCATCTGCATCCGTTGCTGATTCTGCGCGCCCCGCTCTGCCGCCACAGCTTCGAGCCCCTCCCGCACGGTCGGGAACCGCTCCACCATGTCGCGAAAATCGTCCCCGGAAATGCGCACCACTTCCACGTGGTCCAATGCCGTGCAAGTCGCCGTGCGCACGCCGCCGGCAAGCAATCCGACTTCTCCGAAATAATCTCCGCGCGACAAATACGCCAGCACGAGCTCACCGCCGGGATACGTCTCCGAAATTTTCACGAATCCAATGCGCACCAGATAAAAACTCTTCGCCGCATCGCCTTGCCGCGCAATGATCTGTCCCGGCGCGAACCGCTGCAGTTCCACGCTCCCCTTCAGATGCTCGATAAAATCCGGCGAAAGGCCGGCAAACATCGGCACGCCGCGCAAATGGTTCTCGAGCGCCCGCCGCCGGTAGTTCTGGTCGATCTGTGCGCGGAACGATTTATTTTTCATCATGATATCGAGCACGTTCCGAAGCATCTCGAACGCCACGACATCCGTCTCCGCAATCACCGTCGCCGAACGCGGATAGAAATTCATGCACGTCATCTCGCCGAAAAGATCGCCGGGACCAAGTTCCGCCACCGGATTCCCGTACGCGAGATCCACCGAGGCATCGATGGGAATCGTTTTGTCGCGCGCCTCTTCATCGCGCACGTCCGCGTCGCGCGCGGCCAGCGTGCTGGTGAGCTTTTTGAAAAGGCCTTTCGCTCCGCCTTGCGTTTTAACGTGCGCAATCGGCGCCGAAAGCGAAACGCGCGCTTTGCCCTCGAGAATGTAAAAAGCCGTGGAACCGTATTCTCCCTCGCGGCAAATAATCTCCCCCGGATGAAATCTCCGTTTGACGATCGCCCCGCGGTTCAATTCAAGAAATGTTCCCGATACGCCCTGAAAGACCGGTAACTGCAAAAGCTCTTCGGCCTCGAAGCCCTGCGCGTCCGGCCCCGCTGCAATCGAAGTCCCCACTATGGTCTTATTCGTCAGCGCGCCGGTAGGGCACGAGACCATGCACTCGCCACACGAGATGCATGTCGAATCACCCATCGGTACGTTCAAATCGAACGCAATTCCCGTCGAATAGCCCTTCCCCATGCGCCCAAGCACAAAATTATTCTTGATCTCGTCGCAACCGCGAATGCACCGGTCGCACAAAATGCACGCATCGTGGTCAACTGCGATGGCCAGCGAAGAATCGTCAATCCCCCGCGAGACGTTCCGTTTTGCAAAGCGCGGCTGCGTAATTCCCGCGGCCCGCGCCAAAGTCTCCAGTTCACAATCTCCCGATTTTTCCTGCCGCGCGCACGGCGAAGGATGATCCGCCATCAAAAGCTCAAGCAAAGTCTTCCGCGCATTCGATACCTTCTCGGAATTCGTTACTACTTTCATGCCAGGCTCGACAAGCCGCACGCACGACGCAGTAAGCACGCGCGCTCCAGTGTCCACCACGCAAAGCCGGCAAACGCCCACCGGCGTTTCGTTCTGCAAGTGGCAAAGCGTAGGAATCGGCGTCCCGTTCATCCGTGCCGCATCAAACACACTCGTTCCCGCGGCCACCTGCACAGGTCGTCCGTCAATCGTGATCTCCACAAGCTCCGGCAGTCTGCTGATTGTGCTCACAACCCTCGTTTCGCGCGTCTCTTCTCTGCGCCCTTTGCACTCTCTGCGTAAATCCCTTTCTTGTTTTTTCCTTTCGCCCACGTCATGGTCGAATCCCCACGCGTTGCGCCTCGCCCGCCCGCGCCGCATCCGTAAAACAAATTCCGCTGGGACACTGTCCTTTCACCACGTGCGCTTCAATCTCTTCCCGAAAATGTTTCAACACAGACTGCACAGGCGCCGGAACAATCTGTCCCAGCCCGCAAATCGAAGTCAGACTCATGGCTTGGCAAAGCTCATCGATCAAAGCCAGATCCGCGCGGTACTGTTTTTCAGGCACCCCGCCGTGCGTCCACCGCACCAGCAAATCCGTCATCTTCTGCGACCCCACCCGGCAAGGCACGCACTTGCCGCACGACTCATTGCGATAAAAGCGCACCGCATTCAAAGCCATATCCAGCATGCAAGTCGTATCGTCACAAACCACAATCGCACCAGAGCCCAGCATCGACCCCGCATCCGCCAGTGCCTTGAAATCGAGCCGCACGTCCACCATCGAGGCCGGCAAATAGCCCGACGAAGGCCCCGAGGGCGCAAACGCCTTCAGTTGCCGCCCGCCACGAATTCCGCCGGCATAGTCAAACACGATCTCGCGCATCGGCGTTCCCATAGGCACTTCGAAAACACCAGGTTTGGCCACATGACCGCTAACGCCGACAAATTTCAATCCCCGCGAACCGCTTTTACCTTGCCTCTTGTACCACTCGACACCGCGCGCCAGAATTTGCGGCACATTCGCGAACGTCTCCACGTTATTAATGACCGTCGGTTTTTGCCACAACCCGGCCTGCCCAGGGAATGGCGGTTTGTTCCGCGGCTCCGCGCGCTTCCCTTCGATGGCCTCAATCAAAGCGCTCTCTTCGCCGCAAATGTATCCGCCGGGACTTACGAATATTTCTAAATCGAAACCCAATTCGCTTCCCAAAATGTTTTTTCCAAGCAAACGCTCGTGATAGCAGCGACGCAGTTCTTCGCCAAGAATCGCTTCCTGCAATTGATATTCGTGCCGGATGTAAAGAATCCCGCGCTTCGCTCCGGTAACAAGCCCCGCCACGATCATCCCCTCGATCACCAAATGCGGCAGATGCGTCATGATGAAGCGGTCCTTAATCGTCCCGGGCTCGCTTTCGTCTGCATTGCAAATGACGTATTTCTCCGCCCCCGGCTGTTTGCGCACCAAATCCCATTTCATGCTCGTTGGGAATCCGGCTCCGCCCATCCCGCGCAGTTCCGACGCCCTTAATTCCGCAAGAACGCTGTCCCCATCTTTCGTCGCCGCCAATTTCCGGACAACATCGTATTTCGGGCCGTCGCCGTAGGGATCGGACGCGCACTGCACCCGCGCGTGCTCTGGAGGTGGCTCGGGAAGGGCTTTTCCAAGAATCGCGCTTCGCGCAATCGCTTCGGCCGAGGCTGCCGTCACAGTCGTGAAAATTTCATCATTGATGGAAATCGCCGGCGCCTGATCGCATCGCCCGAGGCAAGATACGTCGCGTATCAGCACATCCGCCGCGCTGTTCTTCGCGAAACTCTGCTCCAACTCCGCGCGCAATTCGCAAGCTCCATTCAAGTGGCAGCTCATGTCCGCGCAGACGCGAACGTCCGCTTTCGGCGGCGCCACAAGGTGAAAATGCGGATAGAAACTCGTAACGCTGTGGATCTGATAGAGGGGAGTATGCGAGCGTTGGGAAAACGCTTCGAGTTCCGCCTTGGGCAAGAAGCCGTAGCGAAGCTGGATAGCTCGCAGGTCGTCGAAGATCACGGCGCGGCGTCTCGCATTTAAAGGAGCCGGTCAGGTCGTGTCGCCCGGCGTGGAGTGAAGTACGGATTCTCTTGCATATTACTGGCGCCCCGCCGCCCTGTAAATAGAAGCCCGTTGCCTTTTCGCGCCACGCCGCGAAAAAGACAACGCGTCTGGCGCATCTTCCAAACGATAATTGGGCGAACGATCATCCGTCATTGCGAATGCAGATTGCCCCCAAACCCTATTGGCCGCGCGCCACGCTGTGCGTTGCGCTCTTCCTGCCGCTTGCGTTTGCCGTTCAAATCGCCGCAGCCAAAAATGGCCCCGCCGATTCGAACGCCGAACCGATGAAGTACATCGGTCCCGGTTCGTGCGCCGCAACGAGCTGCCACGGCAGCGTCAAAGCAGTGGCCGGAAGCCGCATTCTGCAAAACGAATATTCCACATGGATCGTCCGAGACAAGCACAGCCACGCGTATCAAGTGCTGACCGGAGATATCGGTGAACGCATTGCCCGCATTCTGAAGCTCAGTTCGAAAGCCCAAGAAGCGTCAAAATGTCTCGCGTGCCACGCGCTGTACACGACGCCGGAGCAGCGTGGCCGCCCATTCGAATTGTCCGAAGGCGTCTCCTGCGAAAACTGCCATGGCCCCGCTTCAGCTTGGCTCGGTCCTCACACGACGCGCGACTGGCCTCACGAAAAATCCGTCGCGCTAGGCATGCGTGATACGCGCAACCTAATTCACCGCACAGAAAAATGTCTCGAGTGCCACCTCGGAACAAAAGAAAAATTTGTTGACCACGAAATGATCGCCGCCGGCCATCCGGATCTTTTCTTCGAGCTGGATTCTTTTTCCGCGGTCATGCCGCGGCACTGGAAATCGCCGCGCGAATCCGCTCCCGGCAAGCCAGTCGAAGACGCGGCGTGGGCCGGCGTGCGCGATTGGAGCGCCGGCCAAGCCGTCCAGCTCCGCGCGGAAATGGAGCGCCTCACGTGGAGAGCGAAGAACGAGCGCTTCGACAAAAAAGATGTGTGGCCTGAATACTCGGAGCTTTCGTGTTTCGCGTGCCACCACGCGCTCGTGCCGGCAAAAGATAGCTGGCGGCAAGAGCATGGATTCGCGGGCCGTCGTCCAGGCGATCCAGCGTGGAACAGTTCGCGCTACTCGCTGTTCCGTTTACTCGCCAAGCAGATCGATTCAACGAATGCGCAAGAGCTCGATCGCCGGGTGCTCGAAGTCTCGGACGAAATGTCCAAACTGAATCCGGATCGCAACGTTGTTGCGTCGTCGGCCACCGCCGCTGCGCCGCTCGCTCAGCGTTTTGCCGAACGGCTTGCGGCGATGCCGTACGATCAAGCTCTCGTGCTGCGCATGTTGCAGCGAATTTCGGACGACGCAGAAACTATTTCTCTTGCCGACGAGCGCGCCGCGGAACAAGCGGCGATGGCGATGGATTCGCTGTATATCGCGTACAGCAAAGACGCGAAACCCGGCAACGCCGACGAAGTTCGCGCCGTCATCAACGAACTCTTTCAGCAGCTTGAAAATCCGTCGGCGTACAACGCCGGTCAATTTGCTTCTTCGCTGCGGAAAATCCGAGCGTTGCTACGATAGCTAAATGTTGCGATAGCCTGCGATAATCAATCTCGAGAAATTAGCTCCTCTTTCAAAAACTTGCGACACTCTTTTGCGCGCGGCGGAGAGGATGTGTTTTTGTGAATCGGTTCGAGAACTGGTTTTGTGCTTCGTCGTTTTGGCGCAACATGACTCGGAAGGAAGTAATCCCGTGGCTTTTGTCGGGCACGGAGTTGGGCGAACACGTTCTTGAACTTGGCGCGGGTCCGGGCGCAGCGACGGAAGAACTGCGGAAGCATGCGGGGCGAGTGACGAGCATCGAGTATAGCCACGCGTTCGCTGCCCGGCTTGCGCAGCGAATCCAAAGCCCAAACGGTGCGGTGCTGCAAGGCGATGCGTCTAGTTTGCCTTTTCCGGAGAAAACTTTTTCGGCAGCGATCGCCGTATTGATGCTGCATCATTTGAAATCGCAAGAGCTTCAGGAACGCACCTTCGCGGAAGTCTTTCGCGTACTGCGGCCCGGCGGCGTGTTTCTGGCGATCGACATTCCAGATGGATGGCTGCGCCGAATCGCGCATATCCGAAGCACGTTTGTGCCGGTGGCGCCGTCATCCGTGCCCGAGCGGCTCCTAGCGGTGGGACTTTCGAGCGTGTCCATCGATTATCTGCGCGGCGCGTACCGTTTGCGCGCACTGCGTCCGCGGAATGCAGACAGTCTGAGCGACGGCGCGCGCGTTGACGCAGCCGCGCATGGCCCGTAGCATGAAAGTATGAGCTCTCGCACGAAGCTCAAGTTTGCTCCCGGACCTTCTTTCGGGTTCAGGCGCTGGTGGCGGGGCCCGCTGAGCAATGGCGATCCACTCAGTTATTTCACTTGGATTGTCCGCGAGTATGGAGATCTCGTCGGACTTCGCGTTCTGAACTTCCGCATTCTGCTGATCAATCATCCGGACCACATCGAAGACGTTCTGGTCAATCATCCGCGAAAATTCATAAAAGGCCGCGTACTGAAAGCCAACAAGCGCGTCTTTGGAAGCGGCTTGCTGACGAGCGAAGGAGATTTCTGGCTGCGGCAGCGGCGGCTGGCGCAGCCTGCGTTTCACCGTGCGCGGATCGCGAGCTACGCGTCGACGATGGTGGAGTACACCGAGCGGCTGCTGCACGAATGGCAGGACGGGGAAGAGCGCGACATCCACAAGGAGATGATGCGGCTCACGTTGCAAATCGTCGGAAAGACGCTATTCGATGCGGATGTTGAACACGATGCGCAAGACGTGGGCAAATCCATGGAACTTCTGCTCGAATTTGGCGCGGATTTCCGGCGCACTCTTTTTGTTCCGCACTGGCTGCCCACACCGACGAATATCCGCATGGAACGCGCGATCCGGAAAATCGAGAAAGTTCTCTACAGAATGATTGCGGAAAAACGCGCCTCCGGCCGCGATGCCGGCGACCTCCTCTCCATGCTGCTGGCGGCGCAAGATGACGACGGCACGCGCATGACCGACCGACAGCTTCGCGACGAAGCCATCACGCTTTTTCTTGCAGGCCACGAGACCACGGCTAACACGCTGTCGTGGACGTGGTGGCTGCTTGCGCAGAATCCTGCGGTTGAAGCGAGGCTCCATGACGAGTTGAGATCGGTGCTTGCGGGGCGATCTCCTTCTCTCGATGATTTGCCGAACCTCGTTTACACGAATCACATCATCACCGAGTCGATGCGTCTCTATCCACCGGCGTGGGGAACGGCGCGGACGGCCATCGAGGACCACGAAATTGCTGGTTATTCGGTACCGAAAGGCTCGGGAGTCTCCTTTGCGCAGTGGACGGTGCATCGCGACCCGAGATGGTACGACGCGCCGGACGAATTTCGTCCCGAGCGGTGGGATGGTGACCTGCTGAAGAGGCTGCCGCGGTTCGCCTATTTTCCGTTTGGAGGCGGACCGCGCCAGTGCATCGGGAATGCGTTCGCGCTGATGGAAGCGGCGTTGATTCTGGCGACGATCGCGCAGCAGTATCGGTTCCGGCTGGTCGATGGGCATGCGGTGGCGCCACTGGCTTCGATCACCCTGCGGCCGAGGCACGGGATTCGTGTCGTGATGGAATCGCGTCCTGCCAAGAGCCGAGCCGCGGTTGGCGAAACTGAGAGCTGAGCTACATAGGTAGCCCCCGCCCCCTATGGTGCCTCACCGTTTGTGAGAAACAAAAGTACAAACGGGTGGGCTACGCCTCAGACTAAGAGCGCGGCCGCCCGCCAGTCAGCAATCGGCGGGCGTGCTATGCTTCGACGCCATGGACGCGAAACACATTACGCCAATCTTAAATGTATCCGACATTGCCGCGAGCTTCGCATGGTTTGAGAAGTGGGGCTGGAAGAAGTGCTGGGATTGGGGAACGCCGCCGACTTTCGGGGCGGTGGGTTCAGGCGAATGCGAGATCTTTCTCTGCCAAGGAGGGCAGGGAAGCCGGGGCAAGGGAGCAAACAGCTCGACGTTTGGACCAGACGGAGACGAAACGGCCGACAAGGGCGTGTGGATGTCGGTGTGGGTGGAGGATGTTGACGAGGTCCATAGACAATGCGTGGCGGCTGGGCTGAATGTTACTTTCCGACCGACGGACATGCCGTGGAACACCCGGGAAATGCATGTGCGGCATCCGGACGGGCACGTATTTCGGGTCAGCAAAGGCATAGGCGAGTAGGGTTTTAGCGCGAGCGGTAGCGAGTCGAGCCGAAGGAAAGCAGAGTCAAAACCCCTGGGCCAGCGCCACAAGAAGAAGTAGCTCCGCCGCAAATTGAGCGCAACAAACGGAGGTCAGGAGAGTGATTCGGGGGAGAGGCCCGAGCGCGGGCAGTGATGGGTGTAAAATAGCCTGTCTCAGCCCAGCTGCAGGGAGGGAAATATGGCGCAATTCACGCACGCGTCCGAAAACAAAAATCCGGCTCAGGGGGGCGCAACACACGGGACAAAGGATTTAGTTGTCTCGGGGGACTCATCAGCTGTTTCGCGTCGAGAGTTTTTGGAACTAGCTGTCGCCGCCATGTCGGCCGCCGGCGCGGGAGAATTGTCATGGGCAGGCGTGGCTCGGGGCACAGAGGGCGAAGTTCCTTACCGGACACTGGGGCGCACAGGCGCGAAAGTCTCGGCAATCGGGTTGGGCGGCTATCATCTGGGAAATCCCAAGGACGAACAGCTGAGCATTCGCATCATTCGCGCGGCGCTCGACAGCGGGATCAATTTTCTGGACAACTGCTGGGATTATCATGACGGCGAGAGCGAAGTGCGCATGGGCAAGGCGCTCCGCGACGGCTACCGCCGACGCGCTTTTCTGATGACCAAGATTGACGGCCACACGAAAAAGGCCGCGGCGCAGCAACTCGAAGAATCGCTTCGGCGGCTGCAAACGGACCATCTGGACCTGCTGCAGTTCCACGAAAATATACGCATGGATGATTCGGACAAAATTTTTGCCGCGGGCGGCGGGATGGAAGCCGTCATCCAAGCGCAAAAAGCGGGCAAGGTGCGCTACATCGGGTTCACCGGCCACAAGGATCCCGACATTCATCTGAAGATGCTGCAGGTTGCCGCGGCTCATCAGTTTCATTTCGACGCCGTGCAAATGCCGCTCAATGTGATGGACGCGCACTTCCACAGTTTCGAGAAAAAAGTGGTGCCGGTTGCCGTGCGGGAGGGAATCGGCATTCTAGGGATGAAGCCCATGGGCGCAGGGTTGATTCTCGAGAGCAAGACGGTCGAGCCCATTGATTGCTTGCACTACGCGATGAATCTGCCGACCAGCGTGGTCATCACGGGATGCGAAACCATGGAAAATCTCGCGCAAGCGCTGAAAGCGGCGAAGACATTTCATCCGCTAAGCGCTAGCGAAGTGGCTGCGCTGCTGGCCAAAACGGACGCCGTCGCGCGAAACGGCGAGTTCGAACTCTACAAGACCACCACTCAGTTTGACGGCACGGCACAGAACCCGCAGTGGCTTGGCTAATTGGCAAGTGGAGAGCTGAGCATTCGTGCGCGGTGCATCACTCCCGGTTCGCGGCGATGCCCGCTACGGGAGTACCCTTCATTGGTACCACAGAGCTATTCCCGCGTTCAGGCGAGACTATTAGCTTACTAGACTCATGCGATTGACACGCCAACTCTGGGTGAAATAGGTTAGTTGTAATCGTTCGAGACGCGTCTTGAAAGCTTTCTTGGGCTCCCCGTTAGTGGAGGCAAGCTATTCATTTCTCAGGGGTAATGCGGGTCTTTAAGGACCTGTTCCAGAGCCATACCAATCTGCGTTTGCGGACCAAGCTGTTGTTGTCCCTCGTGTTGTTCACCGCTGTGCTCACCTGCGCGACCCTGCTGGCAGTGCGTCACTCGGCGCAGGCGCAGGTTCAAAGGCAAATCGAAGAGGACGCGCGCAACTCTGTGCTGACGATCCAAGCCGTTCAGCACCAGCGCGAAATGATGCTGAGCCGGAAGGCTAACCTGCTGGCAACGCTTGCCTTAATAAGAGACGGGGATCCTTCGACGATCGAGGAGGCGAGCCAAAACCCGTGGCAGGCTGGGGAATGCGATTTGTTTGCGCTTGCGGACCGCAAGGGCAAGATTACCGCCCTGCACACGACCAGCGGGATTCTTACAGCTGCGAACGCGGAAAAATTGTTTCGCCGCTCTTTGAAGGAAGATACCGGAGTTGGATGGTGGTATGGCGACGGACAGCTTTTTCAAGTGGTGCTGCAACCGTATTACGACGATGAGCCGAGGAAGAGCCGGCTTTTGGGAACGGCGGTTGTCGGACGTGAGCTGGACGTTCGGGGAGCTAGCGAGCTGGCGCGGATTTCGTCGAGCCAATTGGTGCTCCGCAACGGCAGCGATGTGGTGATGAGCACGTTTTCTGTGGCCAACGAGCAGGAACTCATACCGCAGCTCCGGGAAAGCCCTCTAGGGGAAGACACCCAAATTGGCAAGGAGCGCTTCTTTGCAAGCTCCCTAGCGCTAAGTTCAGGAGCCTCGCCGACATTAAGTCTCACCGTTCTGAAGTCGTATAACGAAGCAACGGCATCTCTCGAGAGATTGAACCGCCTGCTACTTGGCCTGGGTTTGGCGGCCGTGTTCGGTGGCGGGGCCCTAGTGTTTGTGATTACGGATCGGTCCACGCGTCCATTGTCATGCCTCGCGGAGGGTGTGCGGGCGCTCGAACAAGGTGACTTCACCTATCCCCTGAAATCGCGTGGTGGCGACGAGGTAGCGCAGGTCACCAGGGCCTTCGTGGACATGCGCAACACCTTGCAGAGGAACGAAGTACAGAGGAGACAGGACGAGACGCAAAAAGAACAGCTAGAAGGGCAAAGGCTTCAGCTGGAAGGACAACTCCGCCAAGCGCAAAAGATGGATGCCATGGGTCGGTTGGCGGGAGGGGTGGCTCATGACTTCAACAATCTTCTGACAGTCATTAAGGGGAACAGCAG
>WNFS01000645.1_pt1 | contig 26763 bp, 27 predicted proteins | sample 5400141 | NCBI WGS metagenome assembly WNFS01 (sample SAMN13153358, study PRJNA577476) | soil metagenome | isolation source: 60 cm saprolite under Madrone tree | place: USA:California | collected 2016-06-14
CGTGCTCCGGCGGCGATGAAAAATGCAGCGAGGAAATAGATGATCCATACCAGGGAACTTACCATCTTGTTGGTCAGCGATGACGCCGAGCTGTGCGCCGCCGCTCGCCGGGAATTCGAAGCCAAGGAGGGAGGGCTGCGCGTTGCCGCGGTGCGCACCGTCGACGCCGCCCGCCGCATCGTCGAAGATACCGCGCCGACGGTCATCCTTCTCGAGAAAACTTCTGCTACCCCGGAGAGCGAAGGGTGTGTGGCAAAGATGCCGCGCCTGAACTCCGTCGTCTCCGCTCTGGCAGTTCACGCGCCGGTGGTGGTGATTGGCGGGCCGGATCAGGAATCCGAACTGGCCTCGCTGGTCGCGGCCGGCGCCGCCGACTTCGTCGAGCGCGCCGGCGGTGGTCTGCCCGTTGCGCTGGAGATGGTCGAGCGGCGCTTGCGCCAGGCGCAGCAAGTGGCCAGCGACGCGCAACAGTTCGCTGCCGCGAAGAATGCCTTAAATGGAGAGGCGTTTGGCGAAGTGCTCCGCCATGAGATGAACAATCCACTCACCGGAATCCTGGGCAACGCCGAGCTCTTGCTCGCGGAAGTCCGCCGCAAGAATGACGGCCGGCTCCCGCACGGCGGCCAGCAGCGCCTGGAAACCATCGCCGCTCTGGCCGTGCGCTTGCGCGAAACCGTCCGCCGCCTCAGCCAGGAGTGCGAAACACGCCAGCATCCCGCCCAGTAGCGACGCACACCTGCTACCCGAAACTAGGTCGCGCCGTAAGTTGCGAAAAATTCCAGTACGCGCAGCCGAAATTCCGCAGGCTCATACCCCAGAGCGGCGGTGTGAAACGCGCGCGGCACGACCCACATCTGCTTCGGGCCTATGGCGGCATCATAAATCTTCTTTGTGTGTCTGCAGGGAAGAGCAACATCTTCTGCATCACATATCAACAACACGGGAAAGCGGCGGGCGGCGACAGCCTTCTCCGGCGATACTTGGGAAGCCGGAAAACCCGCCAGCGATTCGCTGTGGTAGATCATCGTCCAGGTTCCCGGAGCGAGCCAGGTTTTTCCCAGCCAAGGATAGCGCCGGAGCCCGGCGTAGTCATAGGAAGCCTCGCGAAGGCTGGCAAACGACGCCTCGGCAACCACCGCCTCAACGCGCGGCTCGACGGCAGCGGACTGCAGCGCAATGCCTGCGCCCATCGACTCTCCCAAAGTAAACAAGTGCCTGGGATGCTCACTGGTTTCAAGAGCATCGACGATGGCGCGCGTGTCGTTTCGCTCTAGCCAACCGTAGGTGGCCATCGGTCCTTCGCTCGCGCCATGCGCGCGGGAGTCCATCATTACGACGCTGTACCCGGCCAGCAGCAGTATGCGTGCATGCTCAAGAACGCCCATGCGATTGTCCGCCACGCCGTGATAGACCAAAACCCAGTTCCCATTCGGTCTTGCGGCGCGCACCTATTTGTTCAAAGGTGACGTCCGCCTCGCGAATCAAGCCCGGCGAGAGCTCGCGCCGGATCGGGTGTAGGAAAGAAGGTCCCGCCAGCCAGCCGCCGACAGCCGCGAGCGTCGGCGGAAAGAGCAGGATTATCAGCAAGATGCGAATCGGGCGTCGCATAGTCATTCGCCTCGGTAGGTCGCTGATTGTGATACGGGAAGAATCTTGGTTTCGTTCCCGGCGCAAGGGATGGCGGGAGACGGCGGGGGATCGCGGGAAGTTGCAGAAAATAGAGGGACTTAGAGACTTGTTGTTGTTTCGCTCGCCGGGCTTGTCGAGGTCACGCTTTTTTGGAGTAAAGCGGCTAGACGCGACGTGCGCTCGCTGATTCTATGGCAGTTATCGGCATCCAACGGACATTCCAACGGACATCTCCGACCGCATTGCGCTACACGTTGCGCATCTTTCTCATTCCATTGGATTAATCCAGCGGACATGCTCAAATTGCGGCAAAATCCAACGGACATCCAACGGACATTTCTAGCGCGGCGGCGGCGGGGTCGAGCATTTTTGCGGACGGGTCTTTGGAGACTACGCGAAAATCGAGCGGAGGTTTTTTCTGCGGAGGACAATTTTGCGGAGCCTACGCCTGCGAAGAGAATTCACTTTCCCATCACTGCCTTTATAGACCCGCAGAGTTACGCACAAAGGTCCGATCCGCCTGCGCGCGAAGGCGCTGGAGTTCACGGTTGCAAGCTCTGACATCGGCGGACTGGAGTGCGAGTGTCAAAACATTTGTTGCGGCGTCCCATGCGAGCCCCTGGCATTGGGGGATTTTCTGAGAATAAGCGTAGAGGATCGCAGCCACCTGGCGCTCCCCTTCATTTTGGGCTGCTGCCGCGAGCGCAGCGCTGTACTGGATCGAACTCTGATTCGCGATGACAAATTCCATCCGGCTCTTCGGAATGGCATTAGCCGCATTGTCCATGATGACCACGGCCTGCGCAGCCGCCCTGATGAAGTCCGCGCGGAGCGAGTTTGGATATGACGGGTCTGGCGGCCGAGTCGCTGCCTCCCACGCAGCCTGTTCGGCGTCACGTTTTTGTTGTGCCTTGATAATTTTCTCGCGCTGCTTTCGAGCCTTCTTCGATTCCTGCGCGGGGATTTGCGCGTGGGGCTGGATCGTATCTTGAGCCGCGAGCGCAGTGCCCGTGAGGGCGAGCAAGAGAGAAAGAACGGAAATGCTGAGCTTCATGGGGCTTCTCCTTCTGCGAGGATGGAAACTGTACCAGGGTCACTTGGAGAAATACGAGACGCTGGAGCGGCGAGCAGGGGCGCCTGTCCCTGTTTCATCCGCCAGGCTAATTTCGCTTCGTGCTTCGTGGCGACAGCAGTCAATTTGTCATTCAGCTCCTGCGACCAGGTGCTTGGGGCATCTTTCGTCGCCGCGTTAAATAACGTGATTTCGATGAGGCAGTCGGTCGTGTCATCACCACAGCAACGAATGCGATAGAAAACAATCTCGTCACTGTTCTCGCCGGTCTCCAGGACCTCAGGCGTGTGCGCGCCTGCGGGCGTATTTATCTTTACCGCGACGGACTGGGCCCGCCAAGCGACTTTCGCTTCATGTCTCGCGGCCACCAGCGTTTTCATTTCGTCTAACAAAGCCCCATGATCTGGAATGGCCACCGTCATCGTGTGCCACGAATCCGACTTTGGATCATCGCAGCAACGAATTAGGTAGCTCACCTGTTCGTCGTTGAGTTCCTTCGCATCGACAACCACCGCCGAATGTGTGCCCATTTCCGCGCTTACCTCCTTCAAAGCCCCCGGCTGCCGAGCAGTTCGAGGCCAAGCTCACCTGGAAGAAGATTCGTAAGCCCGACTTTAACTCCCCGCGCGATCCTCGACAGCGGTACGGTCTTATAGTGGTCCGCTTCGAATTGTTGGTTGCCCCAGACTGTGAAGCCCGCCTTGCGGGCCTTTTGACAAAAAACCACGTCTTCGCTGTTCATCGTCTTTCCGTAATCGTCCTGGGCGAAGCGGAACCATGGCGTGTTCCCCAAGCCCTCGAAGACTCGCCGGTGCACGAACATCACTCCGGCTCCGGACCAGGCGATTTCGCACCATTCATTCCGCCCGAGACCTGACGCGAAGCATTGCCAGCAGAGCAAGAGTTGGAGTCCTGCGCCAGTCTGAAGTTGGAGTGCTTGAATTGCCTCGTGGTCGGCGATCCTATAGAACTTCGGCACAAGAATATCCATGCGCCGCTCAGCTCGGTCGACCATGTCGAGAAGATTCGGCGGCGGACCCATATCGTTGTCGATCATCAGCAACCACTCGAAACCTGAGGCCAAAAAGTCTCTCACGATACAGTTGCGCGCCCAGTCCACCGGCTTTACGTTTGCCGAGAGCTGAAGGCGCACTGCTCGCTCCTTCGCATAATTCGATATCGACGCGAGAAATTGTGCCATTGACGGGGCAAGCCAGCCGTCCCTTTCATCCAAACAGAGTATGGCGATGAACACGGACGGTTTCTTCTTCTGCTCGACCACAATTCCTCCACGGGAGTTGCTCATCGGGTCACCAACTTTAGAGAAAACGTGGCCGGATTCGTCGCGAGCGAGTACCAACTCGGCCGTATGGACGCCGTCCTCGACATGGGCACCGTTTGCTAGTGCGACGGCGATCCTCTCTTCCACTTCCATCGTTTCGCGCTGCCTGAGAAGCAGCTCTTCCAGGTCCGCTTGACCGATGCGTTTGGAATCAAGGATGGCGGGCGCGGTCGAGCTGATCGCAGCTTTCCTTTTTCCAGCGAAGACGAGCGGTCTCTTATGGCATTCTGGACAGTGGCTTCGATGAACTATCTTCGCGTCGTCGGAGAGCAACATATTCCCGACTATGCTCCACATGTCTGGACGCACATCCATTGGTTTGCCGTGCTCCCATCCAGCTTTGGCGTCTTTGGCGTCTTCGTAGGGGTTGCCTTTCTTCTCGTGACAGATTTCACCAGCGAGCAACATCTGTCGAGCTTCATGGATGGAACGAGCGATTCCAGCCTTAACAATTAGGGCGGCGAGCGTAGGCTTTTTTCGGTACTCAATCTTAGCGGTCGTCGCCACGATGGGTTGATAAGAATAGGTTCCGTTCTTTGACCGGAACGCCGTCGATCATAACTTCGTTGTTCTGGACCATTTCGCTAGCTGAACGAATGCAGTCCGCGATTCCCCGCTCTACGAGAAGGTCAAGCAGTTGTCGTTTTTTTCCCTTCCTCATGGTGATGTTTTTCACCTTGCGCGGCGCAGCGATGTTGTGCCCTGCGTCGTCTTCGAATGCCGCAAAATATTTCGTAGCGCCCAAATCGCCCTGTTCGCCTCGCCAAGCGTGCGGATCGCGCCGCTGCGCACCGGGGATTTCGGCGAGCGCAGAAACGCATCGAACCTTTCGCGCGACCAGCCGAGACTTGCGATCAGCGAGTCGAGCACGCGAATGGTCTCCGCGTCCACCAGGCGAACTTCCTTTTCGACTCGGCCGCGGCGGCCAGCCGTGCCGTAGGCTTGCGCCAGATGCCGCGAGGGCCTCCTCTTGCGGACGAGCTCCGCAGGCAAATGCTCCTGCAAGGCGTCGATCGCCGTCGCGGCCTCTTCGGCAGTCAGCTCGTGGAATGAATCGACCTGGCGCCCGATCGCTTCGCTGGCCCAGCGCAGGCGCGCCTCGCGATCTTTCCGGTCGAGCTGCGACTGAGGACAGAAAAGCCCCCAGAGGGTTTGCAGCCGCTTCAACTGCTGTGGCGAAATCTTCGAAGTCATTTTCCCTTCCCCCCGCGACTAGCCGCCGTCAGCACGCGCCCATGAAGACTCCGTCAGCACCTGATTTCACGTTCTTTCGCTGCTGCTGCCGGATGTATTCGAGCAATCGCCGGCTGCTGTAGTAGCTGCGCCGCTCCGGCTTGCCTTCCGCGCCGATGAAATAGGGGTCTTCGACCGTGCAGCGATTGACAAGGATTTTCTGCTGCTCTTCGGAGAGCTTCGCGGGTTTCCCGTTTCCAAACGCGCGGCACGCCAGCGTGAGGATCTCCGTCTTCGACATCCCTTCGAGCTGAACGCGATGCGCAAATCGCGAGAGCATTTGCTCCAGCCGCGGCCGTCGCGCCGGGTGCAGCAGACCGTGCAGTAAGTTGTGGGAGCCGGCCAAAATGATCCCGCAGCCGCGGCGTTCGTCCCTGCGCGTCATGTCGTGGATTTGCCGCACTCCCTCCAGGGCGTCCATATCCAGGTGCTGCGCTTCGTCGATCACGATCGCCGGCAGTTGTGGCCGCGAACGCAAAGCGGTGAGCACCGCGTAGCGGCACGCCCACCGGTTCGAGGACCGCACCTCGATCCCCGCCGCCTCCGCCAAGCCGCGATAAAGATGTGTCTCCGTGCAGCGCGGGCCGGAGTACATGTAAATCACCGGCCGGCCCTTCGCGCGGAATTGCGAGCAGAGATTTTCCAGCACATACGATTTTTCCGAAGACGGCGGCCCATAGACGATCGCGTTGATCCCGTCGTCCACCGCGTCGTCGAGCCGCTCCAGCAAAATCCGATAGCTCTTCGTGTACAGCATTTCCGGCCCCCGCATGTCAGTCGTCCACCTTCACGTCGCGAAAAGCATCTCCATCCTCGGCCACCGCGTCCGAAACAAATGCAGGCTGCAGACGATGCGGCCTCGCCGCCGGCAGTTGCGGCCTGCGCGGTCCGGGCAGTCCCCGCATCGCGGCGCCATTCGTTCCAGTCAGAACGCCGGCGCGTTCCAGCAGTGCTTCGCGCTCCGTCTTCCATCCCTGGCTCGTCGCAATCGCCTGCAGCGACGCCAGGTATTCGCCGTAGCCTTTGCGCAGCGAGCGCTGCTTGCGCATGTTGGCTTTGATCTGATCGCGGGTGATCTGCCCGTTCGGGCATTGCGCCACGAACTCCTTCACGCGCAGCTCCCCGATAAACTGCATCGTTCCTGGCTCAGCGGCCGTCGCTTCCTGCAGGTTGTAGGGATCGCGAACCACGACCACGTCGTGGCCTTTGCGGTAGTCCATTGCAAACAGGCTTTCCTCTGTCGGCTCATACGTCATGTTGTCGACGCGCACGCAGCCGCCCTGCGTCACGGTTCGCGAGACTCGCTCGGAAAGCAGAATGTCCAGCAGCCGCGGATTCACAGGAACTCGCGAGCGCTCGGGCCGCTGCCGCTCCATCACGTCGTTCGGTCTGCGATGGCTCAGCGACTCCAGCGGAGTGTCGTTGTACTCCTCGATCCACTGGATCGTCGCCGCCAGGAATTCCGCGTCGATGGGCAGAGGACTCTCCGCGCGCTTGCCGGCCATGAATTCCGCGTGCTGCTTTTCCGCCAGCGATGCGCTCTCCGGCCGGTTGCTCGGCTTGTTGCCGATGTACGCCGGACGCCAGATGGGATCAAAGCGTTTGGACCAGCGCGCGAACCACGATTCGATCGGCTTCGAACGCGGATGAAATGGCAGCGCGCTCGTGACGCTCACACGGTCCCGCGCCAGCAATGCTGTCGCCTCCTGGGAAAGCGTAATGGCCTCGAGATCGCGGCGGATTTTTTTGTAGTCCTCTCCGTTGTCCCAGTAGAAATTGCGCGGCATGCCGCAGTTCAGAATCGCCATCCGAAGCGCGGAGCTGATCGTCCGCGAGCTCGGCGTGGGCGCGAAGCAGAACCCCACGAGCTTGCGCGAGCCCCAATCGAAGATCGCCGTCATCCAGATGCGAAACGCTTTGTCCGCCGGCAGCTCCGCGAAAAGCGAATTCCGTGCCAGCACGTCGAATACGCGATGGTCGGAAACCCACCAGTCCATCACCGGAACGGGGCCGCGCTGCACAAATGGTGAGCACTTGCTGTCGTAGGCGCGCTTCCCTTCCCGAGCGAGAATTTTCAACGGCTCGGGCAGCTTCCTCAGATAGCGTTGCGCTGTCTTGATGCCCGGCGGCTTGCCCTTCCCCAGCTTCGGCCACTCGCGTATCAGTGCGTCGTATGCCATCTGGCGGGACAGCCCTTCGTGCAGATATTTCGACTGGAGGAACGCGGCCGCGGCGGGATGCGCGTCGAACAGGGATTGCCCTTTGTCCTTGCGGGTCTTTCGCGCAAGCGCGACAAGGCCTCCTTCTTTTTTCTTATTAAGCCAGTTGCGGATGGTGGACACCGAGAGGCCATGCTGCGCGGCGAGCCAGTCCAGCAATCCCGTTTTGGTTGAGACTTGCCTTCCATCCGTGAGAATCGCAACGCGTCGGATGCCCTTGTCCCAGTCCTCCACCGCCGCGAGGACCGCGTTCTTTCGCTCAGCCTGCTTGAGCTGGTCTGCGTCGAGCGCGATCCGCGGGCTTTGCTGCATTTGCTGCGATGGAGGGAAAAGCGGCAGCGTCTCCGGTTGCTTTGTGATGGCCGTTTCGGCGGCGCCGATGATTTTGCTCTTTTGTAGGTAACGCGCTTGCGCGTCGGCGGGCAGCGAAGTCAACAAATATTCGCGCTCGGGCTTCCCGTTGCGCCCGCGCGATTCGGACATTTGCGTCTGCCATTTGTCGCGATCGGCGATGCGGCGAACGTGGCGCTCCTTCCATCCCGTCAGCTCACAGACTTGCTTGAGGGAAAGCCTCATGGCCGCGGCTCCTGAGAAGCTGAGGGCGTCTTGATTTTCAGTTCTCCACTGCGCAGCTTGCGCAGCTCCTCCGCCTCGGCCGAGAAGTCGGTTGCACTACCACGGCCGACGACGGCCCTCCTGATTTCTTCTCGTACGATCACCGAATTGGATTTGTCGTCCGTCTCCGTTCCGGCCTTGCCGATCCGATCTATGAGGTGGAGACTTTTTTGCGCGCCGGCGAGTTGAATTCTTAGAATGTACGCAATTTCGGGATCGATTCTCTGCCCCGAAGCCTTAGAATGTTCCAGGCAGCTATCGATGAAGCCCTTCAGAGCGCGGACTTGTTTTTCGACCTCTTCGAGAAACTCAAGCAAATCGGCCGGGCGAACCCAGTCTTCAGCCAATCGAATTGGAAGGCTCAGGTCATCGAGAGTGTTAGAGAGATACACCAGCGCAGCAAGTCGCGTTTCGCTTTTCCGGCGTGCGCGCTTCCCGTTCATCGCCGCACCTTTGTTGCGTCGGCTCGCGGCGTTGGCGGGGCCATCGCTTTGAGGAAATTGCGCAGCGTAGCGTACGACGGCGGACGCGAGCTGTCGCGATGGAGCCGCGCCCAAATCTCCACGAGTCGCTTATGAATGACCGCGGTCCCTACACCGTCCAGATGCATCAACAGGACCAGGGCAACGGCGTCATCTCGGTTCGCGAAGAGTTTGGCGATTCCGCGATCGCGCCGCGGGCTGTCGAAGAGTCCGCGATAGCCAGATTTCAGGAACCTCTTGACCCAACGGAAAACCGTTCGCTCCTGGACGCGGAACGTGCGCGCCTGGTGCCGGGTTACGTTCGTCAAAGTGAAGAGCTCGTCACCCAGGTGCGTGATGAAGATCGGCCGTCGTTCACCGGACGCTTGGCGGAGGCGGAATCGCAAGATGGGTAGAATGCAACGGAGGCGGCTTTTGGGCGCATGCGTCCGCACCAACCGGGGGCGTTTGACCTTTGCCGAGGCCCGCGGATCAAGCGAGATTATGGCGCCTTCAGACATTCCGGGACGACCTCTTGGGCGTGCGGGTCGTCTTTTCTCGGGAAATCGCTCTACGCGCCCGGGAGCCCTTGGACATAGCTATGTCCGATGGTGTCGCGAACTTCTTTGGGAGCCATCGGCGGAACTTTTTGCCCGGCGCGTCGTCTGGAATAATCCAGCACCGCACTGACTGCGCCCTCCGCTGTTCATGGCTAAGAGTTCGTCGGCAGTCTCCTGGACATACTTTTGGCGAGCGTCGACGAGATTCAAGTGGGGCGCGGCAGACCTGACAGTGAAGATGAAATTCCGCGCCGCGTTCGCAGAGGGGGCACGGCAGGGTCGCCGTGGCCAGCCTCTTGGAGTGGAGCCGACCAGAGCTGCTGCCCCTGAGTCGCCGGATTTGGCCAGTAATCCTAGACATTCGCCCCCCCGTTCTTGCCAAGTTCCTCGCGAAGACGTTGTCGATCTCGCGCATCCTTCTCAGCGGCCAACTCTTTTTCGGCGAGCGCGACAAGTTTGCGGATGCGAGGCCGCACACCAAGCAGGCCTACGGAATCGTCGTCCAAGATTTCGCACAGCGCAGCACTGAACGCTAGCGGAAATCGCACCGCCTTCTTGCTTTCGCTACTAAAGTCGTTCAACATTCCCTCGGTGACGCGCGTGCCGAGCAGCTCGGTCAGCTCCTGGGCAATCTGTAGCCGTTTCTTTGAGCTCCTTCGGATGACATCGGTGATGAGTTGGCGTAGGGCGGAATCCACATTTGGGGGGGTTGCGGGGAGGGCCGCGGGTCGTCCTGGATTTTCCGCCATATTCGGAATACCGCTGCAACGGTAAGTATATACCATTGTGGCGGTAGGGAGTCAAGCGCAATGAAGAAGAAATTCCTAGGCCGGAGAAAAGGAAGTCGCAGTGAGAAGCGGCCGGACCTGGAACTCGCGGAACGTGTGAAGCGGCTCAGGAATCAGCTCAGCTTGAAACGAAAAGGGCTGACCCAGGAGACTTTCGCCAAGCTCCTTGGCGTTAAACAGAGCGCAGTATCAGCCTGGGAGCAGGGGACGCCCCCCCCCAAAGAAGGGAACTACGTCCGTCTGGGCAACGCCGCCCTGTCATACGAAGACATCCTATGGTTTTGGCAGCGAGGGGGCGTGGACGTGAAGGTGTTCGAGCGTGCCGCGGACAAAGCTCTAAAGACTCGATCCCTGCCGGTTGAAAGCCTTCCTGTCACGTCCTTACTGCACGTCAAATCCTTACTGGAAGTTGGCGGGGAAGAAGACCTGCCGTTTCCTGCGTCGCTGATTCCGAACCCACTTTCGACGCGCTTTGTGCGCGTACCCGAGCCATTCGCGAGCAATGAATTCCCCCCCAATTTCAAGCAGGGTGACATCCTTCTGATCGACACATCGGAGACAGACCTGCGAAAGATTGGTGGAGGGGCTCTCGTGGCTATGGATTTTCAACAAGGTAAAAAGCCGCTCGATGCTGACGAATCTCGCTACGCTTTGTCGGTGGGCTTATTGGAAAAGCAGGACGCCACCATCGGCGAGGTTTCCACTCAGCACTTTATGTTGAGGCGGCCCGTCGGCGTCGCTTTCATCGGTTCTTCGGTCGACTCGCGTCCCGTAGAGCCCATCCGGGAGCATTTGGTCCTCGGGCGCGTGATCGCATGGATCGCCAATCCAGATGCGCGCGTGCGGGAGAAAAAGACGTGACGCCGAAACGCCAGCCCATTCCCGCCGCTGAGAGAGTTCTTGAGAAGCACGGCCTGGCGGAATGCACCGTCGAGACTGCCGCGCGCGTCCTGCGCGTTTCGCCTGCCGACGTTGTGAGCCTGGTCGAATCCGGCGATCTAAGGTCGCCACGCCGCGATCCGCTGGGCGAGCTGGTCATCGATTACGGCTCGGTCATCGATTGCATCGTGACGCTTCGCAAACGAAAGGGAAGTGAAGGCCGGTGAGCGGGATGACGCAGGCAACGCAAAGGGGAGCCCGTCTTTATGTCGCCGGTGTGGACTACGGCGCGCAAAAAGAGGAACTTGCCGAACTGTTTTCGAAGCGTGGCATCGCGAGTCTGAGGGTCGACATTCCCTTCGGTCCTGGTTTGGGCCGGCTTGGATTTGCTTTCGTCACCGTAGCTGCGGACGATGCAGAGCGCGCGATTTGCGCACTGAACGGTCAGATTTTCAGGGGTCGCACACTCAAGATCGAGCGCGCCAGGCCCAAGAGCCGCGGCATAAAGGCGCGGAAAAGCAACAGAAACTTCGGCTCAGAACACCACAGGAGGCTCTCACAATGATTCGAGGTGGACACGAAAGCCGCGACAGGTTCCAGCTTGCCATGGACGGGATGCTTGGCGTGAGGGAGGCGCGAAGCAGCGGCATTCGCCCGTTCCGCGGCATTCGCGAAGCCTACAGCTATTGCACTGGAGACCTCGACGCCACGCAGATCAGCCGCGGCGGCATCTACAAGACTTCGGAAGCGATCGCTACAACGGATTTCCCGAACATCCTGCTGAACTCGATGACGAAGACGCTGTTGCAGGACTACGACGAATTTCAGATCGTCCCCCAATTGGAAAAGCTCTACGTCAAAACCATCCTCGGTGATTATAAGACGCAGGATCGCGTGCGGCTCGGGTATCTCTCCGACCTGCCGACCGTGGCGGAAGCCGGGGTCTATACCGAGCTGACGAAACCCACCGACGAAAAAATCAGCTACGCGCCAGCGAAGCGCGGCGGATTGTTGACGATTTCGGAGGAGACGATCCGGAACGACGACCTCGGCAAAATTAGACAGTTCTCTCAAAGAACCGCGCGTGCGGCGCGACACACGCTCGCGACCTTCGTTACTAATTTCTTCATCACGCCGCCGAACTACGATCCGGACGGCCTGGCCTGGTTCCACGCGACCCACGCCAACACTGGCGTGACGGCGCTGTCCTCGGCCGAGCTGGACGCCAGAGCCATCATCCTGGCGAAGCAGTCCGAGAAAGACTCCACCAACCGGCTGGGCTTGACGCTCGATTGGATCATGATTCCGATCGATTTGCGGCCGACGGCGATGCAGATCAACCGCAACATGCTCGGCACCAACAACTGGTACACCAAGTTTGGGGAAAATGAAGAGAATATCATCGTGAACCCGCTGCTGACGGACACGAATGACTGGTATGGCGGATGCTTCACGTCGTCCGCGCCATTTTTGGAAATCGGTTTTCTGGACGGCTATCAGGCGCCACAAATTTTTGTGGCGAACCGCCAGGAAGTCGGATTGCAGTTCAGCAACGATCAGTTGGTGCTCAAAACGAAGTTTGTTTTCGGCGGCAAGCCGATCGACTTCCGCGGCGTGTTCAAAGAAGTGGTGCCGTAGAAAGGTTTCTTGGTGCAGGTGCTTCATCCCGGAACGGGCGCTTCCACAGCGCAAACAAGCTGGCCGGGCCAACACCTCAGGGCTTTGGTGCTTGAGCCGAGCGGGCCCCACTGCAAATCCCGCAGTGGCCCCGAGCCTGAGACATCTCAAATTAGGAAAAGAGAGGTGTCTCGTGGAAGACGTAAATAGCGTTTCTAATCCACAGGAAGTTCCCCGACAGGAAAGCAGTCCGGAGCTGCTGCCGCTCGACGCACGCGAACGCGTAATCGTGTTTCGCTCTGGTGGCAGAATTTGCCGCCACATCTTCCGTCGCATCACGGCTTCCGACTGGGAAACGTTCTTCGCGCATATCGTCGCGGAGTTCCGGGAGGAGAAAAACGGATTCATGCAGGTCGTCGACACGGATTTCGCGAAGTTGGTCGTCTACAATCGCGCGATCCTGCGGGTCGAAGGGTACGAGACGTCGGACGGTTCTGAACCGAACAAGCTCCCGGACTGGCCGGAGTGCATTCCGCAGGAGCATCGCCTTCCCGCAGTCGAATTTTTGATGAAACTGAATCAGAGCGAAGTGCAGAATCGCTTCTCGCTTGAAACTGGCAGCAAACGCGTGCGGATCGACGCCATGTGGAGTGAGGCGGAGGAGCTTGGTTCGATGAAGGAATACCAGGGCCTCGTTCACAAATTCGCCACTCCGAAGGCGGGGCACCGCCAGAAGTTCCTCAAGGCCAAGAATCGCTCCTTCGTCGCCGGCGGCAGCCGCAATTCGACGACGATAATTCCTTCCGCGTATCCCTCTCTCGTGCGGCTCTATGATGAATTGATCGAGGGAGTGGAAGGCTACTCGGTGAGCGGCCGCCCACTGGACGGAAGGGACGAGATCGCCCGCGAAATGGACGGGTTCCATAAATCAGTCGCTGTTTCGCGGCTTTTCCAGACCACCGGGGGGATCGATTCTGACGGCGCGACAAGCGAATGAGCGAGTTTCCACAAGAGAGGGAATTGGCGCTTCGAGGGTTGGCTGACCTGCTCGATGACCCGCTCGCGCAGTACATCGAAGTGAGCCAGGATGTCGAAGGGCTCCGAATAGCGGCGGCCGAGATGTTTGAAGAATCCCTGGACGCCGGGCAGCGGGAAAAGAACGAGCGGATCGCCGCGATGTCGAGCGATGCCGAGCTCGTGCTGCGCGCGGCGCCCTCCACGCGCACGCTCACTCCCGGCTATTATCTGTGGCTCGTATACGTGATCGAAACCATCTGGGAGCCGATGGAAGACGGCATCAGTATCAGTGCGTCGGAGCTGGATGCCGACGAAATCCAGACGTTGCACATTCTCCGCCGGGCGCGCGCGGAGTTCCAGCGCAGGCATCCGCCGTGCAACGGATGTGGAGCTCCGCTGCGAAATGCGTGGGACAAGACCTGTGGCGATTGCATGAAGGCGCAAGGCGCTAAGCAGATGCGATCGGAAGCGTAGATGAACACAGCTACCATCACGATCGAAGTCGACGACGCGGGCGCCACGCAGGCCTTCAGGCGCGTCAACGCCGAGGCCGGCAAACTCGGGCCGACACTCCAGCCTATCCAAAGAATTTCCGAGCAAACATTCAACAATATCGAAGGCGGAGCGTTGCGCGCACGCGAAGCCGCGGCGCTGATGGGAGAAGAATTTGGCGTTCATGTGCCACGCGCTCTTCGCGGAGTCCTAGCCGAGAGCACAGCCATCGGGCCGGCCCTGAGTGCCGCGTTCAGTGGCCTGGCGCTAATCGGGTTTATAGATATCGCCAAAAATGCCGGTGAGGCGGTCGCGAAGTTCGTCGACAAGCTGGCGGGGTGGAGCGAGTTTGCCAAATCCACGATGGACGCGCAGAGCGCTCTGAACAAGGAGATTGTCGACAGCATCGACAACATCAAGAAGCTCGATAAAGCCTATCGTCTGATCGGCCTCGAAGGCGTCGCCAAGTTCGCCGAGCAACAGAAAATTTCGAATGAAGAACTGGACGCCGCGAAAAAAAAGGTAGCCGACCTGACCGCCGAGATGAAGAAGCTGGCGGCGGCATCGCTGGAGACGCGTGTCGTTCAACGAGTCGCAATAACGGGCTCGTCTGCGATCGGCATCCCTTCAGCGGAACCCACAGATGCCGCCCGAAAGGCCATGGAGCAGTTCGGGGCCGTGTCGATCGCGCTCGCTTCTGCTCGGAAAACTCTTAAGGAGTTCGGAGCCGAAACTCGGAACGTGGACAAGGAACTCTCATCCGCGTTTAGGAAGGAGCAAGCCGACGCCATCAGGAAGATCGCGACAGCTACCGAGGAGGCCAGCGTCCGGCTCCGGGAGATCACCAGCGCGGCGAATAGAGGCGGATTTACCGGAGAAGCGCAGATTCAGGCGGACGCCCTGGCGCAAATCAATGCGGTCGAAAAAATCTATTCGAAGGAGCCTACCCTAGCCGCTGATGCGGCGGCTGCGGTCGCCGCGATTCACGCCGAGGCGAGCCGGAAGCGGATCAAACTGCTGACGGATGAGGCGGATAAAGCAATTCGGATCGGTGACGAGGAGGATGCAGCGGAAGCGAGGGATAAGCAGCGGCAGCTCGAAAAGGAACGCCGCATGGAGGACGAGACCCTAAACATCGAGCGTAGCTCAGCCGTCGCATCCGCGCTTCCCTGGGATCGCGCGAACGTATCCATCATCTCTAGCTACCAGGAGCGCATGGACAAAATTCGCGAGATGCTGAACACACACGACCTGGACGAAGCGCACGCCGCTCGCGAGCAAGCGGCCGCGTGGAATGAAGCGTTCGGGCAAATGCGCGACAACCTCGCGAGCCAGATGCAGGGCCTCTTCGACGACATCACGAGCGGCAACATCGGAAAGACCTTCAAGAAAATGTTTGAGCAGATTGTCTTTCAGATGGTGGCGACGTGGATCCTCGGAATGGGGGAATGCGCGCGGCTTCGGCTGGCGCGATGGGCGGGGGAGCGGGGGGAATTCTGGGCGCACTGTTCGGGCTTGGCGGGGGCGGCGGAACGAACGGTTCGCTGATTTCAGCCGCGGGCGGACTCGCTGCGCTGCCTCTTCTCTCTGGCGGCTCTTCGACCGACTTTGCGACGAGCATTCCGCTGCTTGGGCTTGGGCTTTCGGCTGGCCAGGGCGCAGGGCTTCCCGGATTGAGGCTGCCCTCTGGAGCGGCCAGTGGCGGCGCAGCGGGCGCGTTGGGTGGCTTCGGAGGGGCCCTCGGAAGTCTTCTGACCAGCCGTGCGTTCACCGGCCTCGCATTGACGGGGGGCGCGGGACTGCTACTGAGCAGCATTGGAATGGGCGGAGGTGCGAAGGGCGCGCTAACTGGCGCGGCGGGGGGCGCGCTCATAGGCACGGTTATTCCCGGCATCGGAACTCTTCTCGGCGCCGGAATTGGAGCGCTCGTCGGCCTGATCGCGGGCCTATTCGGCCAGCACAAGGGAGACAAAGCGCGGATAGGGATCATGGAGCCGCTGATAGCTCAGATCAAGATCGTGAGAGATTCGTACGACGTTTTCCAGACCGACTACAACACCGGGATCAGCGAGCTGGAGAAACTGCGCAGCGATGCGCTCGCGGGGCTAAGGCAGATTGGCGGCCGGCAGGTGAGCGGCAACACGCGATCGACGAACAAGCTCGTCGACGACGCCGAATCCTATCTGAAGACGACACAGGCGGAGCGCGCGCGGCGCGGGCAGATCGCTTTCGGTGCCCCACAATTCCACGAGGGCGGCTTCGTGCATCCGTCACTAGCGAGTGCGATGCCTTCCTATTTCCGCTCAAATGCCTTGGCGTTCGCGACAGGCGGCGAGGTCCCGGCGATTTTGCACAGCGGCGAGTTCGTGATGAATCAATCGGCGGTCCGCCGCGTGGGCCGCGATAGCCTGGATCGCATGAATGCCGGCGGCGGGGGAGGCGACGTGCATCACCATTGGAACGTCACGGCGATGGACGCGAAGAGTTTCGAGTCGTGGCTGAAAGACGGTGCCGGCGTCTCCGTGCTGAAGTTCCTTCGCTACGCGGACAGTGTGGGCATGGCATGAGCGAACAGAACATTCTGAATCCGACGCAGTCGAGCTACGGGAAGGAGGACTTGATGCGGTCGGTACCAACCCAGGTAAGTTATTTCATTCCTTTTGGAGAGGTCCGTTTCATCATTGGTTTCGCGGAAAAAGAGGAGAGAGATTTGTGAGCGGCCGATCGATTGCTTGGAAACTCTTCGCCTGCATAGAATTCGCGGGCACGATACTCGTTTGCGCAGTGCTCTATGTGTGGGAGCAGCTCTCTACTTCTCCGTCCAGATGTACCTGACCGCTTTGAGCGGCTCGCTCGAAAGAGCAATCACGCTTTGGCGCATTCGCGTTGGCGTCACGGGGAGGAAGTCAGGGACGTTTCGGGCGGAGGTGCCTAATTCTGCGAATGCGGCGAAACTGAAGTTTGGAGACGGCTTTCCGAGCACTTCGGAGCGCGGTCCGGCTGGTCGAGGCCGATTCGAGTCTTGGCTGAATTAGCGGCGTAAGAGGGAAACGGGCGATGGAAACAATGCCGGAAGGCCAAGCAATTCGCCACGATGTCTATGGCCTAGGCGTTGTCATTGCCTCTGACTCGGATCGCACCGCTGTTCATTTCGAAAAGTTCGGTCGCAAGCTGTTCGTGACAGGCATGATGAAAGCGGAAGCCGTTGGCGGACGGGACGAAATTCATGATCCGCCCTCTCCGGGAGCGCGTGTTGGAGCCTCGGGCGGTAAACCTCACCGCGAATTCGCAGCTCGCGCCCCCAGGCAGTGCCCGTGCCCGTTCCCGGTCCCGGTCCGTGACATTCCGAAATACGCCTTGAACGCAGCCGGGCGACGCCTGAGTCGCGCGACATTCGCAAGGATTTCATACGCGTGGAGTGCGGAGCGATCCGCGCTACAAAGGCGAGACGACATCTTTGCGGAGCAACTGTTTTCGACTCTTCGCCTGATCGATTGGGAACGACTCGGTTCATCGCTCCGAAACCTGGAACAAATCGAGGAGCACGAGTTTTTACGCTTTAAAGTCTCATCCGAAGTCGAGAAGCGCCTCAGGCGTTTTCGTGAGCAGCGCGGGCTGATGAGAACTGAATTGCATCGTCGATCTGGAGTTCCGCTGACGAGCCTTGAGTATTACGAGCGGGGGACTAGGAAGCCAAGCCTTTTTGTGCTGGAGAAAATATGCGTGCCCTTGGGGGTGAGAATCGACTGTTTTCTTGAGGGCGGCGGAGCGGAGCTTTGGTCTCCTGCGGTTAGGCCCCTCTTCGCCCTGGCCGACCGGCTTGGCTGGGCACGGTGGCGGTCGCTACTCGCCTTAATGCTGGCGGCGACCGGAAACTCACACGGCTCCGAGAAGCGAAAGCCAGGCGAAACAGTCGCTTCAAAAAAGCGTGACTTTACTTCAACAAAGCGTGACCACAACTCCAAAAAAGCGTGACCAGCACCAGCAAGGCCCCCCCTCCCCCCTTTTCGTAAGTGCGGATTCTAAAGGGTTTACAGGTACAGGGTTCAGAAGTGCGGATTCTAAAGAACTTAGCTTGCCGAGGTTGCCACAACAAATTGACTGGGGTGTGACCGAGAAAGATAGCGAGGTGGAGACGTGAAAATCTCTAAGTAGGAGAGTACCACAGGATTGCTCGCCTGTCACCGAAAAAATGACGAACAGGTCAGGAACGGAAAAGGACTGACTCGCGCTGGAAGGTCTTGAAGGCCAGAAACAGCGCCGCGGCGGCATAGACGCAGGTGGAAGCGAAAATGAGCGCAATCGAGTTCCAGTGGTAGGTGCCGCTAATAATTTCCTTGCAGACCAGGCTCGTGTTTAGAACCGGGATCAGCGCAAGTTTCGGTGTCAGTTCGACGCCCGGCATTATTGATGCGACAGCCGGAATCACAATCACGAATGTCATCGGTGTCAGGTAGCTTTGTGCTTCCTTGTAGCTCTTGGCGAAGAGCGCGATGGTCATCAGCACCGCGGAGAAAAGAAACGCCAGCGGCAACGCCATGACGAAAACGGAAACCACCGAGAGCAGCCCGAGGTTCAACGCCAAAGTCTGCCCGCCCGAAGAGTTCATCAAGTTGGTGTGACCCAAAATTGCAAACGACGTCCCCATGGAGATGACCGAGAGAATTGCGGTTGCAAGCGAAGCAGAGAAGACCAGCAGGAATTTACCGAGCACCAAGTCCATGCGCGAAATGGGGCTCGACAGAATCGTCTCCATCGTTCCGCGCTCTTTTTCTCCGGCGGTAAGATCAATCGCCGGATACATCGCGCCAGTCATGCACAAAATGATTACCGTGTAACCGATGAAGCTGCCGAACGTTGCGCCGCTCACCTTTTCCGGCGGCGCCACGTTTTCCTGTTTGATCGCGAACGGCGACAACACCGACGCCGGCAGATTCTTCGCCGCCAGGCGGTCCTTCACCACCGTATCGCGATAATCCTTCAGAAACTTTTCCAGGCGATTGGCGCCGAACGACGACTTCATCTCCCCGTCATAGAAATAGATCTTCACCGTCTCGGATTGACCGGTTTCCAGAGACTTCTCGAATCCCTTGGGAATTTCCACCGCCGCCCGAATATCCTTGTTGGAAATTTCGTCCTTCCAATTTGCGGCATAGGGCACGATTTCCAGGGAGTCGAGCTTCTTGATGCTGGCGATCAGTTGCGGCGAGTCCTCGCCGCCCAGGATCATGATCTTGGGCGTTTCCTTTTCCGCTTTGCCCACCATCACGACCGCCAGCGCGCTGAATCCCACCATCATCAGTGGAAACAGAAAAAGCGGGACAAGCACCGTGGAAATCAGCGTGCGCCGATCGCGCACCCATTCCGTGAATTCCTTGCGGTACACAATCCCCACGGCGTTCAGATTCATAGCGTTCTACGCCTCCGCCTTCGATTGCAGTGTGCCCACAACCTTCACGAAAATTTCCTCCAGGTCCTGTTCCGCGTATCTCTCCCGCAGCTGCGCAAGCGTCCCCTCGGTCAACAGCTTCCCATCATGAATAATCCCGATCACGTCGCAGAGCTTTTCGACTTCGCTCATGATGTGTGTCGAAAAAATCACGGTCTTCCCGCGGCCGCGGCACTCGCGAATGAACGTGGTAATCGTCCGCGCGGTCATGATGTCCAGGCCGAGCGTGGGTTCGTCGAAAATCATCACCGGCGGGTCATGCACCAGCGTCCGCGCAATCGAAGTTTTCTGCTTCATTCCCGTGGACAGCTTGTCGCAGCGGCGGTCGCGGAAGCCGTTCATGTCCAGCCGGTTGAAAATTTCGTCGATGCGCTTCTTCAGCGTGGCTTCGTCCAGCCTATTCAGCCGCCCGAAATATTCCACCAGCTCCTGAGCGGTCAGCCGCGGATACAGTGCCGTGGCCGTCGACAGAAAGCCCACGCTGGCGCGCACTTTCTGGGGTTGCTCGACCACGTCATACCCGCACACCAGCGCCGTACCGTCGGTAGGTTCCAGGATGGTGGCCAGAATGCGCAGCGTCGTCGTCTTGCCCGCCCCGTTCGCCCCCAGCAATCCGTAAATCCGCCCTGGCTCGCACCGGAAACTCACGTTATCGACCGCGCGAATCTCTCCGCGCTTCTTGTCCTGGAAGTGTTTCGACAGGCCACGCGCCTCGATCATCAAAGACCCCTCGCTCCGGATTTCCCCGGCCTCAACTCGCACCCGCGTCAGAGTCTACTACGCGCCCGGCGCCGCGAATATGTCAGCCGCAACGATCGAATCTCCAGCGGCTTGTGACGCAGCCAGCCCGCGATTCATCAAATCTTCATGGAGCCACACCTCCTCTCCGCGTGGTCTGGCGCCGGCTTGGTGTCACCGGCATCCCCGCGCCAACGCAGCGCATCCATCAAAGGGAGTTCTTTGCGCATTGGCCCCATCTCTAGTGCCAGCCCCGCACCTGTTGTTACAATCAACTACTCTGGGTTATTCCGGGCGAGGGCCAGCAAGCCGCGCATATACAATGGGACTCACTTCGTGTGAGTGTGCCCGCAGTGTCTAGCTTGAGCAGACCGGCAGGGCAATCGGATTAGGAAGCAATGGACCGCAAGCTGCGAAACCGCATCGTGATTTTTCTTGTGTTGGCCGCTGCGGCGGTTATCGTGCTCGTGCGTCTTACCGGCCGCCAGCCTGTTGCCAAAATCTCCGCGGTCACGCCCGTTCGTGAAAACCTCGTCTCCTCTATCTCCAGCAACGGAAAAGTCGAGCCTATCGCCCCCTTCGTGGTGCGTGCGCAGCTCGATACCTTCGTCGAAAAAATCGGCGTGGTAGAGGGCCAATCTGTAAAAAAGGGCCAACTCCTGCTTGAGTTGAACGTCAAGGACGCCGCCGCCCAGCTCGCCGATGCGCGCTCCAAGCTACTCCGCGCCGAAGATGATCTCCGCGCCGCCAGAGCCGGCGGCCGCTCCGACGAAGCCGCCAAGACCGAAGGCCAGCTTGCTGCCGCCGTGGCACTGCGTGATCGCTTGCAGCGCAATCATGATTCCCTCGAGCGCCTCATCGCTCAGCAAGCGGCCACCAAAGACGAGCTCGCCGCCAACGATTTGGATCTCGCCAAAGCCAACGCGCAGGTCAAGCAGCTCACCGCCGCCAAGCAGGAGTTTGAGCACGGTGTGAAGCTCGACGCCAATCGCACCACTCTGCAGGTCGAGCAGCTTCGCAGCGAAGTCGCCGCCCTGGAAGAAAAAGTCCGCGATGGCCGCATCGTAGCTCCCGCCGCCGGCACCCTCTATTCTCTGCCCGCCAAGGCGGGAGTCTATGTGAGAGTCGGCGAACTGCTTGCCGAAATGGCTGACCTCCACAAGATCCGCGTGCGCGCCTTTATCGACGAACCCGAGTTGGGCGGCCTGGAACCTGGCGAGCCCGTGCGCATCACCTGGGACGCTCTGGTCAACCGCACCTGGATGGGCAAAACTCAGGTGATCCCCAAGCAAGTGGTGGCGCGCGGCGCGCGCAGCGTTGGCGAGCTGCTCTGCGAGGTCAACAACGACAAATTGGAGCTGCTGCCCAACATCAACGTCAACGTGCGCATCAATTCCCGCGAGCGCATCAACGTGCTCACCGTGCCCCGCGGCGCGGTGGAGGCGCAGGGCGGCCAGAGGTTCGTCTTTGTGGTCTTGCGCAACGCCCTAGGTGTGGGGAAAGCGACGCTGGAGAAGCGCGAAATTCGCGTGGGCATCGCGGATGCCACCAATTACGAAGTCCTGGGTGGTTTGCAGGAAGGCGAGATGGTCGCCTTGCCCGGCGATGTGGATCTCAAGGACGGCATGCCGGTAAAAATCGTCAATACCGATGCGAGCTACATCCGTGGCCGAAGCGAATCCGATTAAAATCGCTCTGCTTGCCGCGCTTCTGTTCCAGCCGGTTCTGCTGAACACTCGCGCGGCAGCGGACGGCCTGCGCCCCGATGACAACCTACAGGCCGCCCACGAAGCTTACGAAGCCAGCGACTATCCCAAAGCGGCGCGGCTCCTGCAACTCGCCGTCGAACAACATCCGCGCGACGCCGAAATCCATCTGCTCCTGGCCAAGACCTACTACGAGACCCAACAGCATGATGCCGCCATCGCCAGCGCGGAAAAAGCCGTGGCCCTCGATCCGCAAAGTTCGCTCTACCATGAATGGTTAGGCAAGGTTTACGGCGAGAAAGCCAGCCATGCTTCCATGTTTTCCGCCTTGTCGCTCGCCAAGAAAGCCCGCAAGGAATTTGCAAAGGCCGTCGACTTAGACGAAAAAAACTTTTCCGCCAACCAGGCGCTCATTGAGTTTGATTGCAGCGCTCCGGGCATTGCCGGCGGTGGTGAAGACAAGGCGCGCCCGGAAATTGCCAAGCTTGCGGCGCTCGATCCCGCCGAGGGCCATTACGCGGCGGGAAATTGCCGGCGTCAAAAAAAGGATTTCACAGCCGCTGACGCCGAGTTCGCCCAAGCTCTGGAACTGCATCCCAAATCTATCGAGCTTCTCTACGACATCGGCGACTACGCCTTGAAGCAGAGCCAGGCGGAGACGCTTGCGATCGTGGCCGAGCAAGGCGAAACGATGGCTCCTTCCGATCCGCGCGCGGGGTTCTATCGCGCCGTTTCGTTGATCATCAAGAATGAGCGCTCCGACGATTCCGAGCGCCTTCTGCGCGAGTACCTCAAACGCGCGCCCCTGCGCAGCGGGTTTCCCCCTCCTTGGCGCGTTCATGAATGGCTCGGCCGCGTCTACGAAAACCAGCAAAACTCGCAAGCCGCAATTCAAGAATACGAAGCGGCCCTGAAGCTGGAGCCCAAAAACAAGAATGTCCGCGAAGCTTTGAAGCGCCTGAAAAAGGGTTGAACATAGAATGCACCTGAGATCCGCCCCATGATGGACCTGCGGGAAACATTGTCCGTCGCGGTCGACGCCCTGCGTGGCAACAAGCTGCGCGCCATTCTCACCTCCCTGGGCGTGATCATCGGCAGCGCCTCCATCGTTCTGGTCGTCACCGTGGCCCTTACCGGCCGCAAGTTTGTGCTCAGCCAGATTGAAGCTACCGGTTCCAACTTGGTTTGGGTCGAGCTGGTTCGAGCTGGGGCCGAAGGGAAGCCGCTGAGTTACGAGTTGACCATCGAGGACATGAACGCGGTGAAGGCCATTCCCGGCGTGCAGGAAGTCGCCGGAAACCGCGAGTTGCCCATGACCATCGTTGTAGAGGGCGTGGAACGCCCGGTGACCCTCATCGGAGTGACCGAGGGGTTTCAAGCTATTCGGCGTCTGGTCATAATCCGCGGAAGATATTTCGATTCTGCCGACATGGAGACGCGCAGCAAAGTTTGCCTGATAACCAAGGAGCTTTCCGATCGCGTGTTCGGCCTGGAAAACCCTATCGGCGAAACGATTCGCATGGGCGAGCTCACCTTCACCGTTATCGGCGTCTTTCGCGAGCGCGTGGCCACGTTCGGCTTGTCGGATATCCAGCGCGAAACCGTCATCATTCCCTTTCCGCTAATGAAGTACTATACCGGCGTGGACGTGCTGCGCGCTCTCAGCGCGCAAGCCGCGCATCCAGACGATGTGCCAGGCGTGCAGCGTCAGATGGAACAGCTGTTGCGCAGTCGTCACCCGGCCGAGGCGGAATACGATGTTCAGACGCTGGCCGCCATCTTGAGTGCCGCGAAAAACATTTCGCTGGCGTTGACCATCGTGCTGCTGGTCGTGGCCTTCATCGCGCTGCTCATCAGCGGCATCGGCATCATGAACATCATGTTGGTAACCGTTACTGAGCGAACCCGCGAGATCGGCATTCGCAAGGCCATCGGCGCGGCGCACCGCGAAATCCTCTATCAATTCCTGATCGAAGCCTTTTTAATCAGCGGCGGCGGCGCCGTCGTCGGCATTCTGATCGGCCTCGCCATTCCAGTCTTGGTTCAGCCGCTGCTTCCCGGGAACCTTCGCGTCCCCATCTCTCCTCTAAGTGTGCTGATCGCCTTCGGTGTTTCCTGTTCCACCGGGCTATTTTTCGGCTACCTGCCGGCCAACAATGCCGCGCGCTTGCAGCCCATTGAATCGCTGCGTTACGAATGATTTTGGAGTGCGGTGGCTAGCCGCCGCTTTCGAGGCCATAGCACAAAGAGGATGCAAGCATGACAACAAGAAGCTTCACCATCTCGAAACCCGGCTCTTCCCTCGCCGTCGTGCGCGTAGCACTGCTGGTTTTCGTCCCCTTTACTTCGCACGCCCAGGAAGCGCCGTTGATTCCAACCAGCACGTCCGCTATTTCCCTGACCCTGAAGCGGGCCATCGAACTCGCGCTGCAAAACAGCAAGGATATCCAAATCGCCAAGCTGCAAGCGAGCCTGGCGAACCGCTCGGCCATGATCACAAGAGCCCAGTTCATGCCCAATCTCTACGCCGGCTCCGGCGCAGGCTACACCTTAGGAATCCCAGAGACTCCCGGCGGCCACGCCCCCGCGCTGTTCAATGTCACCTACACCGAGCAGGTCTTCAATGAACCGTTGCGTGGGCAAGGAAAGGAACAGCAAGAGCAAGCCAAGTCACAAAAGATTCTTCTGGAGGACGCCCGAAACAGTGTCATCGTGCGCACTGCTTCCACCTATCTTGAGCTGGCCATGGTGCGCCATTCGCTCGAGTTGCTGCGCAAGGAGCAGGAGAGCGCGGACAAAATCCTGGGCGTTACGCAGCAGCGTGAGAAGGAAAATTTCGAGCTACCTGTCGCGGTGACCAAGGACCAGCTCACAAAAGCGCGTGTAGTGCAGCGCATTCTGCAGCTCGAAGGCCGCCAAGACGAGCTCGAAGTTGTGCTGCGCGGCCAGACCGGGCTCGCGGAAAACACCTTGATCGATGTCACGCCGGAGGACTTGCCGGGCGTCGCCGAGCAGGAAGGAGCGAACCTGGTTGCTCTCGCGCTGCAGGACAATGTGGCGCTGCGCGTCGCGGAATCCGATGTCCGCGCCAAGGAATTTCGCCTGACCGGCGAAAAACGCGGCTACTATCCGACCCTCGAGCTGGTCAGTGTGTACAGCTTGCTGGCGAAATTCAACAACTACGACCAATTCTTCAAGACCTTCGAGCGCAACAATTTCAATGCCGGAATTCAAATGCAAGTGCCGATATTCAGCGCGCAAATAAGGGCGAATATCGCGCTGGCCCAGGTGAATCTAGACGTGGCCAAAGCGGCTCTGTCGAACAAGAAGACTGAAGTCAGCGCCGCCGTGCGCGTCAAGACGCGCCGCTTGCGCGAGCGCGATGCCGCAAAAGAAGTGGCGCGTCTGGAGCTGCAACTCACGCAACAAAACCTGACGGTGCTGCAATCGCAATTCGCCGAAGGCCGTATCAATTTGCGTGAAGTCGAGAAAGCGCGCCTGGAGGAAAGCGACAAGTGGATGGCCTATCTCGACGCCAATTTCCAGCGCCAGCAGGCGCAACTCGATTTGCTGCAAACCGCCGGGCAGCTTGATAAAGTTTGGCAGTAAAAATCGTGACCAGCGACTTGTGGCCTGCGTTCTCCTCACCGCAACCTGAACGGATTGGTGATCGTTGCAGCTTGAACAAAAAAGCCTGAATGCATTTTTGGAAGCCGTTAAGAAACTAGACGACGGCTTCGCTGCGCTCCCCGAGTTTTCACCGAGCACTTACGACGAAACCCGCCTGCTCGACGTGCTCAAGGCCACGGCCGAACGCTTGCACGACAACTATCCTTATTTTCATCCTCTCTACGCCGGACAGATGTTGAAGCCGCCCCATCCTGTGGCGCGGCTCGCCTATGCGCTGGCCATGTGGATTAATCCCAACAATCACGCGCTCGACGGCGGCCGCGCCACTTCCGCGATGGAGAAGGAAGCCGTCGCGGAAATCGCCTCGATGTTCGGCTGGAAGACCTTTCTCGGGCATCTGTGCGGCGGCGGTACCATGGCCAATCTCGAAGCCCTCTGGGTCGCGGGGAAGTTGCGGCCTGGCAAGAAAATCCTGGCCAGCGCGCAAGCGCATTACACCCACCAGCGCATCAGCAGCGTCTTGCAGCTCGAATTCGACTCCATCCTGGTGGATTCGCGGGCGCGTATAGAAATGGACGCGCTGCGAAAACGCGTGGAACGCGGCGATGTTGGCACCGTGGTCGCGACTCTGGGCACCACTGCGACGGGTTCGGTCGATCCGTTGAACGAGATCCTGGCGCTGCGTGAAAAGCACGGTTTTCGCGTGCATGCCGATGCCGCCTACGGCGGATATTTCGCGCTAGTCGACAACCTTTCTGAGCAGGCCAAATCCGCATTCGTACGCATCGCCGAACTCGATTCGATCGTCATCGATCCCCACAAGCATGGGTTGCAACCCTACGGTTGCGGCTGTGTTTTGTTCCGCGATCCCAATGTCGGCAGTTTGTACAAGCATGATTCGCCGTATACCTATTTCAGTTCTGCGGAATTGCATCTGGGAGAGATCAGCCTGGAGTGCTCGCGACCGGGCGCTTCGGCGGCTGCGCTATGGGCCACTCAGAAGTTGTTGCCGCTGGTGAAGCGCGGCGAATTTGCGAAGGGCCTGGAGCGCAGCAGATCCGCAGCACTCGGTCTGTGCAAAAAAATCGAAGAAGACAGCCGCTTTGTCCCGGCATTTGTGCCCGAATTGGACATCGTGGTCTTCGCGCCTCGCGCCAACAGTGTGAGCGAAATGTCGGCGAAGTCGCGAGCAATCTTCGCGGCTGCTGCCGAGCGCGGCTTGCACTTGGCAGTCGCCGAGCTGCCCGTTAGCTTCTTCATCTCGCTGGAGCCCAATGTTCGCCGCGACCGCGAAACTCTGACTTGCCTGCGCTGCG
>WNFS01002233.1_pt1 | contig 26728 bp, 25 predicted proteins | sample 5400141 | NCBI WGS metagenome assembly WNFS01 (sample SAMN13153358, study PRJNA577476) | soil metagenome | isolation source: 60 cm saprolite under Madrone tree | place: USA:California | collected 2016-06-14
CCGCAAAGGAAATCTGTTCTACCTGGTGCACAACGTGCGCCGCGGCGGTAAAGTGCTCCAACTGCACCTGGCTCGCCTGGGAGATCGCGCGCGAATTACCGACGAAGTGGTTCGCGAAGTCTCCAAGAAGCACCCGTTCGTGGAGCTCAATTGGAGAGCCCTGCGCGAACATTTGAGTACGCGAGTGGACCTCGCGAACCCCAACGCCCCCGCGGTCCAAAAGCTAGTTTCCTCCCTTCGAGCGCTCAATCTGGACCTGGCGGAAATCTTTCCGCCGCTCCTCCGAATTTCCGAATCGCCCGCCGTGTCACGGGAGCTGCTGGTGCAATTGCGGCTCTTGCAGTCGACCATTCAGGTCAAGCTCGACCAGTTTGGCCGTGGACGCGGGCGATTCAGCAATGCGAACCCGCCTTCGCGGGCTCGCTAGGAGGCGGTCATGAACGACAATTCAATGTCCATGCGCAGCCGAGATGAAGCGGAGACCCTGGCACTCGACCCGAACAAGCGCAGCACGGACACGATCGATTTCCAGGCCGCATTGCGAGCAAAAATTGTTGGACAGGAAGAGGGCGTCCATGCGCTGGTGGACCTGTACCAGGTTTTCCGTGCCGGATTGAACTCGCCAGGCCGCCCGGTAGGGAATCTACTGTTTCTCGGGCCAACCGGCTCGGGAAAGACGCGCATCGTGGAAGCGGCTGCCGAGATTCTCTTTGGCGAGGCCCGCGCGGTCATCAAGATTGATTGCGCTGAATTTCAACATTCTCATGAAATTGCCAAGCTGATCGGCTCGCCCCCAGGGTATCTGGGGCATCGCGAGACTCATCCGCTGATTACGCAGGAAACGCTCTCGGCCGGCCATACAGACAAGCTGAAGCTCAGTTTCTTGCTCTTCGACGAGATCGAAAAGGCGAGCGATGCGCTGTGGCAGTTGCTGCTGGGAATGCTGGACAAGGCCACATTGACCCTAGGCGACAACCGAAAAGTGGACTTGTCACAAACCGTGATCTTCCTGACGTCAAACCTGGGTGGTGGTGAAATAGCCGAGCTGATGGAAGGGGGTATGGGTTTCATCCAGCCGACAGACACGCCGGTCGCTGGTCTTAACGAGAAAGTGGAACGCATGGCGGTGGAAGCGGCACGGCGGAAGTTTTCGCCGGAATTCATGAACCGCCTGGACAAGGTGGTGGTATTCCACCCGCTGAAACGGGAGCAGCTTCAGGAAGTGCTGAATATCGAGCTCGGCCAAGTGCAGCAGCGCGTCCTGGACACCGCCAAGGGGCAGTTTCTCTTCCGCGTGACCGAGGCTGGCCGCGACTTCCTACTTCGGGAAGGCACCGACCAGCGGTACGGCGCCCGGCACTTGAAGCGCGCCATAGAGCGGCATGTCGTCTATCCGCTGGCGAATCTACTGGCCACCGATCAAGTCAACCTGGGCGACCTGGTGCGTATCGATTGGGATCAGAGCCACGACGGGCTCACGTTTGTGCGCGAAGGCGAGGGCGCCCTCGTACAGGCCGCCTCGCAGCGCGCCGTCGGCGCTGGCGCTGCCGCCGTTGAAGCGATGGATGGGAAGTCCGCCGAAACCCCGAGGGAAGCCACGGTGGAGGAGAGAAAGTCGCGTGCGGCGCAGCCGGCCGCGGGCCCTGCGGCGTCCCCGCAAGGACGCAAGAAGCAGGACCGTTCAAATACTTAAAGCAGCACTTTAATTATGGCTTTGGGCGCGTCGAAAGATGCGCCCTTTTTTGTCGTCAGCCAGTTGACACAAGTCGTCAGTCAACTGATGCAAACTGTTTCAACTCTTTCCCTTTTTGCGCAAATGAAACACCGTCTCACGGCCTGAGACAATATCCAGAACTGCAAGGCTTGTATGTTGTTGAGTTTGCACTATTTTCCGACCGGACCAAATGTGGAAAAGATTGGCATTCCCCATGCACTAGCTCATGGTGGCGCAAAAGTGAGACGCGCAACGCGTTTGGGGAGTTAGACGCGAGAAGGGTTGATGAAATGAAAGCTGCCGTCCGCCATCAACTGGACCCAACCATACGAAGCAATGACACGTGTGATTTTCACTCTTCCTTGCGCGCAAAGATCGTTGGACAGGAAGAGGGTGTGCAGTCCCTCGTTGACATGTTCCAGGTGTTTTGCGCTGGATTGAACTCACCCGGCCGCCCGGTGGGTAACCTGTTGTTCCTCGGTCCAACCGGTTCGGGAAAGACGCGCATTGTGGAAGCGGCTGCGGAGATCCTTTTTGGGGATGCTCGAGCGGTGATCAAGGTCGATTGTGCGGAGTTCCAGCACTCGCACGAAATTGCCAAGCTGATTGGCTCACCTCCTGGCTATTTGGGCCACCGTGAGACCCATCCGTTAATCACCCAGGAAGCCTTGGCGGCCAGCCATACCGAAAAACTGAAGCTCAGCTTTCTGCTATTCGACGAGATCGAAAAGGCCAGCGACGCCCTGTGGCAATTGCTCCTTGGGATGCTGGATAAGGCCACGCTCACGCTGGGCGACAATCGCCGAGTGGACCTCTCCCAGACTGTCATTTTCTTGACATCGAACCTCGGCGGGGGAGAAATTACCGAACTCATGCAGGGCGGCATGGGCTTCGTTCAGCCCAAGGACATCCCTGCTGCCGGGTTCGATGAAAAGGTCGAACGCACGGCCGTAGAAGCAGCCCGCCGCAAGTTTTCGCCGGAATTCATGAACCGCCTCGACAAAGTGGTGGTGTTTCATCCGCTGAGGCGCGAGCAGCTTGAGCGGGTCCTCGAAATCGAACTGGGCCAGGTGCAGCAGCGCGTTCTGGAAACCGCCAAGGGGCAGTTCCTATTCCGCGTGACCGATTCCGGCCGTGACTTCCTCCTGCAGGAAGGCACGGACCAGCGCTACGGCGCGCGGCACCTCAAGCGCTCCATCGAGCGCCACGTGGTGTATCCATTGGCGAACTTGTTGGCGACCGAGCAGGTTCACCTCGGCGACCTCGTTTGCATCGATTGGAACAAGGAGCAGGACTGCCTGAGCTTCGTCCGCGAGGGTGAGAATCTGGCGATCCCAGCGCGCAAGGCAGAGCCCGTTATTCCCGCGCGCACCGCTCCCGCAAAGAACGGCAAGTCTGCGGATGCGCCCGGCGTGACACTTTCGCCGGAGCCCACACCGCGCATGGCTCGTTAAATCAATATTCTTCTCTCTGATTCCGCCCGGGTGGCCAGTCGCCCGGGCTTTTTCTTTTCATCCCCACCGGTTGCTAGAGTAACCTTGTACAGAGGAGTGCCATCCTAACTCACTGGGCTTTGGGGAGGTCATCGTGAGCATCCCCGGGTTGAAATGGAATACTCTCAGGGGAAACGCTGGTCGAGAGCTCCGGGCCCGCCGAGTGCATCGCGGCTTGGCGGCTGGCTTCTTCCTGGGTCTGTCCTTGCTTTTAGTTCCTGACGCGCCGGCGCAGCGAACCCTACTCAAACAGGGCTGGAACAAGTTTTCTCCGCAAGACGACATAAACCTCGGCAAGCGAGCAGCCACGGATGCAGAAAAGCTGTTGCCGCCTTGCAACGCGCCGAAGGTTGATGCCTACCTAACGCAGCTTGGCACGCGACTGGCGCAAAAGCTGCCGACAGGTGGCGTGCAGTATCCCTTCGAATTTCATTGCGTGAACGACAAAGCTATCAACGCGTTTGCTTTGCCCGGCGGATATGTGTTTGTGAACCGCGGCGCGATCGAAGCAGCGGACAATGAGGCGCAGCTCGCCGGAGTGATCGCGCACGAGTTGTCGCATGTCGCTCTGCGCCATGGCACCAACCAGGCAACCAAGGCCATGCTGGCTGAGACGGGTCTGGGAATCTTCGGCGCAGTTTTCGGAGACACCACCGGCGGCGCGCTCCTGACGCAACTAGGCAGTTTCACGGCCGGCGGTGTGCTCCTGCGCTATTCGCGAACGGCTGAATCGCAAGCCGACGTCATGGGCACTCAGGTCCTCTACGATGCGGGCTACGACCCGCGCGCCCTGGCGCAGTTTTTCGAAAAGCTCGAAGCGGAAACGAAGGGGAAGAATCCTCCGGAGTTTTTCTCCGACCACCCGAACCCGGAGCACCGCGTCGGGCGCGTCGATGAAGAAGTCGAGAAGCTTGGTGGCGTTCCAGCAAACGCCAAGCGGGACTCCGCTGAATTCGAAGCCATCAAGCGAGAAGTCCTGGCCCTGCCGGTAGTGAAAAAGCCGGTCGCCGGGGCCTCTGGCGCCGTCGCTGCCCCCGCCCCGCCTTCCCGCAGCTTCTCGGAGTATCAGGCGAGTTCGTATGCGCTCAAGTATCCGGACAATTGGAAGAAGTATCCCGATAGCAACGGAGGCGGAGTTTCCTTTGCTCCCGAAGGCGGGGTCTTAGATGACGGAAGCGGCCACAGCACGCTCGCGTATGGGTTGATCGTCGGCTTGGTGCAGGCCAAGGGCGATGCCAACGATGGGAAAGCGCTGAATAGTGCGACCAGCCAGGTGATTCAGGACCTTCAAAAGTCGAATCCGAGCATGAAAATCACGCGGCAAGGCGAGCGGCTGCGCCTCAACGGCCAGCCTGGCATTTCGACCTATCTAAGCAACGTTTCGCCAGCGGGCGGCCAGGAAACGGATTGGCTCGTCACCGTTCTGCGCCCGGAGGGTCTGGTCTATTTCGTCTGCCTCGCTCCGCAATCTGCCTACGACAATTACGACAAGACGTTTTCGTCGATCCTGGACACGGTGCGATTCACAAGATAGAAGAGCAATCAACACGGAAACGCTGAGGACGTGGAGGAAAGAAGAAAAGAAACGCTCAAAAAATATCTGAAATGAGAAAAGGGCGCCCCGATCCGGTCGGGACGCCCTTTTGTCTTGGTTCGTTTGGAAGTCGGTGGCTAGTTCCCGCCGTTAACGCTCTCCTCGTTGAAGAGGAACGGCAGAACTTGGGTGCCTTCCTGTCGAACAGACCGGAGTTCGCTGGGGTCGATGCCTAGCGCCTGCAGGATCGACGCCGCAACCTGAGAGGTGGCCACCGGAGTCTTGACCACCCGGAAATGTAGATCGGGATTTGAGACAATCAGGCCGACGTTCGTGTCACCGAAGCTAAAGCCGCCATGCTCGGCGTTCTTCTTAGACGACCCGGTGTAGATGGTGCCGTAAATCGGTTGTACCAGGACGTCGGGCGTGGAGTTGTCGGACAGAGGGCTATTGAACTTGAGATTGATCTCGGCTCCGGCCATCACCTCATCGATGAAGAGTGCTCCGGCATTGGCGTTCAAGTAGGAGGCAACCGCTGCTGCCTGGGTCTGGTCCTGCAGCCAGATGAGCGCGATATCGTCGTCCTGAACGAAGCCGCATGGGCCGGTGCTGCAGTTGTTGGCGTTTGCGATGGCGACGACCCCTGGATCGCCAGTGGCGCCCTGCTTAATCGCGAGAGCCGCAACCAAGTCCGCAAAGTGGCCCGGCTTATTGGTTTTCACGGGATTGATCGGTGACTGGCCGTGTTTGGCGCTGACGATGAAGAGGGTCGAATCGTAAATGTGCTGAGCTTTGAGCGCTACGACCATGCTGCCCAGCGCCTCATCGGTCTTCTGCAGCCCATAAGCGAGGACAGCGGTCGGAGTGCCCGCGCCATCCGTGTAGCCGCCGGTCTGCCCAGTAAAAGTTGTGTCGGCGGTGCAACTGCCGTCGGAGTTGTCTTTTTCCAGCTTCTGCCCCACGCTGACGGCCTGGAAATTCATCCCGAATAGCGCAGGCACACCAGGTCCGGGCGTGCCATCGTGTTTCAGTCCCTTGATTTCGTTGAGGATTCCTTGAACTTTCAAAGCGTCATTGTTCACGGTGCAAACGATGCTCACCGTGTTATCGAGTCCGCCGACGTTGGTGACTTCCGGAGTGTATAAATCATCCACGCCCTTGCCGGAAGGACCGTTCACCAAGTCATAGGCGGGGTGCTTGTCCGCCCAGGCGGTGTGGCCGCCTTGGGCCTTAACGACTTCGAAGATGGTGTTGCTCTTGATCGCATCGTGAGGATACAGCGGGGCGCAATGACCTTGTGCGTTGATATGCCGGGGCAGGGCAGTTGGATCAATGACGTTCAGCGAAACCGGCGGATTGCCCGTGTACTTGTCAATGCTTTCATCAAACACTTGCATGTTACCCGGTTGCCCCGAGCAAGTCGTGTTTGTCGGGTCGAAAATGCCGCGATTGTAGCTGACGTCATAGAACAGTCCGTGGCTGATGGGTGAACCACCGGTCACGAGCGCCAGCAGACCCGGAAAGGAATCGGAGTTTGCGGGTGTGCGTGCGTTGGTATAAGTGACGCCATGACCGGACAACTCGGCCAGGGCAGAGTTGGGGTGGCTTTCGACATAGCGCGCTACGTCGAGCGCGTGCAATCCATCCACGCTGATCAGTAGAACATGCTTGATTTTTTGTCCTTGCCCGAGCCCATCGTTTGCGCGCGCCGGAGCCGGAATTGTGGCGCCGATCAGCCCGGCCGACAGGGCAACCGCTAGTAATCTTTGTTTCAAGGAAATCTCCTTTTTGCTGGAAAGCGAGTGGAAACGAACATCCGGCGTAGAGAGTAGGCACGGCATGTTACTGCAAGGAGAAAGGAGGATGTCGGTTGCGTGAAACGAGAAAGAAAATCCGCAAACCTAAAGAAACAATTCAGATATCAGAGACTAAGTACTGGCATTACCGAATCTGGGGAATCGGGATTTCCCCGTTCACTTGTTTTGCGTCTGCAGTCCCGCGTTCTGATCGGCTTGGCGCATCCGATAGAGCTCCGCGGCGCGTTGCAGGGCTTCCGTAATGCTCGTGCAGATATTCTCCTTGCCGACGTGCCTTTCGAAATCGGCCTGCTTCATCAGTTGCGAGGGTTGTTCGCGGGCGCCACACAAAAGCAAGGAGCGTCCCGAAGCGTGCAGAGAGTCCGCCAGGTCGCGGATAGCTCCGAGCCCGGTGGCGTCAATCGCGCTCATATTCCGCAAGCGCAGGATAACGATGGGTGGCAAGATGTCGATGGAATGGAGGATAGTGGAAAACTTGTCCGTGGCTCCGAAAAGAAACGGTCCGTGAATGCGGTAAACAATCGCATAGTCGGGGATGTCTTTTCCCTGCAGGACGTGCACGCGGCTGTCTTCGACATAGTCTTTCGTGACCGGACTCACCGTGGTCGTCCTCGAAACCTTGCGAATAAACATCAGAGCCGCCAGCACCATCCCCACTTCCACGGCAAAGGTCAGATCGGTCACGACGGTCAATGTCAGCGTCAGCAGCCAGACAGCGATGTCTGCCTTGCTCAGCTTCAAAATCTCCGGAATCTCCTCCCAATCGCCCATGTTGTACGCCACAATCATCAGAATCGCGGCCAAGGCAGCGAGAGGTACGTTTTTCACCAGCGGGGCGGCAAACAAAACAATCGCCAGCAGCGTGAGAGCGTGAATCATTCCCGCGACAGGCGTCTTCGCGCCTGCGCGGACGTTGGTGGCCGTGCGCGCGATGGCGCCCGTGGCGGGGAGTCCGCCGAACAACGGTGAAACGATATTCGCGACGCCTTGGCCAATCAATTCCATGTTTGGATTGTGCTTGTCATTGCTCACACGATCGGAGACGACCGCGGACATGAGCGACTCGATGGCCCCAAGCATCGCCACGGTGAAAGCCGATGACAAGAGTTGCCGAAAGATGTCGTAGTGGAAATGCGGAAAAGCCAATTTTGGCAGGCCGCCGGGGATTCCCCCAAACCGCGTGCCGATGGTTTCGACATGAAGATGCAAAAACAGGACGGCAGCGGTAGCGCCGAACGTGACCAGGATGGCGCCCGGGATTTTCCTGGCGTACTTCAGACAGTAAACCATCAGAGTGATCGAAAGGATGGACACGGCGGTCCCCGGCACTGAAAAAGTATTCCACGCTTGCCCAAAGGCCATCATGCGGTGAAAAAAATCACCGGGGACGTGATCCATCTTCAGACCGAAGAAGTCGCGAATCTGTGTGCTGGCGATGAGGATGGCGATGCCGTTGGTGAAGCCGACGACCACCGGCCGGGGAAAGTATTTCACCATGGCGCCCATGCCGGTCACACCCAGCAGCACGAGGAGAACTCCGGCCATCATGGTACACATAAACAGGCCGTCGATCCCATGCTTGGCGACAATGCCAGCCACGACCACAACGAATGCGCCCGTGGGTCCGCCAATCTGTGTCTTAGATCCGCCCAGCGCAGAGATGAGAAAGCCGGTCACAATCGCGCAATACAGTCCCGCTTGCGGCGAGAGACCGGATGCGATGGCAAACGCCATCGCCAGCGGCAGGGCCACGAGTCCTACGGTCACGCCGGCGATAAGGTCGGAGAGGAATTTGTGGCGATCGTAGCCGCGCAGCAGGAGTATCGATTTCGGGAGCCAGGCTTCGAGGGCGGATGTCATGCGGCTTTCGATCCAGAGAAGAAAGTGCCTGTGCAGATTCTAGCAAGGAGCCAGCCAAGATAGCCGAGCGACGAAGCGGATGTGTGCCTTGAAGGGAATCTCGCGCGGACGCTGCCTGTTAGACGGGCGTCCTTTTCGCTTAGTCCGCGGCTTCGCTGCGTGGGGCAGCCGGCTTCCAACGCAGGACCGGCCGGCGTGCTGCGCCGACTTCGTCGAGACGCCGGACGCGCGTCGTGTGCGGGGCGGTCTTCACAATCTCCGGCTTCGTCGCGGCTTCCTCCGCGATGGCCTTCATCGCATCGATGAAAAGGTGGCATTCTTCCTTGGATTCGGACTCCGTCGGCTCGATCATCATGGCCCCCGCCACAATGAGAGGAAACGCCGTGGTGTACGGATGAAAGCCGTAGTCGATCAGCCGTTTTGCAATGTCCATGGTATTCACGCCGTTTTTCTTTTGAATGGCGTCGCTGAACACCACTTCGTGCATCGAGGGCAGGGAATAGGGTAATTCGTATACGCCCTCAAGGTGCTTTCGAATGTAATTCGCGTTCAGCACCGCGTCTTCCGTGGCCTGCCGCACTCCTGGGCCGTAGGCGAGGATGTACGCCAGCGCGCGAACCAGCACGCCGAAATTCCCGGCGAACGCTTTCACTCTGCCGATGGAATCCGGCCGCACCGGTTCCAGCGCCAGCCGCCCGCCTTCTTTTTCCACCAGGATGGGCACCGGCCGGAACGGCTCGAGAATTTTCTTCATCGCCACCGGACCCGCGCCGGGGCCTCCGCCGCCGTGCGGCGTCGAAAACGTCTTGTGCAGGTTCAAGTGCATCACGTCGACGCCAAGATCGCCCGGCCGCGTTACGCCCGTAAGCGCGTTCATATTCGCGCCGTCCATATAAAGCAGCGCGCCCTTGGCGTGCAGGATTTCCGCGATCTCCGGAATGCGCTGCTCAAAAATTCCCAGCGTCGATGGATTGGTGATCATCAGCGCCGCGACGTCGCCAGTCACCAGGTCGCGCAGCTTATCAACGTCAATCTGCCCGTGCGACTCGGACTTGATGTTTTCGACTTCGTAGCCCGCAATCACCGCCGTTGCCGGATTTGTCCCGTGCGCGGAGTCTGGAATCAACACTTTCTTCCGCGGATTCCCTTGCTTCTCCAGGTACGCGCGAATCAGCAGCAGGCCGGTCAATTCGCCATGCGCCCCGGCTGCGGGCTGCAGCGTGATGGCATCCATGCCGGTGATTTCCAGCAGGCACTTTTCGAGCAGCCGCAGAATCTTGAGGCAGCCTTGCGAAAGCTCTTGCGGCTGATAAGGATGCTCCGTGGCAATCCCATCTAGCCGGGCCACGAATTCATTTACGCGCGGGTTGTACTTCATCGTGCAAGAGCCGAGCGGATACATGCCCAGATCGATGGCGTAGTTCCACGTCGAAAGACGCGTGAAGTGGCGAAGGACTTCGATCTCGCTCACCTCGGGAAAGCCTTCGATGCCCCCCCGGCGGTGATTCGCGCCGAGAGCTTTGGCGGGATCGGCGGCGGGCACATCGAGCGGCGGCAATTCGAACGCGCGCTTTCCCGGCGACGATTTCTCAAAGATGAGTCCTTCGTTTTGATTCGTGTGTCTTGAAGCCTTTTTGATTCTGTCCTTCATTCTCAGCTTTCTGCTCGTAGGGGCGTAGCATGCTGCGCTCCCGCAAAGAATACATTGCGTTAAATGGGCCGCTCGAGCACGCGCTTCAACGCGCCCGCAAATCGTTGAATTTCCGAGCGCGTCGCCGTTTCCGTGACGCACACCAGCGCGCGCTTGGTCAGTTCCGGATACGCGGTACCCAACGCCAACGGCCCGATGATTTTTTCGCGCAAGAGTTCGGCATTGACTATCTTTACAGAGCGCGGCAGCTCGACTGTGAACTCGTTGAAGAACGGCGCGTCGAACGTGCGCCGGACGCCGGGAATCTTCAGCAATTCCGAAAGCGCGAACTGCGCCTTGGACAGGTTCTGTTCCGCCATCTCGCGCAAGCCTTCTTTGCCGAGGAGCGTCAGGTGTACCGTGGCGGCGAGCGCACAGAGCGCCTGGTTCGTGCAAATATTCGAAGTGGCCTTCTCGCGGCGGATGTGCTGCTCGCGCGTCGCGAGCGTCAGCACGAATCCGCGCTGGCCCTCGGAATCCGTCGTTTGTCCCGCGAGCCGCCCGGGCATTTGCCGCACAAACTTATCCCGCGAAGCAATCACGCCGGCGAACGGCCCGCCGTAGCTCGGCGGCAGCCCGAAACTCTGGCCTTCCATCGCCACGATGTCTGCTTCCGCAGGCGGCTTGACGAGGCCGAGGGAAACGCCCTCCGCAATCGCGACGACAAACATCGCACCAGCCGCGTGCGTTACATCTGCGAGCGGCGCGTATGATTCGATCGCTCCGAAAAAGTTCGGCGATTGCACGACGACTGCGGCGACATCGTCCTTCAGCGCCGCTTGCAACGCTTTTGCGTCCACCGTTCCGTTCGTTGTAAACGGAATCTCCTCCACGCGCAAACCTGAATTCTTCGCGTACGTCTTCAACACCTCGCGATACTCCGGATGAACCGATCGCGCCACGAGCACACGTTGGCGGCCCGTCAGCCGCTCCGCCATCAGCACGGCTTCCGTCGTGGCCGTCGATCCGTCGTACATCGAGGCGTTCGCCACTTCCTGCCCCGTGAGCTGGCACATCAGCGTCTGAAACTCGAAAATTGCCTGCAGCGTGCCTTGCGTGATTTCCGCCTGATAAGGCGTGTAGGAGGTGAGGAACTCTCCGCGCTGGATGATCGCGTCCGTCACCACGGAGCGGAGATGATTGTAGACGCCCGCGCCGAGAAAACTCGTGTACCCGTTCGAATTCTCCGCGGCGCGGTCTTTAAAATACTGGATGATTTCGGCTTCCGAATAAGGTCCGGGAATGTTTAGTGCCTTGCGCAGTCGAAAGCGTTCGGGAATGCTGGAAAACAGTTCGTCGATGGATTTCGCGCCGATGGCGGCAAGCATCTCTTGCCGCTCGGCGGGGCTCTTCGGGAGGTAGCGCATCAGGCCGAAGCTTCCTTACCCTTGGCCGCGATGTAGGCCTCGTAGGCGGCCGCGTCCATCAGCCCGCTGATCTCAGCGGCGTTCGTCAGGCGCACTTTGATCAGCCACGCCGCGCCGTGCGGATCGCTATTGATTTTCTCGGGCGTATTCTGAAGTTCACTATTTGCTTCGATCACTTCTCCCGCAACCGGCGCGTAAATCTCGCTGACCGCCTTTACCGACTCCACCGTGCCAAAAGACTTTCCGGCCTCGATTTTCGCTCCGGGCTTGGGCAGTTCGACGAAGACCACGTCGCCCAGTTCGTGTTGTGCGTAGTCGGTGATCCCGATCGTTGCGAGTCCGCCCTCCACGTTGATCCACTCATGTTCTTTGGTATAGCGGTAGTTCTTCGGATAGGCCATCACGTCACTCCTTCGATTCTTTTTGCGTCCGATCAGGATTCGCGCGGCGCCGCTGCTTTCTTCGGCCGCTTGTAAAACGGCGTCGGGGCCACCTGCGCCTTGCACTTCTGTCCTCGAATCTCCACGTACAAAACCGTGCCCACCGCAGAATACGCCGGGGGCACATAAGCCAGGGCAATGTTTTTCCCCAGCGTCGGCGAAGGCGAGCCGCTCGTCACCACGCCGATGGCATCGCCCGCTTCATCGCAGCAGCAATATTCGTCGCGCGCAATCCCGCGGTCCACCATCTCAATCCCCACCAGCGTGCGCCGCAATCCCGCCGCTCTCGCCTGCTCCAGCGCCGCGCGCCCCACGAAATCGCCCTTTTCCATCTTGCAGTAGCGATCCAGTCCGGCTTCCCACACGTTGACCGTGTCGCTGATCTCGTGCCCGTACAGCGCCATTTTCGATTCCAGCCGCAGCGTATTCCGGCATCCCAGGCCGCAGGGGATGACTGCGAATTCGCGCCCCGCCTCCATCACTTGGTTCCAGACCTTCTCGCTGGTGGCCACATCGGACGGCACATAAATCTCAAAACCATCCTCGCCGGTGTATCCCGTGCGCGCGATGAGCGTGTTTTTCAAACCGCAGACCATTCCATGCGTGAACCAGTAATTCTTGATGCCGTTCAATTGCGCGTCGGTCAGCTTCTGCAAGAGATCGACCGCCTGCGGTCCCTGGATCGCCAATTGCGTGTAAGCGTCGCTCAAGTTCTCGACAACGCAATCGAAACTCTTGGTATTCTCGCGCACCCAGTTGATGTCTTTCTCCCGCGTTCCGGCATTGATAACCAGCAGAAAATCATCTTCGCCCAGCCGGTGCACGATAACGTCATCCACAAACGTGCCTTCCGGATAGAGCATCGCCGAATAGTGCGCCTGGCCGACGGCCAGCTTCGAAGCATCGTTCATGCTGATGTGCTGCACCGCGGCCAGCGCCCCGCCGGGATTCCCCCCGCTGCGGATTCGAATGTCTCCCATGTGGCTGACGTCGAAAACGCCGACACTCGCGCGAACCGCCTTGTGTTCCGCGATCAGTCCGCCGCTCGATGGGTATTCGACTGGCATATCCCAGCCGCCGAAATTGACCATCTTTGCGCCAAGGCGGCGGTGCAACGCGTTCAGCGGCGTCTTACGAAGCTCGCTCTTGTGAGGAGTTGCGGCGGATTCCATTCCAATCGCTCAAGCAGAAATCGATACTAACACGCGCTCTCAAACGGGTCAAAGAACCCCGCCATGAAGTCCATGAAGTGGCAGGTCAACCTCCGATTACCGCGGAGTCAGGCGGCTAAGCGGGGTGTTGGTCAGGGCCAATGAGAAAGTGCCGCTGGATGGGTTGTTTCTTCCGGGTTTCCGGCGGTTGGCCTTCGTGGATCAGGAAGGACCCAACTCTGCCACAGCCTTCACACTTGACAACGTACGCTGGCATTCGATTCCGAGTTGAGCCAATCGGGCATCACGGCAGGGGTCGGCAATAGTCCCGGTGCAAAAACTCGTAGTTCGGGGGCGTGGCCGCCTGGGGCACGCTCTAAGTTCTCTCTTAGATTCATCAGCGATAGGAAAGTGCAGAGGATGCGTCTTTTCAGGTCGTCCGATAAGCACAGATTGCTGGTGACGCGGGCAAGGAGCAAGGCGCATTCCCTTACGTAGATGACCATCTCCGCACGGCGCTCAACGGTCGCCTTGCGCAACGCAACTTGGCGGTGCATCTCAGCGCAAGCCTCCTCGACGCTCCATGTGAAGTGGTGGACACACAGACCCACCGAATCGAGCTCCGTCGGTACAGGAAGCTCGCAACGGGGAATACAAGCGCGATGGTCGGTAGGCGTATACATCCATACCCCCTGCCCCGTTTTTGTGCAAAAGGGATGCCAATGCTCACGAGGACTAGGGGTGGAGTGACCAGCAGGGACGCCGAGTTCGCATGAATCTATCGCTTAGCGAGCGCTCCTAAGCGGCGCGAGCCAATTCTCCCGGTGACTCCAAGAAAAGGCCCACCCAAGGTCATTAGTCATGTGACAATTGAGCCCCTAATCGCATTGACTCTAAGTCTCTAAGATACAGGGTATTAGCCGCCGAAGCGTCCGCTGTTTGGCGAATCAAGTTCGTGACCCTTCGCTGCATTCCGGGCCCGGTCAAGCTCTTCGGTTGTCCCCCTCGTCTACTCAAGTTAGTAGGCCGAAGTGTGTTTTGCAGTCCGAAGAGAACGATTCGAAGTGTAAGATTCGCAAGCGGTTGGGAAGCGAATCCGGTTCAAACGTTTCGGTACTCTTATAAGCTAAGTCCTAGTACTCCTATAAGCTACCCAAAATATGAAATGGAATTCCCGCACGGGCATCCCGAGAGTACTGGCGGTCGCAGAGAGCCCAAGAGCTCAAGGCTCTTCCATTCTCCGAGATCTCCTTCTAGAGGTAACGGTAACCCCATAGGCCAGGGCCCAGTAGTTCACACTTCTCCGGTGAGTGCGCTTGTCAGGACTTTGTGCCTATTCGCTGCGGCTCCCGAAGAATGACCCATAAACTAGTTCAGGAGACAGTTTTGCTCACGCTGGATTACTCGAATAGCGGGGCGTAGTCTCTGCCCATGACTCTATCGGCACTGAATCGTCTCGTCCGACAGAAGCACTCTCAGTGAGCACTTCTATGAAAGCAATTGTACGCACACAATACGGACCGCCGGATGTGCTGCAGTTCACGGAGGTAGAAAAACCTACCCCCAAGGACAACGAGGTCTTAATAAAGCTTTACGCGGCGTCGGTAAATCCACTATAAAGCTTTACGCGGCGTCGGTAAATCCACTGGACTTGTTCTCGCTGAGGGGTGCTCCGTTGATCCGCCTGATCCCGGGGCTGCGCACTCCAAAGTGCCAGGTCCTGGGCTGTGATATCGCAGGGCGAGTGGAAGCGATCGGCGGACACGTCAAGCAGTTTCATCCAGGCGACGAGGTGTTCGGGGTAACAGGTTTCGCAGGGGGAGGGTTTGCCGAGTATGTGTGTGCGATTGAAGATAAGTTGGCGCTGAAGCCAGCCAACAGTTCGTTTGACGACGCAGCAGCCGTACCAATCGCGGCAATCACCGCCCTTCAGGGTCTTCGTGATAAGGGACGCATCCAGCCAGGCCACCAGGTTCTGGTTGATGGCGCGTCGGGTGGCGTAGGTACATTTGCGGTCCAGATTGCCAAATCGTTCGGGGCTGAGGTCACTGCCGTGTGCAGCACGAGGAATGTGGACACGGCGCGATCGATTGGCGCCGACCATGTCATTGATTACACGCGGGAAGATTTCAGGAAAAGTGGGCAGCGTTACGACCTGATCCTGGGTGCGAATGCCCATCATTCGATTTTCGATTACAGGCGTGCACTGAGTCAGGACGGAATTTATGTCCTCGCCGGAGGTGGTTTGCCTCAAATTTTCCAAGGTATGTTACTGGCACCGTTACTGTCACGGATCGGGAGCAAGAAGACGTGCTTCTTTATAGCGAATATAAACCAGAAAGATTTAGTCTTTCTGAAAGATCTTCTTGAAGCCGGAAAAGTTGTACCCGTCATCGATAGACGTTACCCGTTAAGCGACGCAGCTGAAGCTCTCCGTTATCTGGAAGAAAGACATGCGCAAGGGAAAATCGTATTAACCGTTGAACATAGTAACGGCACTTGAAAAGGCGCTGCGCCAGACCGCTATTGATAACAGCAGCCGAGCTCGGTTGTTCGCGGTCCGGAGTCGTCGAGGTTGGGAACTGCGCTGCAAGCGCGCCGAGCATCAGAGAGATCCAGCCCGTGGCCGACATTCGCTTCGGAAGCCCCCGTCAAGCCCTTGACTTGAACTGACTTGCGCACTAAACTTGCGGCTCTGGCGCGCCCTCCCTAGGAGTGGATCTGTGAACTCACGCATGCGCACCTTTGCCGAGCTGGCGCTAGCAATGGGACTTCTGGGACCAGTCGCATTGGCGCAGAAGCCCCCGGCTCCTGCGCCTCCGCCTTCCACTCCGCCTCCCACACAGCCGAGCCATCCTGCGACTCCCACTCCCTTGAGTACGCCGCCAGTTCAACCGAGAGAGGATCTCGTGATGTTTCTCCTAGGCCGTGTTGCCACCGATGACGGGACACCTGTTCCATACGATGTTGTGGTTGAGCGCGTCTGCAACGACAGGGTACGTCAGCAGGTGTACGCAACTTCCCGCGGCGACTTCAGCATGGAATTGGGATCGATGGCCGATTCTTACCTTGACGCTAGCGGGGACAGGTCTCCGCAATATGGCCAGGCTAGCAAGGTTCCGGGGATGGGAATTTCACGACTCGAATTAATAAATTGTGAGCTACGGGCCAAGGTTTCTGGTTTTCAATCCAGTGTCATCAGCCTTGTGGAACTCACTCCCATGAGCAGCACCATGAACGTCGGCGCCATTGTGGTGCACAGAGCTACAAAGATCAAAGGCATGACGCTGAGCGCCGCTCCCTACAAAGCACCCAGAGATGCCAGAAGGGCGTATGAGAAAGGCCTGGAGGCCGAGAGGAACGGCAGACTTGCCGATGCACGCCAATACTTTGAAAAAGCAGTAGAGATCTATCCGAAATACGCGAACGCCTGGTTCCAGTTGGGCGCTGTTTTGCAGAAACTAGCCCAGAAGGAATCGGCTCGCGCGGCGTATACCCACGCGACGACGATCGACAGCAAGTTCCTGCCGCCTTATCTGTCGCTCGCGTCAATGGCCTACGAGGCGGAAGATTGGACCCAGGTCCTTAACCTTACTAATCAGCTCTTGGATCTCGATCCGTTGAAATACGCCAACGTTACCGGTTACATCCTGGATCTCGATGCGCTGGATTACGCCGAAGCTTATTTCTATAACTCGGCCGCAAATTACAAGCTCAACAAGATCGAAGACGCTGAAAAGAGCGGGCTCAAGGCGGAACTCCTGGACGTGCGCCCGCGTTTTCCACAACTGCATCTCTTACTGGCTGAAATATTTGCTCGAAAAAACTATTATTCCGCTGCAATCTCAGAGACAAAAATTTACTTGGAGTTAGCTCCGCATGCGAAAGACGCGGATCAGGTGCGGGAGCGCTTGGCAAAATTGCAGAAGCTGAACGATCCAGTGTCAAGCAGCCAAAAAGCCGATCAGAAGTGAGTATCGACATTGGCTCGCAGCTCCCTGGCTCGCGAGTACGCACGTGCAAAGCAGTTCGCTGACAGGGGGAATTTCGCCGGTCATCAGTTTCCAACAAAATGATAAAAAGTTGCATTTTCACAGACAGCAAAAAACCCTGAAAGGATTAACTTTCAGGGTTTGAGTTTGCTGTCCTCAATGGGGTTCTTACCGACCAAGAGATTTTGCGGGTACCTCTACTCCTTCGCAGGTATGGTATCGAACTTCCCTGACGCTTCCTCATAAAAAAGGGCGCCTTCCGTCTTGTCACCGCCGCTCCAATGCTTGTGGCCACCTGGAACTCGGAGGAAATCTCCCGGCCCCACACGCTTTTCGCCCGCTTCATCTTTATATAGGTAAGCACCTTTGATAACGACGATCCAGACATCGCTCGTGTGAGTGTGCATTCCCGCATCGAACCCCGGCTCGAATTTCGTGAACGTTCCATGGACGCCCTTGTCCGGGTCACCCCAAAGGACCGCCATGGAAGCCTTTTCCGTTGGCATCTGCTTGTACGTCGCGCTACCTGCAGACGCATAGATGACTTTCTTCCTGTTGCTGCTTGTCGAGGCTTTCTGAGCCTGCACAACGCCCGACGCCACGACAATGAGCAAAGCCCCGAGACCAGCCACGACCAGTGATTTTTTCATTTCGTTTTCCTCCGTATGTTCCTCAGCCGGGGTTTCCGCTTTCCTCGCCCAGCTGGCAACTCTTATACACCGCGGTCCTCTGATTGCGAGAAAGAATTCCAGTCACCACCCGCTCCCAACTTCCGTCTTGGCTTGGACACATTTTGGCCACAGCAAGTATCGCCAAAGCGGACCGTGTACCTTCCGTGTACCTAATTTGCTATCTCGCGTCTCAGTGTCTAGTGAGTGGAATAATCGGAAACTGAGGTGTATCCCAAATAGGAGTTGCGCGACTAGCGCACTTCACTCACCTTCGACTTGCCGCATCCTCCCATGCTCAGGTAGAGTTTTGCGGAGAGGCCCTTATGCAAGGTCCGACCGTTTGTGCGCAATGTGACTTGCCGGAAGATCGCTGCGCCTGTGAAAAGTACTGCACTATCTGCAAGGGGCAGGTAAACGTGCGCCTTTGCTCCGACGGTCTCTACTATTGCCCCGACTGCCGGGAAGCTTGCGAAGTCTCTCTGGCCACCAGCCGTGGCCACTGAACTCCAAAGCCTCCTCCTGCACATCGAGGCCGACCCGCGCCTGGCGGCCGCGGCGGGAGGTGTGGTCCGCTATATCGCCGATGCCGCGGGACTCGAGAACGACGCCATCGCTCGATTGCAATCGGCCGTGATCGCTGCCTGCTCGGAAGCTTTCGAACACCTGTCGGCAGATCATCCTCAATTGCAAATCACATTCACGCGCTTCTCCGACCGCATGGAAGTTGCGCTGTCCCATCTAGGCGAAGACTCCCCAGCGGTTGGCCTCGATACCATCGCAGGGTTTGCCGCGCAGGTTGGCGGCACGGGATCCATCCAGGTCGTTCTAGCCGGTTTCGACCGCGTCCAGTACGAAACGCACGGCGGAGAAGCCGTCACTCGCCTAACGAAATATATCGGCCAGGTCCCTCGCGACATTTGAGCGTTGTTCGAAACGAAAAAAAAGCCAGACAGCGCGGCTGCCTGGCCCATTTCCTTTAGCGCCTTATTATTTTCAGAGCCTCACATCTTAAGCGCGAACGTGTTTTTGCGAATGAGCGACGTCATCTGGTCGTCACTGAGCGACATCCGCAGCGTCACTCGATCGCCCGCAGGCGTCACGCGCGCCTGATCGAGCAATTGCGCCAGATCTGGATTGTCCTTCTGCGCCTGATACCGTTTATAGAGGAACCCCGCCTGCAGCAATTGCCCAAGCGTGTTCGCATCTTCGGTCGATCCGCACACCGCCTGGAACTTTCCTTCGATGCCGCTGCTGGCGTCCACGTTGATAATCATGTTCTGCATTCGTGCCACGAGTTTCGCCGCTTCGGGGAACTGTCCTACTTCCGGCGCCAGCTGCTGCATCGCCAAGCGCGTGTAGGCGGGGTTCAGCACCGCCCAGACCACGCCGCTGCCGTTCGCTTCGTTGATCAGTGGGTAGAGTCTGTCGTTGCGCAGCAGTCCTTCCTCACCCCCAAAGCGCACCTCGATCATCTTTTCCAGAACGGCGCGATGGCCAAACGCCGCGGTATTCGAATCGATGAAAAAGAAGAACAGATCGTTCGCCCCAGAACCGGTGCCGAACGCATACAGCGTGTAACCCCGCGCTTTGAAGGTGGCGAGCTTTTGCTGTTTGAAGAAAGCTTCCGTCGAATTTGGATTGTAAGTCCCGAGCGCCACGCCGACGATCTCTTCTCCGGTGGGGACGTCCGCCGAGCCCGCGCCTTCGGTCTTTGCGCTCAACCCCTCCGCGACCAGCCCCCAGGCAAGTTCATCGACTTGCGAATTCGGATCGACTCCCGCCGAGGCCAGGAATTTTTCGAATTGCCGGAAGCGGTCAGGGAGCATCTGTTCTTGCAATTGCGGAAACCATTTCAGAGTGCGCGCTTTTTTCAGGTCGGCGTAGGCAAATTCTCCGATCTCTTTGGGGAAGAGTGCGATGATGTCCGCGCCAAGGCGGCCTGCCCGCGCAGGTTTCGGCACCGCCAGGGACATCGCCACCAGAATGCCGGCAGCCACGAGTCTGCGGATCGTTGACCCCCGCCTGGTCGGTGTCACACCTGAATTCGTGGTCAATCTCATCTCGTGCTCCTTTCGAATGGGGCAGGGGGAATCCTTAGTCTACGCCCTTGTCGCGCGGGCTGCATCGCCCAGACGCTCCCGCAGTGCTGCGATCTTCATGCGCGTTGACGCAATATACGGCGCGTCCGTCAAGCCCTCGAGGTTGATCTCCACGTTGGCCAGCGCTCCGCGAGCGCCTGCTTCGGCCATCAGCCGGGCTACTTGTAAGTCTGACCTCATGGATGCGGCAACGATAGCATCCAGTTGTCCGAGGCGTTCGAAAAGCGCAACGGCGCGCTCGGCCACCTGCAACGGCACCTCCGATGCGCCTTTCGTCGCTTGCTGTATCGCTTCCTCGCGCTGTCGCGTTTCCTTAGCGTCCCCTTGCGATAATTTGAACGCAGCCATTACCGCGTCGTAGGAAGCCGCGTCACGGTCGATGGCCTCGGCAAGTTCATCGGCAATTTTCCGCAGTTCGTCCAGCGCCGTCGAGAGCTGATCGGCAAATCCGGCTTGCGATTTCTTTTTCCGCGAAAGCCCCGCAGCCATCTGCCCCAGGGCCGCCGCCAGCGCTCCCGCAAACGCCGAGACGCTTCCTCCTCCCGGCGTTGCTGAAGGAGTCGCTACCGCGTCCAGGAACGGGCGCGCCAATCCAGCCAACTTCCCGTCCTTCGCCACTTCCAGCGGCGCGCCGCCCAGCGCGGCCGCCAGCTTGTTTTCAAACACCTGCGCGGGAGAGAAGTTCTCGAGTTGCAGGAAAAAGTCCGCCGCCATCTCGATCGCTTTTTTCGGGACCAGCCCGACGATTTCGCTGCCCACCGGCATCACGCCGTAACGCTCCGCTTCGCGCTTCACCATTTCATATACGCGGTGCATTGGCGTCTGTTCGAAATCGGTCAGGTTGATGGACACCTGCGCCAGGTTGCGCGCTTTCAGCTCGACGCCCATCGACTTCACATACCGCAGTCCGCCCGACGAAAACCGGATCGCTTTCGCGATTTTGTTCGCGATGCTGATATCGGAGGTATTGAGATTCACGTTGTAAGCAATCAGGAATTTCCGTGCGCCCACCACGGTGACGCCGGCCGTGGGGTGCAGCTTTGGTTCGCCAACATCCGGCTGGCGGTCGTGGTTCTTTTTGAACTCTTCGCGCAGCCCTTCGAATTGCCCGCGCCGCACGTTTTCAAGATTTGCGCGGTCCGGCCGTGTCGCCGCGGCTTCATAAAAAAACACCGGTATCCGGTAGCGCCTCCAGATTTCGTTGCCCACCCGCCGCGCCAGCGCTACGCAATCCTCGATGGTCACGCCATCGATGGGAATAAACGGCAGCACGTCCGTCGCGCCCACCCGTGGATGCGCACCTTTGTGTTTCGTCAGGTCGATCAGCTCCATGGCCCTGCCGGTGCCTAGAAGCGCCGCTTCCGCCACCGCGTCCGGCTCGCCCGCCAGCGTGACCACCGAGCGGTTATGGTCGGCGTCCATCTCGCGATCCAGCACGTACACACCCGGGACACTGCTCATCGCCGCCATGATGGCATCGACCTTTGCGGCGTCGCGCCCTTCGGAAAAATTTGGCACGCACTCAATTAGTCGTTTCATCGTTTTGGCTTTTTGTCCGGTCGTCCCGGCCAGTTATTCGGCAGTTTGGGCTTTCTGTCCGGCAGTGTGGGCCGTTCGTACACGAACGCTGGCTTATTCGGATTGCTCGGTGTCCCCGGGGCTTGGCCGGCCGGAGCTGGAGTTTGCGCGGGCTTCATTGGCCCTTTTACTGGCTTGACGGGCCTCTTTACGAACTTCGCCGCACCTGGCGAGGTTTTCAGTGGCCACTGCGGCCCGATCATCGGCTTCATGTTCGGAGGCAGCGGCTGCTTCATCACTTGCCGCGGCGCTTGGACCGCTGGCCTGGACTTTTCCGTCGAGCCAGTACTCGCTCGCTCTTTCCTGTAGCGCCTCACCTGCCAGGCAAACCAGGTGAAGCCCCCCGCCCAGAGTCCCGTAACGATTGCATCGTAGCCGCTCAAGCCCCCTGCTTTTCCCAAAATCGTAACGGCCAGCGAGATCATCACCACAAAGACGTAGAAATATTCTTCGAACAGGCTCTTTGCCGTCGGCGGCCCGATCTTGAGGAGGCGCACCCGCCTTACCGGTCTCTTCGCATAGTTAGATTGAGGTTTGTTCGGCGGCATGGAATACGCGACCACGCTTCACGGTCATCCAGCAACGGTTCACACCAAAATAATAAGGAATTTCCCGGTAGTCGGCCACTTCGAATACGGCGATGTCCGCCTGTTTGCCAACCTCCAGCGACCCGATGCTTTTTTCCCGCCGCAGCGCATAAGCCGCGTTGATCGTCGCCGCCGCAACGGCCTCCGCCGGCGTCATGCGCAGTTGCGTGCACGCCAGCGAGAGAATCATCGGCATGCTGACCGTCGGACTCGTTCCCGGATTGTAGTCCGTCGCCAGCGCAACAATCGCCCCCGCTTCAATCAGCGCCCGCGCCGGCGCATATTTTTTCAGCCCCAGGTGAAAATCGCATCCCGGCAGCAGCGTCGCCACGGTTTCCGATTTTCCCAGCGCCCGGACGTCGCTCTTGTTTACTTGTTCCAGATGATCGCAGCTTGCCGCCCGCATCAGGATTGCCAGCCGCGCCGCGCCCGTCCGCGAAAGCTGCTCGGCATGTAGCCGGGGAGCCAGTCCCCATTGGCGGCCTGCCTGCAAAACGCGTTTCGATTGCACGACCGAAAACGCGCCGCGATCGCAAAACACATCGCAAAACTCCGCCAGCTTCCTCTCTCCGATCTCCGGCAGCAGATTTTGTTCGATCAGCTGGATGTACCGCTCTGCTCCGCCCGTTTTTCCCCGATACTCCGCCGGAACCACATGAGCGCCAAGAAATGTCGACACGATTTCCAGAGGCTGCTCCGCCGCCAGCTCTTTGTGCAATCGCAAAATCTTCAATTCGCTCGCAACGTCGAGCCCGTACCCGCTCTTTGCCTCAACCGTCGTCGTGCCGTACGCCGCGAATTGTTTGAGCGCCGCATGCGCGCGTTTCTTCAAAGCCTCGCTCCCGGCAGCGCCACGCGCCCGCCCAGCTCGAGCATCTCCGCCGCGCGTGCCTCCGGCAGCGCCTCGACCTCCGCGCGCGATCCCACGGCCGCGATCAAGCCATCGCGCACCAGCAGCGCGCCATCTTCGATCACTCCCAAATTGGAAAGGGAATCGCCCCGTCGCGGACTGCGTCCCCGCAGCGTCAGGAGTTGCGATACACCGGTAATGAGTAGAGCAGAGTTCAAACCGTTGGTATTATTGACGAAAACGTACGTGTTCAGTACACGGTTCCCAAGACGCGAGCGACCCAATCTCTAAGTTATTCCAGGTCGTAATGTTCCTTGAGCACTTTGTCGAGAAATCTCCACAAGGCAACAGTAGAAAAGCACTTATAGATGGTCCGGCCATCGATGTCGATCGGCTCCCTGGGCCTTAGCATGGGGCGACTCTTGATGCCAAGTCGCTTTACCCGGTCGACGGGCAACTCTTGCTCACGGACCCGGCCAAGCATCATCTGAGAATGGTCTGGCAGCTGTTCCCACTTCCAGACAGAAAAAGCCTGGAGCTCGTTTTCAGGGGGAATCCTTTCTCCTACAAAGCGCAAGAGCTCACAGATAGGTGATGTCCCCCCTTTGTCTGTCGAATGGCCTGTGACACGAAAGATGATCCATCTTCCCGACTTGAGTCGATACGCGACAAGTTCTCCGACCTTCCAATCGCATCTATCGCGAAATCGCCTTGGGATCTTTCTTATAGGAGGCTGGGGCGACACAAGCTGTAGACGCAGCTTTTCCAACACTGCTTGACTTTTGCGAATCAGTTTTTCGTCTTCCCAGCCAGCAAGGTCAGAGCGACGTTCGATAATCTCAAGCGCTTTCCCCTTTACGCGTTCTTCTAGTCGGCCACACTTCCACTGCGTTGCCGCCAAGGCCAACCAGAACACACTCCGCTCGCCGCTGTACGTCTCATCTGACCACTGTCTCAGCAGGATATCGGTAGCTTCCGATCCCGAATGGCCTTCACCGGTGAGATCTTGGTAATCGCCGCGTATGTCGCAAGCGGTGTCATCAGAAAATACGGCTGTTCCCCAAACTCCCATGTAAGGCTACCCCATCGGCACTTTCACGCCGGTTTTCTTCGCAAAAGCAATCGCCTCGGGATACCCCGCATCCACGTGACGCACGACTCCCATTCCCGGATCATTCGTCAACACCCGCTCGATGCGCTTCGCCATCTCTTTGGTTCCATCCGCCACGGTCACTTGTCCGGAATGCTGCGAGTAGCCGATCCCCACGCCGCCGCCGTTGTGGATGGATACCCACGACGCGCCACTCGCCGTATTGATCAGCGCATTCAACAAAGGCCAATCCGCAATCGCATCCGACCCATCCCGCATCGATTCCGTCTCGCGATACGGCGAGGCCACCGACCCGCAGTCCAGATGATCGCGCCCCATCACCACGGGAGCCTTTATTTCACCCTTGGCCACAAGCTCGTTCAACGCTAGCCCGAATTTGTCCCGCTCCCCATATCCGAGCCAGCAGATGCGCGACGGCAGCCCCTGAAACTTCACGCGCTTCTGCGCCAGCTTAATCCAGCGACTCAAATGCTCGTCCCGCGGAAACATTTCCAGCACCAGTTGGTCCGTCCGCGCAATGTCTGAAGCCTCTCCCGAAAGCGCCACCCACCGGAACGGCCCTTTGCCCTCACAAAACAGCGGCCGGATGTACGCCGGCACAAAACCGGGGAAGTCGTATGCGTTCTTCACGCCCTGTTCGAATGCAAACGTTCGAACGTTATTGCCGTAATCAAACGTCACCGCGCCCAGCTTCTGCAAATCCAGCATCCCCTGAACGTGCTGCGCCATCGCCGCCATCGAATGTTTTTTGTATTCCTCGGGACTTTTCTTCCGTAGCTCCAGCGCCGCTTCCAGCGTCATGCCATTCGGCACGTACCCGTCGATCGGATCGTGTGCGCTGGTCTGATCCGTCAGCAAATCCGGCACCACCCCGCGCTTCGCCAGTTCCGGAATCAAGTCCGCGCAATTGCCCACCAATCCAACCGAGGTTGCCTCGCCCTTGCGCACCGCATTTTTCAAAATCCGCAGCGCTTCATCCAGGGAAGTCACCATCACGTCGCAGTAGCCCGTCTTCACGCGCCGCTTGATCCGCTCCGGGTCCACGTCGATCCCCAGGAACGCCGCCCCATTCATCGTGGCGGCCAGCGGCTGCGCCCCGCCCATGCCGCCCATCCCGCCGGTAACAACCAATTTCCCCTTCAAATCTCCGCCAAAATGTTTCTTCGCCGCCGCCGCGAACGTTTCGTAAGTCCCCTGCAAAATTCCCTGCGTGCCAATGTAAATCCAGCTTCCCGCCGTCATCTGCCCATACATCATCAATCCCGCGCGGTCCAGCTCATGAAAACGGTCCCAATTATTCCAGTGGCCCACCAGATTCGAATTGCACAGCAGCACGCGCGGCGCATATTCATGCGTCCGGAAAATTCCCACAGGCTTCCCCGATTGCACCAGCAGCGTCTCATCCGCCTCCAGCGCCTTCAGCGACCGCACAATCGCGTGAAAACATTCCCAATTCCGCGCCGCCTTCCCCGTCCCGCCGTACACCACCAAATCTTCTGGCTTCTCCGCCACCTCCGGATCGAGGTTGTTCAGCAGCATCCGCAGCGCCGCCTCCTGCTGCCACCCCTTGCACGAAATCTGCGTTCCCCGCAGCGCGCGAAAAGGCCCCTTCGCCATTCCCGCTTCTTTCACTGTTCCTGGCACAGTCACGCTCATGAATTTCCCTCTGCGCCGCCGATCTGAACCATCTCTACGGGCTTGATTTTCTCGAGGGCCAAAACGCACGCTGGGAAGTGTTGCCGGAGGTACTCCAGACGATTGGAGGACGATTGGAGAACTATAATAGCGATTCTGCGGCCAGCAAGATTTTGTTGGTAGCGGAGATTTGTATCCATCATAACCAAGGCGTCAATAACAACTTCCGCTAGCCTCAAAAGTTCGCCGTTCTGCTTCCCAGACCAGCCCGCCTCTTGAAGCGTACGACATTCGTGGCCGTGATCCATGAGGTGTTTCTTCCGTGCTCGCGGTGCGCACTCGTCAATCAGAATTCTCATTTCAGCTGCGCGAGAGACTCAGCCTTGCTTTCTCGATTGCGGCAATGGCAAGTTCGCGGCTGACGCTAGGATACGCTTCCAAAAACTGATCCAGCGTGTCGCCCCCTTCCAGATAGTCAATCAAGACTTTGAAAGGAACGCGGGTTCCGCGGAAGACAGGTTCTCCGCCAAGAATATTCGGGTCCTTGATGATTACATTTTCAGAGACAGCGGCCATGGCGGCCCTCCCGCGCGCATTCCAATTATCTCATCCATCCACCAGTACTGCTCTGAAAAGTGCAAATCGACCGGCACGAAGTTGACTCTTAACCCGCACACGTCCCGCCCGCCACCCCTTGCACGAAATCTGCGTCCCCCACGGCGACAATCCCGCCTCCACCTCTGTCCCTGGAACCGTCATGCCCATGAATTTCGCTCTGCGCCGCTCATACTAGCGCCCGCCACTCCCTTTTGCACCCTCTCCCATTCCTCGGTGAGAGCAGGTTTCAAACCACCCTCGGCGGCGGTAGCCAAAAGCTATGGTCGTGAACGCGGAAGGAAAAGGCCTGGCAACGAGCAGGTCAGGCAAGAAGAGGACCGCAAGGGAACCACTGCTGAAGTGTCGAAAGATTAGCGACGATGTCAAAACCGCGGGGGAGGGTAAGTTACTGCGGGATTAGCTCCGAGGAAACCTGCTTACGGGCGGAGCGGCATCCGGCAGGAGAGGTGGCCGGAGCTTGCCAAAGAGGCGGTTGAGCGGAACGTGGGAACCTGAGACCCCGATGCCAACGGAGAAGCCAC
>WNFS01000561.1_pt1 | contig 26710 bp, 22 predicted proteins | sample 5400141 | NCBI WGS metagenome assembly WNFS01 (sample SAMN13153358, study PRJNA577476) | soil metagenome | isolation source: 60 cm saprolite under Madrone tree | place: USA:California | collected 2016-06-14
TATTTTTGCGCCAGCCAGCATTATGAATTGGAAACCAGGGGCGCACGGAACAACGTTCGGCGGAAACCCTGTCTGCATCGCAGCGGCTCTTGCGACGGCGGAGTTGATCGAGAGCCAGTACCTCGCGAATGCCAGCCGTATGGGCGATTACGTCTTCGGCCGGCTGGCCGATTGGACGAAGAAGTGCAAAATCGTCGGTGACGTTCGCGGACGCGGTTTGATGATCGGAATTGAAATTGTCCGCGATCAACGGACGAAGGAAAGGGCCGCGGACTTGCGCAATGCCATCGTCGAACTCGCTTTCCACAAGGGCCTGTGCATCCTTGGGGCTGGCGAGAACACCATACGGTTGTCTCCACCGCTTCTCATCGACGAAGAGCAGGCCGACTTCGCCGTGCGAACTGTCGAAGAATGCATTCGCGAAGCAGAGAAAAAAGCCTAACGCGTACCAGCAGGTCTGGCTGCGTTCGCGGAACGACAACAAATCACACCTTCAGAACTCCCGTGGCCGCCGTAAAAGTTTTGTGGCAGCCACGGGATTTTTGTTTATACTTCCCGCCGCCCTCCCTTTTTCGTCGGAGAGTCGATGCCGATTGTTTCGCGATTGATTTTCCAAGCCGTCCCATTGGGCCGCGCGAAAAGCCTGCGTGAAAGGCGAAGCTCCGTCTCCCGAAGCAAGAAAACACAAAGCTCGCCAAACAGGCATTCGCGGCGAAACTTACGCCTACTGGTATCTCCGCCGCCACGGCTACGTTTTCGTCGCAGGGAATTTCATTCCCCGAGCTTCAAAGGGGGAGATTGATATGGTCGGTTACGATGGCAAAACGCTCGCGTTTGTCGAGGTTCGCAAGCGTACGGTCCGCGAACAGATGTCGGCGTTGCCGGAGCTAAGCGTCACTCCAGGCAAACAACACCTCTTGGCTCGCACAGCCCAGCACTTCCTTGCGGAACGTGGCGTTCGCGACTGCCCCTGCCGGTTCGACGTCGTGGCCATCGATAATACTCCCGGCAAGCCGCCGGCCGTCCGCTTGCATAAGGACGCCTTCAGCCCCCAAATGTAAATTCCACAGGAAAATCCTTCGGAACGCCCACTCAGTACCGCCAGACGCGGTACAATCTGAGCCGTAGGGCGCGTTCCGCGACCCAATGTTTGACCCTGTCGAGGAGGATTGCTTTGCCGGAGTTGCGAAAAGACCCGATTACTGGGCGCTGGGTGATTATTTCCACCGAGCGCGGAAAGCGTCCAAACGATTTCCTACGCGAAAGCGTCGCTCCTCTGCCCAACGGCAAGAATTGTCCGTTCTGCCCCGGCCACGAAGCCAAGACGCCGCCGGAGATTCTTGTTTATGGCCGAAGCAACGGAGGAGCGAACACCGCGGGCTGGACGGTTCGCGTCGTGCCTAACAAATTCCCCGCTCTCGGCATCGAAGGCGATCTCGACCGCGAGGGCGAAGGTCTCTTTGACAAAATGAACGGTGTCGGCGCGCATGAGGTCATCGTCGAAACGCCAGATCACACGGCTACGCTGGGATCGCTGCCTGAACGCGCGATCGAAGATGTCCTGTGGGCCTACCGCGACCGTATGCTTGATCTGAAGAACGACAAAAGGTTTCGCTACGTACTGATCTTCAAGAATCATGGCGAAGCTGCGGGCGCCTCGGTCGAGCACACCCACTCACAGTTGATCGCTCTGCCAATCGTACCGCGGCGCGTCCGCGAAGAGGTGGATAGCGGTTGGCACTACTACGACGAGAAAGAGCGCTGCATCTTCTGCGACATCATCCGCCAGGAACGCGACACTGGCGAGCGCGTGATCGGCGAGAACGATTACTTCATCACGTTGGCTCCGTATGCCCCGCGATTTCCGTTTGAGATGTGGCTGCTCCCCAAGGTCCACGGCTCATCGTACGAAAACAACCAAAGCACCATGTACGCGAGCCTGGCGCGCATGTTGAAGGACACTCTGATGCGCCTCGATGCCGTTCTGGACCGACCGCCTTACAACTTCATGATCCACACCTCGCCGATCGGCGAAGAGATCAACGACCATTATCACTGGCACATCGAGATCATCCCCAAGCTGACCAAAGTCGCTGGCTTTGAGTGGGGCACCGGCTTCTATATCAATCCAACGCCGCCCGAAGAATCAGCCCGTTTCCTGCGCGAAGCCAAAATCGCCTCGCCCGTGGCGCCCGCAAAAAAATAGCGCGACGTCCGCGTGCTGCGACCGCACGGTTTCCGGGCGGCGGTAAAATTTTTGCTATACTTATCCGTTTGGCGCGGTACCCAAGTGGCCCAAGGGAGAGGTCTGCAAAACCTCCATTCGTGGGTTCGAATCCCACCCGCGCCTCCAAGTTCACCACTTTAGAATCTGTGAGTTAGAACGGCGCTTTTTCTCGTGTACCTGCCGTGTACCCCGTGTTTGAGAAGTTTGGGCCGCTATGACAGGATCGAGTCCCCACGCACGGCTAAGGTCCCCTTCGAGTTGTTCCTTGCAAGGGAGAACCAGCGAGGAGCTGGCGCGGCGCACCAGACGCGAGAAGGAAAGCTCCAGCTCTCATACGAAGAGATGCAAGAACAGCATAAGGTAATGGCCGAGCAGTTCGGCAATCATCCCGACCGCATTACGGTAGCGGCGCAGGTGCGCAAAGGGCAGCTACAGGAAGAACGCGGAGGAAAAGCCATCGGCCAGGCCGTTGCCTACTCGCGAGAGAAAAATCTCGAGCGTGAAGCAGTAGCCGAGGAGCGCGAGCTGCTGAGGGATGCGCTGAAACGTTCAATGGGTGAGGCCACGGTTGCGAAGGTCAAAGCCGAGTTTGAGAAACGGGTGCAAGCGGGCGAGTTCATCGAGACGAGCAATCGCGCGCCAGGCCGCGCGTTCACCACAAGCGGGATGATCGACCACGAACGCAACACAATCCAATTGATGCGTGCAGGGCAGAATCAACACGCACCAATCGCGAGTTTCGAGACGCGCCGAGAAATCGAGCAAGACCGCTCGCGTTTGAGCGAGAGCCAGCGTGCGGCGGTCGAGCAAATCCTGTCGAGCCGCGATCAGGTGACGGCGCTGGAAGGCGTCGCCGGCGCGGGGAAAGCTACACGACGGACAGAAACGACTGTACGTTCTCGACGAATCGAGCCTCGCCAGCATGAAGCAGATGAACGAGTTCCTTCATCGCCTAAAGGAATTCTTTGTCTCACAGTTAGAAGGGCAACTTCCGCTCCAAACCCGCTTTAGATTTGGTAATGAGCTGAGAATTCAATCGTATAGAACCGTCGCGTAGGGCAATGGGCAGGGTGACTTGAATTGCGAAATGTGTAGAAAGTACAAGCGGAAAAGGGAAACAGGCCCTTTCTGCGTACTAGAACCTACGCTCTGAAAAGCAGTTCCCTATTTCAAAGTCCCTAAAACTCACGACTTACGTTTGTTGGCGAACAAAATGCATGGACCTCAATGAAGGGAGAAGAGCATGAGCCGGCAACTCTCCGTCAATACAACAGTCTGTAGCGAGTATCAAAGATTGCTCGAAGAATCTCGGCGCGCTTTGGAAATCTGGAACGAGCACCGCGCCGAGTTTTGTCAGTTTCGTTTTATTGGAAGAGAAGCAGGCGACGAACTGCTGCGATTGCAAGCGAAGTATGCTCGAGCTTATACGGTGTTACAGAACCACGAACGCAACTGCTCACTTCGCCAGTTGGTGTCGGGAATCGAAGGAAGTGATTCTGAAAATAGTTCGGACACACTCTCCGACTAAGAACTGTGCACTTGAGCGGCGAGGTTCTCCTGATGGGCCAACATTGAGGCCCGTTGCCAAGACCCAGAATATTCATGGGAGATACTCATCCGCAGAAGGAGAATTTCATGAGCAATACTGGACGCAGGACCTTTGCCTTTCTCACGGGCCTCGGAATTGGAGCCGGGCTCGCCACTCTGTTTGCGCCTCGGTCGGGCGAGGAGACAAGAGAATGGATTGCCGATACGGCGGAACGGAAATTTAAGGTGCTGCGCCGCATGGGTCGCCGGTCGTTCAGACAGCTACAAGACGCGGTAGCTGAAGGGGAAGAAAAGGTCACAGAGGTTTTGAGGAATGGCAAGAAGGCTCTTGAATCGGTTGCCGCCAAGCGGGATTAGCGAAGCGATCTCCAAGCGGGCGTGGTTGCACGGAGATGTGGATACGCGCGGATACGCGCAATCCGTAAGGACCGTCGTGAACGGTTAGTCCTTTGTCAAAACATTTGGACTACAGCGCCTAATCCGTGGGCCGATTAAAGTACAAATGACGCGACGTCACAACTTAACATCGTGACTCCAGTTACCGGAAAATGAACTTGCGCGTCAACCGTCCAAGTGACCGACGCGCTTGGTGGTCTTCGGCCTTTTGGAAGAGCGCTTCTCACGATACAGAGCACGATCCGCCGCGGCAAGCAGTTCATCAATGGTCTTACCATCTTGCGGGAATATCGCTGCCCCCGCGCTCACCGAGATGGACGGCTTCTCGCCGTCGTTGTTCACTTGCTCGGAAACGCGTCGCACAACCTGCACAGTCGCTGCGCGTTCCGTTTCAGGGAGAACAAGCACGAATTCGTCCCCTCCATATCGCGCCGCGGTATCAATTGAGCGGCAATGAATTCGGAGAATGTCTGCCACCCGGCGGAGCGCGCGGCTTCCCACGAGATGACCATGAGCATCATTGATCTTCTTCAGTCCATCCAAATCAAGCAGCAACACCGCGAAGGATCGTCCGGTGCGGTCGTGTCTCTTGATTTCCGAGTCGAGGACGTCGAGAAGCCGCCGGTAATTGGCAAGCCCGGTGAGCGGATCAGCCAAGGCTCGATGACGGATCTGTTCTTCGGCTCGTTGGCGCTCCGTGATGTCCACAATCGCGCTCATGACCAGAAACTCGTCATCGGTTTCGATGGGATTGAGCCCGATCTCCACAGGAAACTCACTGCCATCTTTCCGCACCGCATAGAGGTCCCGGCCCGTGCCCATCGGTCTGGCTCGGGGCGAGGAAGAAAACTCGGTCCGGTGCTCCGGGTGTCCGCCACGGAACCGCTCGGGGATAAGCATCTCGACTGGTTGTCCGGTCAGTTCTTCCCGGTTATAACCAAACATTTTTACTGCCTGAGAGTTCACCAAGGCAATCCTGCCTCGTCGATCCACCATCACCATGGCGTTCGGGGCTGATTCGACGGCAATCCCGAACCTCTCCGCCACGCGCCTGCGCTCCGCAACTGCCGCCGCCAAGACTAGTCCCATGACAGCGATTATCGCCATGAATAACTGCAGCATGAGCAGAGAGTCGTTTGGCGATTTTGTTGCAAAGGGGCCAAGACCATGCATTGTGCCCCAAATTGAAATCCCCGATAAGATGAAGATTGCCGAAGCAGTTTCACGCCCGCCATACCGAAATGCCGCCCAAATGAGGAACGGGAGGCCCAGATACTCCAACGGGTAGTGAGGTACAGGCGGAAGTAAGAGCTTACCAAATACGATCTGGCCCACGAGGAACATGCTAACCATCAAGGCGGCGAACTCTGAGAACCGAATCCAGTTCCAGCGGAAATGGTGGTCTGAGATCCATAGAATCAACAAGGGCGCTACGACTACATCGCTTGCTGCATCCCCCAACCACCACGTTGACCAAATGGGACCATAGTCGGCCAAGGTTGCGAAGCCACCAAGCGAGAGAGCGGTGACCCCGAAGGTAGCACTGACCGCAGTGCTGAGCATGCCTGCAAGAAAGGCGAACTTGAAAGTGTCCTGCGCGCGATGGAAGGCATTCCGTCCGCGCGCATATCTGTTAACGAGGTAGGCGCCCAATACTCCTTCGAGCGTGTTGCCAGTCGCGATGGCAACGGAGGTGATTACTGAACCGGCGGTCGTCAAGTTCAGGGCGAAGGCGCCAAGCCAGATGCCGGGCCACACGCGGTAGCCGAGGAAAAGGAAGACCGCGAGTGCGATACCGGTGCAGGGCCACACTGCCGTGGCACTGACATGCACAAGCGCCAGTTTCAGGCCAAGCTTCCCAGCAACGAAGTAGACAGCAGCCAAAACCGCTACAGCGGGTGCATCCCTCAGAAATCGCGAACGAATCATATACGGCTGTCCCTTTCGCCAGCCGCTAGGCGTAGTAGGACGCCAGCATCGTTCTTCCCCTCACAGGGAAGTATTCACCACATCTGCAAATCCGAGAGAACTTCAACACCACGGAAGCATCGAGCCAGCCATTCCCGGCTTCGCTGATGAGAATCTCCAAAGCCTCCTCGGGAGCGAGAGCTCCCCGGTAGGGGCGATCGGTGGTCAATGCATCGTAAATATCCGCGACTTGCAAAACTCTCGCTTTCAGCGGGATGGCCTCTCCGCGAAGGCCATCCGGATACCCGCTACCGTCCATTTTTTCATGATGATGCCGTATCACTGGGAGGATGCGGCGAAGCGATTTGAGAGGCTTGCAGATTTTTTCTCCAGTGACGGGATGCTCTTGCATGATTCTTCTTTCTTCCGCGTCCAGTGGCCCGGCTTTAAGAAGGATGCTTTCTGGAACAGAGATTTTCCCTATGTCATGAATCCAGCTGGCGATGCGGAGTTCGTGAAGGTCTTCTTCTCCAAGACCAAGGCTTTCTCCCAATTGCTCCACGTATGCCACCAGACGCTCCGAGTGGCCGTTCTTCAAGTTATGTTTCGAGTCGACGCTGCGCGCCAGAGCAAACACCACCGACTTGGCCTGCTCATCCATGTACATCTTGAGGCGCAAGAGAGTCTGGACGCGACCTAGTAAGTCCCAGGGCGATGGAGGGGTAGCCCAAATATCCATGGCGCCGGCTTCCCGCGCACGATGGATGTCCCATTGATCCGGTGATGGTTTCAGCAAAACAACTGGCGTGAGCTGATTAAGAGGATCTTTCTTCAGCCGACGGCAAAGTTCAAGACTGGCGATGTCCGGCAGGCTATCGTGAAGGAGAACCAAATGCGGCTGCATTTGCAAACAGAGGCTGACCGCGGATTCGCCATCTGCCGCCGTATCTACGTCGCACTTCTGGCTCTGGAGGAAAATTTTCAATTCTTCGCGGTTCGCCGAAGCAACATCCACTAGCAAGATGGCCGGGTTCATGCTTCCCTCGCTATTTGTCTGCACTAGGAGGGTCGAACACACCACTCCCCGTGCGAGAAAACAAGTTTTTGATGGATTGGTCTTGCTTGCGATCTCCAATCCCTGTGTTCGGAGGACCCCTGCCTCCGCTTCCCGGGGACGAGAACGAATGACGTGGCTCGGCAGTTCTAGCTTATGCTCGTGAAATGCCAAAATAGGAATCCCATAAGTATCTAAGAATTCGAGTCTTGCGGCACGCCCGGCGAGTGAGGGGGGTACTGGCACGAGGAATAATCTTCATAGCCCCTACAGTATTTACCTGATGCCGCGCACTCTCTTCCCTCCGTTCGCTTGTTCTTCGCCGCCTCTAAATAATTGACTCTTTCGGCTAGGAAGCTAGCAATTGCGCCCCGAGATCAGCGACAGCTTGCAACCCACGATGCCAGTACGCCAAAACGCTCGTAGGCACTCCCATCCCGTATTAAGGCAGTTTGCGGATAAAGTACTAAGGTCTTGACTCTATTGTTAAAGGCTCGGACGAATGGTATCCAAACCGAGACCTGAGGTAGCTGATGACGTTTTCAGGAGACTGATCAGGGGACCAATCGCCTGACCATACAGAGGAACTATCGGCGCACGAATCAAATCGCTCCCAGCCGAAGATTTATAGTGTACGTCCTAGCCGAACCAGCGCCACAACGCCTCAAGACTGCCCAGTCAAGGTCTGAGCAAAGAAATGCCTTTGGACCACAAGCTCAGTGGCAGAATGGAAAGGCGGCTCCCGATCGCAGTGGTGGTACGCCTCGCACAGGCGGAACGTGCGGGTACCGATGGAGAAGAGCGCACGTACACCGATAACATCAGTGCAGGTGGCGCTCGGGTCTACTCCATGCGCTCCTGGCAGCTTGGCGATGCGGTACAAGTCACTCCGCGGAACGAAGATTTGACACGCGGAAACGTGGTTTACTGCCAGACACTGGACGACGGCCGCTTTGTGATCGGAGTGAAGTTCCAAGATCGATCCGTCATGTGGTCCGCCATGCGCAGATATGACGGCTTACAAAGCAGCCCCCCGGCCAAGTCAGAGTCCAGCTAAGGAGCACATCATCGGGACATTACCGAGACTTATTAGTGTAAAGATCGTTTGATTCCTTGTTCAGCTAACCAGCCCTGCTAATAGCGCCGCGTCTCCCGTCTGGAGAAGGCAACGCGATGGCAACCGGGCCCCTTTCAAGTCGTACGGAAATCCGCACCCCCATGAAGGTGCTTGTAGAACTCTGCAGCTTCGAGAATGTCACCTATGAAGTCGCCTACACCGTTGACATCAGTGCTCACGGCGCCCGCGTTCTGACGAAAAATCCCTGGCAATCGAACCAGCACCTTACCGTCAGATCAATTCAGGGAAACCTGTATTCGCCCGCGCGGGTTGCTTACTGCCAATCGGTTGGCGGTAGTTCCTTTGCCATCGGCGTGGAATTGCATCAACCAACAGCGGACTGGACGGAACCCTAAGAGCATTCACCTTAGCTTCGTCCTCACGACTCATCCTGCTCAATAGCGTCGACGTTCGGCAAGGGCCGCTCCTACTATTCATCGCTTTTACGGGTCGGCGCTTAAAGCTTGGCTTGATACCGCGCATGACTTGGCTGGTATATGAGAAGCGACTCTGAGACCCATATGCTTAGAAGCGAAAGAGAATACGTGTGGACTTCGCTCTTCGCCTACAAAGCAATTCCCGTCAAACTAGAGAACTTGGGAGATTAATGCTGTAAGGAAAATTACTCTGAGAGGCAAGCCCGAGTTCGCGGTGGGAAGCGATACCAGCATGCAATCTGACAGCAGCAAACGCGCCAAAGAATCCGGGGTGCGTGACCGTGGGTATTCGATCCGCTATCCTTTCGCAGCTGAAGTGGAGATGCTCGAATTAAAATCCGGAAATCGCATGAGCGGGGTGACTTCAGATCTTTCTCTTGGAGGATGTTTTGTGTGTGCACGCCGCACGCTGGAGGCCGGCGCCCGGGTCCGCGGAACACTGAAGCGCGAGGGCCAGAAAGCGGAGATGCTCGCAGTGGTCCGTGTGATAAAACCGCACGTGGGAATGGGCCTCGAATTTCTGGACATTGATTCAGACTCCCGAGCAATACTGCTCCTCTGGATCGAAAGTCTCCGCAAATCCCCTTAACACAGCCTGACGAAAGACCACATTCTACCGTTCAGTCGAGCGATTATCTAACCGTCACACAAAGCCGCAAAGGCATTGCCATCTGCAAACTTAAAATCCACGATTAGCTTAGAGGTCAGTGAAGACGCAGGAGCCCAGTAGGATTAACCGTGCGAGATGATTCTCCCAAACCTTCAAACCTAGCAGGATCCTTGCACCGTGCGCGCTATCTCGCATTGCCGACGCCATCGCGCTTATGCAGCCTCAAAACCACGTCTTGCTCCATTGCCATCTCTGTCCAGGCCCTTACCCCAACTCCTGCTCCTCTCATGTGCCCCGCATTTTGCCAGGAAGTTTGTTTCAGGCCGCCTTTCTGTCGGAGGTATGCACAAGCCCAAATCCGGATGCGGGTGTTTGCCCTAATGCCCCATCAGGAATTTTTGTGTTGCGAAGCCAATAATTACCCGATTGCATTCAACTTGTCCCCAGCTTACCGTTGCGGCGTCTAAACAGACAATCTGTTTGACATCCGAACCGCTCACGGATTTCCAACGCAACAGAAAACCGCCCCCGAATCGCCTGAAGGAAACCAGCAAGCTTCAGGTGCCGACCATTCAACTGCCCGACCGATTGCCGCTTCCTATGGCCGCACGCGCGTCGGCGACTGAAACTTGAACCGGAAGAGAGGAGAACGAGCAAATGAACACGAAGAAAAACCCGACGATTGCGATCTGTCTGATGGCGATTTTGGTTTTCAGCCCTGTTGCCAGCTTTGCGCAGTCTACTGCCACGTTCAGCGGTGAAGCCGTGGCCCTCAAGGCAAATGCGCTGGGGATCTCGCTTGCCCTGTCAGATACTGGACCGCTAGCGGCTAGCGGCGGAAATCTGAGTACGTCTCTGGCAAGCCTCAATGTCTTGGGCTTGGCCTCGGCGGATGCATTGAAAAGCACCGCGTCTGGCAGTGGCACCAGCAGCCAGTCGCAATCGTCGGTCGCAAACCTCAGCCTGCTGGGTGGCCTGGTTGCTGCGGATGTCGTGAAATCGAACTCTAGCGCCACCTGCAGCGGTAGCCAAGCCTCCGTCACCGGAAATTCTGAGATCGTCGGCCTGGTCGCAGCGGGCCAATCCATCGCCGTATCCAACCCGAACCTCGCCATCTCGTTGCCAGGTGGCATTAGCCTCATCGTCAATGAACAGACGAGTTCGCCCAGCGGAAATACCGGCTCCATCACGGTCAATGCCCTGCACGTCAAGGGACCAAGCATCGACATCATCGTTGCTTCCGCCCAGTCCGGTATCACTTGCTCCTGACAACTCACACCGGGGCACGGCCTCAGCGCCGTGCCCCACACTTGGCTGCTCCACTTTTTCGGTCTTAAACAAGGAGTCACTTCATGAAGCTAAATCGTCGCGAGCTGTTGAAAAATGCTGCATTCGCTTCGGGAGCTGCTTTACTTGGCGCGCCGTCGCCCTCTAGCAAGAATTTGTTTGTCCAGGATATTCGTCTGAACTTGCCTGATCTACCCATCCCCGCGAGCTCGGCGATCGAACACATCGTCGTAGTGACCATGGAAAACCGCAGTTTCGACCATTTTCTCGGATGGCTGCCGAATGCGGATGGCAAGCAAGCTGGCTTGACGTATACCGACAGCTCCGGCGCGACCCGCGCCACTCATTCGCTCTCCGGTGACTACACTGGTTGTCCCCACGCAAGCCCGGACCATTCCTACGCCGGCGGCCGCGTCGAGTATGACCAGGGTTTAATGGACGGCTTTCTCCGCGCCGGCAGTAACGATGTCTATTCCATCGGCTATTACGGCCAACGCGACATTCCCTTTTACGCCGCATTGGCTCAGAACTATACCGTTTGTGATAGTTACTTTGCCGCAATCCTTGGCCCAACCTTTCCCAACCGGCTGTTTCTCCATGCCGCTCAAACCGACCGCCTCGACGATAGCGTCAGCTTCACTTCACTTCCAACGATTTGGGACCGCCTCGCCGTCGCTGGCGTGAGTGCGCACTATTACTTCTCCAACGTGCCGTTCCTGGCCCTGTGGGGCGCCAAATATCTCGCCATTTCGCGCCTCTATGAGGAGTTTCTCCTTGCAGCCAGCACAGGAACATTACCCGCCGTCTCTTTTGTTGACCCGCGATACACCATCCTCGATGACGGCACAGGCAACGACGACCATCCTCACGCCGATATCCGCAAAGGCGATCTCTTCCTTTACAGGACTTTCCAGGCTGTGGCTAGAGGGCCGAAATGGGCGAACACGGTTTTCATCGTAAATTTTGACGAATGGGGCGGCTTTTTCGAGCACGTCGCCCCGCCGCGCGCCACCGCCGCCAACAATGTCGATACCGACCTCGTGAACGGCAGAGCTCTGCTCGGACTGCGCGTGCCTACCGTCGTTGCGTCGCCTTTCAGCCGAGGGAATTCCGCTGATTCAAGAGTCAGTGCGCTGGTCTTTGATCACACTTCGGTTTTGAAGTTGATTGAGTGGCGCTGGGGGATCGCCCCTCTCACACCACGCGACGCCAGTGGCGACGTGAACAACCTTGCCTACGCTCTGAATTTCAGCCAGCCGGATGCCTCTGTACCGAACCTGCCGGAGCCTCAAGCGCCTCTCCTTGCGGCGCCATGCCTTCAGTCCTTGGGCAGTGGAATCCTGAGCAGCGGTGGCACTGCCACTTCGACCCCCAATTGGCAAGAACTTGCCAATCAAGCTGCCGCCCTTGGTTTCCCCGTACCGAGCGCGCTCTGAGTCGCGGTGCATCAAAGAGTGCACGAAATACGCGTTGCAGATGCCGCGAGTGGTTCATCGATTTCTTGATGCGAACTCATTCATGGCTAGCGGGTTTTCCACTCCTCGACGCGCACGACGAGATCGAGGCTTCCTAAGGGGGTGCGCCGCGCGAACTGCGCGCGTTGTCGATCAAATGCTGTAGGATGTTGAATTCTTTTTCTAGCAGCTCCGCAAGGCTTCGGACTTTGCTGATTGACCTCTCTGCTTGCCGCAACTGCTCGCCGGTCCCATTTTTCACGAATTGGTCGCGATTTTCTTGAGTGTGCTCCAACGCAACGGACATGACGAGTCGGACGTTCTCCAAGTTGTCAAGAAAGCTGCAAGCGCCAAGAACGCCTCGGTTCGTGCATCTTGCAAAGGGAAGCTATGGAGGTAGTCGCTTTCGGAGAACAGCTTGCCTTCTGGTGATGTCCAGCGCCACCTCGCCCTGTGGAAAACATTCCGAGGGCATCGTGATCACCGTTCCGGGGATCACGATTAAGTGATCACGATCATCCCGGAATCGCGATCACGATCGTTCGGAATCGTTGATCACCATCCCCCGGCATCCGCAACATTTGGGAACAACAAGGAAAAGAGCCTCCTCCAGACTCTCAATTGCACGCCGGTGGGTATCTGGAATCGCATGGGTGTAAAAGTTTAGCGTGGTGTCGACAGTTGGGGAAACGACCAGCGTGGCGCTCGGAGGTTGCACCGATTTCACCAGACGACTGCCAGCGTGAGTTTGAAGCGGGGGTGACATTTGAATGCCTCGTGTTCCGGAAATAGTCGATTGCTCGTTGAACTGCCTCAAGGCACAGGTGGACCGTGCGCTCAAATGGCAAGGTTCTGCCTTCGCGTCCGGCCCAAGACCATCGAGCGGCACGCAATCAAGCTTGGTGGCTAACCGAAGTGGGACGGCTCCACCGAGTCCACGGGGAAAGTCGACGAGAACTTCCCTCTGTATACTAAGAGGCTTTCAGAACGGAAAAACTCAACGCAATTTTTTGTTAAGGCGGCACAGGGTGGCATAGAGACGAATAGCCATTCCGCAGTTTCGATCCCGCTTATACATAAAGAGGCCTCGTTTAGCAAAAACGTCAATGGATATTTTTCTTGTGGCGTTTTTTTTGATTGGAACATTCTCAAAACATGGAACTTTCGGGCGGGAAGATTGTGCCAAGGAGCGCCGGCGCGCAGAACCCAGAGAATTCCATTCAGCACGGCTCGTGCATCGCGCCAGGGCCGCCCCCGACCGTCGGGACGTCGCTTGGGAGTGAGCAAGGGCTTGAGGGGCTTGCCACTGCGCCTCGGTCAGGTCCATGCCTTTGACTTACGGCAGCTTGCAAAACTCACAAGTTCCACACCCTTTGCATGTGTTATGAGCTGACTTCTGGCAATCGCAAGCTACCAGGCAGACGCAACTCAACTGCTCTTGAAGAGATCCGAATGACGAGCGCGCGGCGGCTCCGGATGCGGCCGAGGCAGCAGGATTCCCCTCATCGGTTTTCGAACCTCGGTTTGCGTGAGTCCGGGTAGTACTGTGAGTGTGCTTTGTGGGTTCATATAGGAGTTAAAGAAACGGTTTTGGGTTTTATGCATATTCATGAGTCCAAATAAGGATGCTATGAAATAAGCCTAACGACCTTGAGATGCAGCAGCCAGCACAGCTTTGTTTTCTTGGCTCACGCCGGAAATCTTTTCGAGCACGACACGGACAATATGCATCTTGTAGTATACGTAGACGAAATACATTGCTGGCAAGACGAGCAAAGTTACGCCCAAGTTGGAACCGTGGCCCGCTGCGCTAGCCAGACCTGCCACAGCCGCTCCCACCAGGAAGTACGGAAACGTCCACTCGTAGCACGAGGACCACAGCTCTCTGAGGGGGCGTGCCTCAGCCATGGAAATTACTAGTGAGATCAGTCCGGTGTTCAGCGCCACATACACGCACGCCCCAAGAGCCATCAGCGCTGCCACGGAACTTGATCTCAGCAATGCTAGAACACCATGCGAAATGCAGAATGCCGACCCTGTACAGACCGTCAGACATGCTGCATTGAAAAGCACCTGAACGGGCTTAGGCCGCGTCTGTGTTCTCCAAAGCGACTGGACGAGCGCCCCGCCCAAGCCGATCAGCACGGTCTCGCCAAAACTGAATAACGCGATGGCGATCAGGATGAAGACGAAGTTAATCGAGATGGTCGTTTTAAAGCCCGGCAGGCGGATCTTCATTGCGGAGGCCACCATCGCCAGTGCAAAAAACAGGACGAAGGTGCGCAAGTTGTCGGAATTCCATCGATAAACAACCACACTTAAGACAGCAGCAGCAACTACCACGATCATCGCGATATAGGATTTGGCTAGGCTTGGCATTTTTTTGTTCCTGCGCTCACTACTTGCGCCTGTGCCTGCCGATTCCTTAGTTTTCGCCTCTCACGGTAACGCTTTGCGCTGTCGAGGTCGACTGGTTTGATGAATCACCCCAAACAACGCCAGTGCCCCACACTACGCTGAAGCCCGAACAGGTGCTGTCACCCCAGACGACGGAGCTGCCCCAAAGCACGGAGTCACCCCAAACGACGCTGGTGCCCCAAACCAACGAGTCACCCCAAACGACGCTGGTGCCCCAAACAACGCTATCACCCCAAAGGACGCTAGTGCCGTTGACCAGATAGGCGGTCTGCGTGCTCTGATCGAAACGCACGGAGGGAGACATCGCAGAAGCGTATGCCAAGTCGTTATTCGCCAGAGCCGCCGGAATATTGAGGTAGCCGGCGCCGACCGTGAAGATGTCATAGTAATCCGTGTAGGTGATGCCCGTTGTCGGATCAGTGACAGTGCTGCTGGCCGGGAACGCCTTGGAAGCAGTCTTCATCAGGCGCGCTTTGACCTGATCCGGTGTGAGATTCGGGTACTGCTGAAGGAGCAACGCTGCCGCCCCGCTCACCACGGGCGTGGCCATGCTGGTCCCGCTTAGCGTGAAATATTGGTTGGAGAGCGTGGTCACATTGGTGTTCTGGTAGTAGCTCAATGGGACGAGATTGGCATGATTGTCTTTCGGCAGTGTCGCTGCCATGTTGTCGTCAGAAACCACGCGGTTCCCTGGCGCCACCAGATCTGGCTTCACGATTTGGTCGTACCCTGTCGGTCCCTTTGAACTGTAAGTGGCAATCGTGTCATCTGCCGTGGAATAAGTCCCGTTCGTCTTCATCGCTCCGACTGTGATGACGTAGGGATCATTGCCGGGCGCAGCGATCGTTCCATAGCCGTTTGTGCCGGCAGAGTTGTCGCGGCCATTGTTCCCCGCGGCGACGACGACAACGATTCCCGCATTCCATGCTTGCTCGACGGCCTGGCAGAGGGGATCCTGCTTGTAGCTCTCAAAGACACCGCGGCCGAGAGAAAGATTGATAACCCGGATGTTGTATGTATTTTGGAGCGAGATGGCCTTCTGAATTGCGGAAATGACCCTGCTATCGGTGCTGCTCCCAGTCTGACCCAGCACGCGGAGATTGATCAGGTTAACGTTAGGCGCGACTCCCTTGAAGGAGCGAGTGCAGTTGGGGCACGTTGAACCCTTCCCGCCGCTGCCGACGATCCCAGCTACGTGCGTTCCATGGCCGTAGAAGTCATCTGTTCCGCCGCCAACAAAATCCTGGCTATAAACGATTCTGTTCTGCCCGGGCCCCGGGTTGAAGTCATTGTTGCTGTGAATTCCGCTGTCAATGATGGCGACGCCGATGCCTGTGCCAGTGAGTCCGTAAACGTTCCAAGCTATGGGAGCCCCAACGGCTGAGGTCACGTAATCGAGAGATCCGCTGACCTCGCGGTCGGGCGAGATATAGGTCACATCGGGGTCGTCAGCGAGGGCATCTAGAGACTCAACCGGTACCGTGTAGTGGGCGCCCTTGATGAAGTCCAGCTTAGTCTTCAGAGCGCCGCCCTTGTTTTGTATCTTCTGATGGTGGGCAGCGGTCGGCGTTTGGTTGAATTGGATGATCACATCGACGGTCGTGCCATTATGGCCGCTCTTGAGAGCGTCGAGGTCGTTGGACAGCTTGTGCTTCTTGCCGTCGGCAAAGGACAAACCCGCAGCCAGCAATGTGATCAGGGTCAGAAGCGCAAGCCGCCTGCCCCAAGTCGTAGTTTTCAGGATGTTGTCGTTCGAGGATCGGCTTGTTTCGAGCGTGCTGGACGAGAGCATGAGCTGAACTCCTGAACATAGTAGCGGGCCCACGTTGGGGACATGGCCCGACGTCTTCAGTGCTATGAGTATCAGTTCTGGCTCAGAGGGAGTCGATGGTACACGTAGGGCCTAGGTGTGGTACTAAGGTACAGCCGGTTTTGGAGAGAGCTGGGCGGCAATACCTCGGGCATCGTTCATTACCCGGTAACTTCGCAGCATGGCGTTAAGGTTTGGGATAGCAAACGCCGCCACGATGAGCATATGGCGACCACGATCACCAATTCCAGGATCGAGAATCCCGCATTCCCCCTCTTAGTCATTGCAACGAGCCTCCTCTTCGGAGCACTGTCGTGTAGGCACGTGGCAGCCCGCTCGTGGGAATATCCTAAGCCTTTATTTTTGAATAGGTTGCCTGACTGACAGAGACCTGCGCTGCGAAGATTCTCAAGCGCAAAGAGTTTGGCTAAAAAATAACCGGCGGGAGAGTTCCCCTCTCCCACCGGCCTGGATTCCAACGGAAACAACAGTCTCACGGATCCCTAAGGGTTTGGCTCCACGAAGCACCACAAGTGGCCGCGTCATTCCGGCGCGGGTTGCTCGCATCGGTGCAGTCGACGTTGCCCTTGCCCTTCGCATTGGGATCGCGGTAGTGGAATTGCCAATCTACCAACCCCACATGCGGATTTTGCGAGACCGTGGCGTTGAAAACTGCCCCCGTTTGGTTCCTGCCAACAGCGCCACCGCAAAGTGTCGCTGGCGCCTGAACAGCCCCTGCCCAAGCTAGTATGCTGTTCTGGTCGTTGGTTGGGTGATTGTTGGTGTCTCCGGCGGCAATGTTATAGGTAAAGGTTGTAACGCCACCGCCGTCCAACGTCCCAGGTTGGCCAAGTGGGATGACGATTTTCTCTACACTGCTGTCCGGACAGACCACGGGCACAGTGACCGTGGCAGTGACTGCGTACGCAGTGGCACCGTGCTTGTTATCGGTGAACTTGAAGTTGTACCCGCCCGAAATCCAGTCGCCGGGACTGATATGCAGGTCGCCCTCCATGCTCGAAGGACCAATGCTGAAGCTCTTGCCGCCTGTGGTGGTTCCGCAGCCCAGAGTGGCCGTGGCCGAGCCATTAATGGTGATAGAGAATGTGGACCCCGAGCTGGTCAGCACTGCCGAGCCGGTTACGGTGCAATTCGCCGACAAGTTTCCGGTAGGTAGCCACGTGCCCGTCATCGTCTCGGTGGCGGTGTTGTCGGTAGAGCTGCCGTTACCAGTGGTGGTAAAGACGATGCTGCCTGGAACCGTCGTAGACGAGCCCCCGCATGTGAGTGTAAAAGTGTAGTCAATTTCGTAGGTTGTGTTTGCGTCTAGGTCGGTCGCATTCACGGTTAGGTTGTAGCCCGTGCAATCCGCCGTGGCACCGGCCCCCGAGAGAATGTTGGCCATAGCTGGGAGTACCAGTATCGCGGTGAATCCCAACACCACGCCAACAATTGTTGCGTACTTTCGATGCATAGTCACCGTTCCTTTCGTCTTCGGAATCCAGATGGCCCAAGGCAACACGGACCCGAGCTCTCGACGCCTGTGGGCTAGCAGGCGTCCTGCCAAAGGGCTCTCACTGAAAAGAGAGGATTTCGCGTTCAACCGCAGGCGAAAGGTGTAATGCGTTGCACAAACTCGGCTAAGGTGTTCTCGAACGGTTTAGGAATTTGGACATCGGCGCCCATCGCGGCGGCTGGCGTCGGCTTCTCTCAGCTCCTTAGATCGCTGTCCTGATCACACCGTCAGATCGGCGCTGCGCGTTCCCTCCCGGCGCTGCCCAGGAATTTCGCATAGCTGCATATCCTACTGGTAGCAAGTCACAACCAACCCGTGCGCGACATGGAAGTGGTGGACGGTATGACCCTGTGGCGCAATTCTAGAGTCGAAGTCTCGTTTTCATTTGGCTGGTTTTTCGTTTAGCATTTGGCAGGACCGATGAGATCGCTACTAGCCTTAGCCCTGACAATGATTCAGGCGCTGGTCGCGGCCGTTCTGTTTCCCAGCCCGGCGGACACTCCCGTCGGGATTATCCAGACGGTTGCGGGCAATGGGACCTCCGCCTTCTCTGGCGATAATGGCGCCGCTGCCAGTGCCAGTCTGTCTGAACCATTTGGCGTGGCAGTAGATGCGTCCGGCAACCTCTACATCGCCGACACTTCCAATCACCGGATTCGTAAGGTCGACTCTTTCGGGACCATAACCACGGTGGCGGGCAACGGAACCGAAGGCTTCTCCGGCGATGGTGCTGCGGCTACCAGCGCCACTCTGAACACGCCGATCGGGATGGCCGTGGATACGTCCGGTGTCCTTTACGTCGCCGACTCTTTTAATAATCGCATCCGTAAGATTGATGCTGCCGGGGTCATTACCACGGTGGCAGGCAACGGGGACGCGCGCTTTTCAGGTGACCATGCTGCAGCCACTCGCGCCAGTCTGAGTGCTCCATTCGGCGTGGCCGTGGATAAGGCAGGCAACCTCTTCATCGCGGACACCTCTAATCACCGCGTTCGTAGGGTCGACACTTTGGGGACGATTACCACGGTTGCGGGCAACGGAGTGCAAACTTTCTCCGGCGATAGTGGAGCGGCCACTCGAGCCAGCCTGAATTTCCCAACCGGGGTTGCGGTGGATAGGGGCGGCAACCTCTTTATCGCCGACCAGAGTAATCATCGTATTCGCAAGGTGAGTACAGCCGGGGTTATTATCACGGTGGCTGGTGATGGGAGCAATCGCTTTTCCGGTGACAACGTCGCCGCCACGCGCGCGAGCCTGAACCTACCGATCGGGACTGCGGTGGACGCGGCCGACAACCTCTACATCGCCGACACCTCGAATCACCGCATTCGCAAGGTCAGTCCCGACGGGATGGTCACAACGGTGGCGGGCAAGGGGGTCGGCGGCTTTTCGGGCGATGGCAGCGCGGCTACCAGGGCAGCTCTGAACTTGCCGGGCGGCGTGGCGGTGGATGGGGCTGGGAACCTCTACATCGCGGACACCTTCAATAACCGCATTCGCAAGTTGAATACCGCCCCGGTTATCCATACCGAGGCGCAACACCATCTTTCTCGACTGCAACTCAGGGGTTACCAAGCCTCTGGCTGCAAGATGCGCCGAACTGGCCGCATCATTCCACCGGGCACTCTGCCATGTCGGACTGGCTCCTCGGACTCTGAGGGCGCTGCAGGATAGCTGTCGGTGAATTTACCGCGCGGATCCATGGCACAGGTTTCAGGTTCGCTAAGACAGGAGCGGGGATACGGTCGTCTCGCGCCAGCGTCAAGCGCGTCCGGGCGCTTGGCTGGCTTCAACGAGCGCTGTCTTCGAGGATAAGGAAGCCGCTCTTCGTTTCTTGGCCAAGGACCTCCGTCCAAACGACCTTGGCAACGCCGATCTCTATGTCGTGGCAAAACGCAACCTCTCGACCAGGTGAGAGCTCTTTTGAGCTGTGGGAAGCGCAGAATCTAGACTCGCTCAGGTTTACGAGAGAAGCGCTAACCACCAATGAAGACGCACCTGATGCTGTAGCGGTGAGAAAGACTAACCCTCCGTCTTTCGCCGCGGCTTTCTTCGTCTTTCCTGTGTGCTCCCCGGAGAGCATTCAGCCAACAGTGACTCTTTCATTTCCATGCTTTGCCCAATACTCTTCGACCTCGTGGGATTGCTAGACGCTCGTGACATTCTTGCTTTACGCATGTTACAAATGGGCCTGGTCTCAGCCTGACGATATGCAGGGCTCTCCATGATAGTTGGCAGAGCGAACCGAATGCCTACTACCGACAATAGCCAAGAGGTACGAAATTCTCTGGCGTTATTCTCCCACTGCTCTTTCGACATTGCGTCTCTTCACACCGTCGTTCACTCACCGCGAAAGTGATATTCAATGCCCCTGTATTCCAGAACTCACACGTCGACGGGGTTAACTGGGAATGCCCTTACCCGACCGTAGTAAAGGGGTTACCCGACTCCAACTGCGCGGACGCCAGCGACCCGAGCTGGAACCGTGCCGATGCTTGCGGCGCCTCTTGGAGTTCAACGTTCAGGGATGTTTAAGACTGAAATTTCAGGGGAAAACGGGAAAACCAGTCGCCGGGAAAGAGAAACTCTCTCTCGCCGGGATCTCCCCCCAGTTCAGAAATAGGTTTTTCCACCTGGAAGGCAGTATCCCTTACAGTACAAGACTCTAGCCGTACTATTCCCAATCCGCGTTTCAGTTACCAAAATTTACTTATATAAAGGACGGCGTTCTGCGCTTTACGGCGCGCCGGAGCGGTGAAAATCAACACCGGTCCACTCTAACTACGGGATCGTTTGTCGTGTTGTCAACTCGAAAGACTTAGGCGCACCTATATCACCATCCGAGCACGATAGGCGCCGAATCGGCAGAGAGCAGGAACGCGTGTGGTAGCAACCGCTGCAAAGGGCTACTGGAGCAAGACCTGGCGTGACGCCCGGTCACTTGGGATTCCTGCCCTTGCGTTTATCTTCACTCAGCTTATTGGAGGGCTGCCTGTTTTAGTTTACGCCCTCCTGCACTGGCACTCGGACGATTATTTCCGCTATGCCTGCTTTCTAACCGTCGCACTGCTCGCCTCCATACTCAAAGTACACTTGCCCGGCATCAAGGCCACGATGTCAGCGAATTTCCTCTTTATTCTCGTGGGAATCCTGGACCTCACCTATGCTGAAACCGTGCTGATGGGCTGTCTCGGCGGGCTAGTGCAGACCCTATGGCACGCCAACCACCGCCCCCGCCCGATTCAATGGCTCTTTAATTTGGCCAATCTCGCCCTCTCCATTAGCGCGGCGGAACTCGTCTTTCATAGCAAAGTTGCCGCGGGTGTCGGATTTCGCTGGCCACTTTTGATGGCCGCTGCAGCAACGACCTACTTCGCTTTCAATACCTTTTCCGTCTCTGGCATCATTGCTATGACGGAGGGGCGCAACCCCGTCCATGTCTGGAAGGAATGCTATTTGTGGGCCTTCCCGTATTATCTGCTTGGTGCGCTGATTGCCTGTGGGGTTAGCGCCATCAATCAGCTGGTCGGCTGGCAATTCGGTCTTCTGGCCTTCCCCATTGTTTATTGGATTTATCGGTCCTATCGGACCTACTTGCGCCGCCTCGATGCTCAAAAGAAACACGCCGAAGAGATTGCCGCGCTTCATTTGCGCACCATCGAAGCACTCTCTCTTGCGATCGAAGCGAAGGATCACACCACGCACGATCATCTGCGCCGCGTGCAGGTCTACGCGGTCGAGATTGCCAAGGACCTCGGGCTGGACGATTCCCAATTGAGCGCCATTCGCGCCGCTTCCATGCTGCACGACATTGGTAAGCTCGCAGTCCCCGAAAACATTCTTTCCAAGCCGGGGCGCCTCACTCCGGAAGAGTTTGAGAAAATGAAAATCCACCCCGTCGTCGGATCGGAGATCCTGAATCGCGTTGAATTTCCGTACCCCGTTGTTCCCATCGTGCGCTCCCATCACGAAAAATGGGATGGTTCCGGTTATCCGGATGGCCTGAAACAGGAAGCCATCCCCATCGGTGCCCGCATTCTCTCAGCCGTGGACTGTTTTGACGCGCTTGCCTCGGAGCGCCCTTATCGTCGGGCAATGAGCCCAGAAGAAGCCATGAATCACCTCAGCTCTGAAAAAGGGCGCAGTTTTGATCCTAGCGTCGTGGAGGTCATGGAGCGCCGCTATGTTGAATTAGAAACGATGGTCAACACCATGGAAACCGAACGAAGACGCTTGGACATCGCTCCAACGGTGGACCGCAAGGCCGCTCCCTCGTCCGGTTACGCGGAAATGCCCAATGAAGCCGAGGTCCGCGCGACATCATTTTTGACTTCCATTATTTCGGCGCGCCAGGAGGCTCAGCTCCTTTTTGAACTTGCCCAGACCCTTGGGAATTCTTTGAGCTTGAAGGAAACTCTTTCGGTGGTTGCGATCCGGTTGAAGGAAATGATTCCGCACGATTCCATCGTTTTCTTCGTTTGCCAGGACGGTATTCTGGTTCCTCAATATGTTCACGGTGTAGATTACGACCTATTCTCCTCCCTCCGAATTCCATTGGGGCAAGGTTTGTCCGGCTGGGTGGCGCGTAACGAGAAGCCGATAACCAATGGCAATCCGGCCGCCGAAACTGTCTATCTCGGTGTTTCTTCACAGACTACAACGTTGCAGTCAGCCGTGTGCGTTCCTCTTCGTGGCCGCGAGGGCGTCGCCGGTGTTCTCACGCTCTACCATCGAGAGAAGAACTGCTTCACAAAAGATCATCTGCGCTTGCTGCTGGCAGCGAGCTCCAAGCTCGGGCTTTCCGTCGAAAATGCACTCCAGTTCGAGCATGCTCAAAGCACGGCCAGCACCGACTATCTCACTGGATTGCCCAACGCCAGATCGATTTGTCTGCATCTAGAAAAAGAGCTCTCCCGCGTACGGCGCGCGAAAACCCCGCTGGCCGTGCTGCTGTGTGACCTCAATGGCTTCAAGAGAGTGAACGACACGTTTGGACATCTGACCGGTAACAAGCTGCTTCAGGAAGTGGCTGCCAGATTCCAGTCGTCCTGCCGGGAGTACGACCAAGTCGGTCGTCTGGGCGGAGACGAATTTGTCTTCGTTCTACCGGAAATGACTAAAGGGAATGTCGCCGAACTGCAAAAACGCTTGACGCACGCGGTGCAAGAAGCGAGCCGCTCTGCCTGCCCTAATATGCTTGTTTCAGTCAGTGTGGGGAGTTCCTTTTATCCCGCAGATGGCGCCTCGGGAGAAGAGCTTCTCTCCGAAGCAGACCGCAGCATGTACGAGGTCAAAGAGAAGCACTATTCGACGGCCGAAGCTGTGTCGTAGTGCCATTCCTACAAAAATGAGTCCAAATTGATCAAACACGAAAAACTCACGCGACTGTTCCGGTTCGTGCTGCGGCGTCTGCTCGTGATCGCCTGCCTGGGCGTTGGTGCCGCTCTTCTCAGCGCGACCCTCGTGCGGTTTGCGCCTGGATATGGCATTGAAGAACGCGAACTCGATCCACGATGGAGCGCAGAGAGCGTCGAAGCCTTACGCCAGAAGCAGATGCTCCACGAAGGACTGGCTTCGTTTTACTTCCACTACCTGTCATCACTCGCCCATGGCAATCTCGGCGAATCGGATTCCCTGAAACGGCCGGTTCGAGAGTTACTTGTCCAACGGCTTCCCGTAACCGGCAGCGCGATCGTTCGTGGCCTCTGCGTTGCGTGGGTGGCAGCCGCGCTGCTTGCATCCCTTGGGTTGTCCTCGCGAAATTGGCTTTCCGAGGCTTCAGGGACCGCTTTCAGTAGTTTGCTTCTGTCACTGCCCTCCGCCGTGGTCGCTATGCTAGCTGTACATTTGCGTACCCCTGTCTTCTTCGCGATTGGCATTGTGGTCTTTCCCAGGCTGCATCGTTACATGCGAAGTTTGTTGGTGCGTTCCTATGACCAGCCTCATGTGCTTGCGGCGCGAGCCAGGGGTTTGAGGAGCGTGACGATTTTTTGGCGGCACGTCCTCCCGGTCGCTGCCCCGCCGCTTCTTGCTCTTCTTGGTGTATCTATCGCTATCGCTTTCGGCGCCGCAATTCCTATCGAAGCTCTATGTGATTCACCGGGCCTAGGACAACTGGCTTGGCAGGCCGCTCTCAGCCGCGACCTGCCCCTCATTGTCAACGTGACCTTCGTTGTTTGTCTGGTGATGCTCGCAGCGAATTCGCTCGCCGATCTGGCTGGGCGTACTGTCACAGGGGCGTCGTGATGAATCCACTCCAAAAAGTGGCAGCCATCATTCTTTGCACGATCTTGCTCCTGATGTTACTCGCCAGCTTACTCGTGCCGGCTCCTTATGCCCGGCAGTTTCGAGATGCCCCGAACGCTGGTCCTTCGACCGCTCATCCGCTAGGCACCGATTCTTTGGGCCGCGATTCTTTGTCCCGATTGCTCTACGGCACACGCGTTTCCTTGTTGCTGGCCCCGGCTGCGGCGCTGCTTTCCACCTTCATTGCCGCATTATTGGGTAGCGCGGCGGGTTTTATTGGCGGTTGGTTCGAACAGCTTGTTCTGGCTTTGACGGACCTTTCTCTCGCTTTGCCTTGGCTGTTTCTTCTCCTTACGGTTCGCGCCATTTTACCCCTCGATGTTCCTCCAATGGTGTCGGTCGTCATCGCGTTCCTGATGATGGGTCTCCTTGGCTGGCAGGCTTCTGTGCGCGTCATCTGCGCTGCCACGCGAGGCATCAAGGATTCCGATTTCTTGCTCCTTGCACGCTCCACGGGGTGCCAACCTGCGCGACTCCTGCTACGCCACGTTGTGCCGAACCTGCGCCCACTCTTTTACGCGCAATTCTTGATCTCAATTCCCTTGTTCATATTGACCGAGGCAAACTTGAGCATTTTAGGACTTGGGGTGATGGAGCCTATGCCGTCATGGGGCAATTTGCTGCGAGGCTTCGAAGATTTTTCTGCTCTCGCGGCGAATCCGTTGCGGCTCGTGCCGCTCATTCTCCTTGTAATTGTGGTCATGTGCTTTCAACTAGTTCTCCCATCGCAGGAGGTCACACAGTAATGCGTCATGCCTGGGCTTTTCTGACTCTTAGTTTCGTCTTGTGCTTGCCCACGGCGATCCGCGCCGAATCGCCAGGCCAGTCTGGTGGCGAGCTCCATTTCTGTCTTCATGGCGAGCCGAAGACCTTCAATCCCCTCCTGGTCGAGGAGGAAGCATCGGAAACGATTCGTTACCTAACCGGTGGCGTTCTGATCCGTTTGAATCGGCAGACCCAGGCCCTTGAACCGGGACTGGCGGTTTCCTGGAAGGTTAGTCAGGAAGGCCGACGAATAGCCTTTCACCTTCGCAGCGGACTGCACTTTTCGGACGGCACCCCATTTACAGCCGAGGACGTTGCCTACACCATGAAAGCGCTCATGGATCCGCAGCTTCACTCGCCGACCGGTGATTCCTTCCGCTCCGGGGAAGGACAAGTTGATGTGCAAATCCCCTCATCCGAATCAGTGGTTGTCACCTTTTCTGCGCCAGTAGCAGGCCTCGAGCGCCTTTTTGATCAGGTCGCTATTCTCTCGGCGCATTCACCCAAGAAAGAAATGGCTGTTCTTGGCCCGTTTTACGTCGCGGATTACAGCCCGGGCTCTTCCGTGCTACTCCGCCGGAATCCGAATTACTGGAAGAAAGATAAAGAAGGAAAGCCTCTGCCCTATCTTGATTCGATTCGGCTCGACATCCAGCGGAATCGCGACATCGAGTTGCTGCGGTTCCGCCGCGGCGAAATCCATTTGATCAACGCTCTCGACGCCGAATCCTTCGACCGTCTGCAGAAAGAAATGCCTGCAGTTGCTCATGATGCTGGTCCGGGCCTCGATTCAGAACAGATATGGTTCAATCAGGTGCCCTCCGCACCGTTGCCCGAACACAAGAAGAGCTGGTTCCGCAGCACGGAGTTTCGCAAAGCAATTTCCATGGCCATCAATCGCGCCGATTTATGCCGCATCGTCTTTGGTGGACACGCTCATTCTGCCCTGGGGCCAGTTTCGCCCGCAAACCAGTTTTGGTTTAACTCTTCGCTTCCTGCTCCACAATACGATTCCTCGGGAGCAATTCGACTGCTTGCCCAAGCGGGATTCCGGCTCGAAGGTGGCACTTTGTTTGATTCATCTGGAAGCCGTGTTGAATTTACAGTCATCACCAACGCCGGAAACAGATCCCGCGAACAAATGGTCACCATGATCCAGCAGGATCTTTCGCAGATTGGAATCAAGGTGAACCTGGTCACACTCGATTTTCCTTCTCTCATCGAGCGCATCACGCGCACCTACGACTACGAAGCCTGCCTTCTCGGCCTTGTGAACACAGACCTAGATCCCAACAGTCAGATGAACGTCTGGCTTAGCTCCGCCGAAAATCATCAATGGAATCCCAAACAATCGAAGGCTGCGACCATGTGGGAAGCCGAGCTGGACCGCCTGATGCACTCGCAGGCCTCCGCCACCTCGGACAAAAAACGCAAAGCCGATTGGGACAAAGTTCAACAAATCGTCGCAGAGCAGCAGCCCTTCATCTATCTTGTGAACAAAGATGCCATGTCGGCTATTTCGTCCGCGGTCGCGGATTCCTCTCCCTCGGTCTTGGACCCCCATGCTTTTTGGAACGCCGAGCTCCTCCGTTTGAAAGGCGATCTGGGTTTGGGTGCGCAAAAGTGAGCGAAGCCGCTCCGCTTCTGTCGCTTCGGCTTTCTGTCGATTACCGCAACAAGACTGGAGTGTTGCGAGACGTTTTCATGGAACTTCGGGAAGGCGAAATTCTCGGACTCGTTGGCCAGAGCGGTTCTGGGAAAAGCACTCTGTCACTTGCGATTCTTCGTCTGCTCCACCTCAAAGGGGCAACGGCGCGCGGCAATCTATTGTTCAAGGGCGAGGACTTAATCGCAAAG